>OGCN01001151.1_pt1 | contig 37566 bp, 39 predicted proteins | sample 1570181 | NCBI WGS metagenome assembly OGCN01 (sample SAMEA4370584, study PRJEB24528) | human gut metagenome | reverse complement strand
TAGAGCAACGCCCTTCTAAGGCGTGGGTCCTGCGTTCGAATCGCAGCGGAATCACGAAAAAAGAGAAAATCAAAAGGCATAGCCAACTGATTTTCTCTTTTTTTCGTTTTATCACACTGTAATCATTTCATATTGTCGCGTATGAATTTCTCAATCTTGTCGTATGGAATCACGCCTGCTACATTGTCATACAAATCGACATGACTCGCACCGGGAACAATGAGAAGCTCTTTATTATCACCTTTGAGTTTCTTGAAAGCATCTTCAGAGAAATAACGCGAATGTGCTTTCTCACCATGAACCAGAAGTACGGCACTCCTTATCTCACTGCTATATGTCAACAGAGGAGTATTGATGAATGAGAGTGACGAAGTGACATTCCATCCGTTGTTTGAATTGAGCGAGCGTGGATGATAGCCGCGCGGAGTCTTGTAGTAAGCATAGTAATCCTTGACGAATTGTGGAGCATCTTCAGGCAGCGGGTCAACCACTCCACCGGCAAGGGCATAGCTTCCGTTTTTAGCGTCGATAGTACGCTGCTCGTTTAGTTTCTTGCGAAGTTCATAACGTGCGTCCTCATCCATAGAGTCGAAATATCCGTTTGCAGTTACACGGCTCATGTCGTACATGGTCACTGCCACAGTAGCCTTTATTCTGGTATCAATGGCTGCGGCATTCAAGGCAAATCCTCCCCATCCACATATACCTATTATTCCTATTCTCTCAGAATCGACATCCGGACGAGTTGTCAGATAATCCACCGCGGCACTGAAATCCTCGGTATTTATATCAGGCGATGCCACATATCGCGGCTCTCCCCCACTCTCGCCAGTGAAAGACGGATCGAAAGCTATTGTAAGGAATCCACGTTCAGCCATAGTCTGTGCATAAAGCCCGGACGACTGTTCCTTTACCGCACCGAAAGGACCGCTCACAGCCAATGCAGGCAACGGACCTTCTGCATTTTTAGGACGATACATATCTGCAACTAGAGTTATGCCGAAACGGTTCTTGAACGAAACTCGTTCTGTCACGACTTTATCGCTTGGTGCGAAAGTCTTTTTGTCTTGCGCATTTAGATTTGTCATAGCACTAATTATTAGAATTTGAACGATTAAAAGTAATTTTGTTTTCATATTATATGCATATCTTTATTATATCCTTTTTATGAAACGGGCAGGTACGCCGCCTACTATAGTTCCAGCCTCAACATCCTTGGTCACCACAGCCCCGGCAGCTATCACGGCATTGTCGCCTATTGTTACTCCCTGAAGAATAGTAGAGTTTGAACCTACCCAAACATTCTTACCGAGAACAATCGGAGCCGGATAAGTGATGCCACGTTCTTCAGGCTGCAATCCGTGATTGAGAGTTGCAAACACCACATTATGACCTATCTGACAACCATCACCAATAGTCACACCTCCATGGTCTTGAAAATGGCAACAGGCATTTATGAAAACATTTTCACCAACGTGTATATTCTTCCCGAAATCAGAATATAAAGGAGGAAAAACACGCAGCGATTCAGGCACTTTATATCCGAACAGTTCGGAAAGCAATTCTCTAACCTCAGACGGAGTGTGATAAGATGAGTTCAGACGGAATGTCACACGGCGTGCCTCTTCACTCATCTCACCCATAATGGCATGTATCTCATCTGTACTGAGAGCCTTGCCGGTCTTTACATAAGATAAAAATTCGTTTAAAAGCATATCTGTTATAATGTATATTATTTCATGATACAAAAGTATTATATACACTCAGACAAACCTGTATATGGATTACGGCTCTTTGTACCAATATTACAGAATGTTGCTTATACGGATAATATGTATTAAATTTGCTACGAACACAATAATTCTTATAAATGAAACAGGAAGTTATCAAACTGGAGGAGGTCAATAAATTCAATGATATATTCGGACTCGAAACACTGCATCCTATGGTGAGCGTTGTCGATCTGTCCAAAGCTAAGAAATGGCCTGAAACTCTCACAATAAATTATGGCGTATATGCCGTTTACCTGAAAAAAACGAAATGTGGCGATCTGACATACGGAATGCAGGAATACGACTATGACGAAGGAACTATAGTATGTTTCGCACCTGGACAGGTAGTGACATCTTATATGAATACCGATACAAAGCCGGAAGGCTACGGAATACTGTTTCATCCCGACTTTATACACGGCACTGCACTCGGCAAAGACATAAAAAGATATTCGTTCTTCGCTTACGACTCGAAAGAAGCTCTTCACCTGTCAGAAGATGAAAAGAAGATAATCATGGAATGTTTCGGCAATATCGAAAGAGAACTACGAAGCCATCAGGACAAACACAGCCAGAGGATTATTACAGCGAACATCGGACTGATGCTTGACTACTGTCTGCGTTTCTACGACAGGCAATTCGAAACAAGAGAGGTATCAAACAAGAACGTGATAGTGCAGTTCGAACGTCTGCTTGACGATTATTTCGACAGCAAGGCTCCAGCCGAAAACGGATTGCCCACGGTGAGATACTTTGCCGAAAAGGTGTTCCTGTCGCCAAACTATTTCGGCGACATGATAAGCAGGCAGACAGGAAAAACGGCATCGGAATATATACACGGCAAAGTAGTAGATAAAGCAAAAGAAAAACTGCTATCCACACAGATGACAATGACTGAAATAGCCTACGAACTGGGGTTCCAGTATCCGCAACACCTGAGCCGGATGTTCAAAAAAGAAGTTGGCTGTACACCAAACGAATACAGGACGCAAAGGTTATGAGTTTTTTTATTACTTTTGGACACGAAAATGAAATCATTAACAATATAATAACATAATCGAACATGAAAACAGAACAAGAAAAGCCGACGGGGCTGCCTGAAAACGCGTTCCGTCCGCTGAAACCGGGCGAGAAATATGAGCCTCTCATGTCGCCTTCGAAGAATTATCCTGAAGTAAACCTGTGGTCGGTGACATGGGGTATAGTGATGGCTGTTATTTTCTCGGCTGCAGCCGCCTATCTTGGACTTAAAGTAGGTCAGGTATTCGAAGCCGCAATACCTATTGCCATAATAGCGGTTGGTGTGTCAAGCGCCACAAAGCGTAAGAACGCGCTGGGCGAAAACGTAATGATACAGTCCATCGGAGCATGCTCCGGAGTAATCGTAGCAGGTGCAATATTCACTCTGCCCGCTCTCTATATCCTTCAGGAAAAATATCCTGAAATGACAGTGAACTTCATGCAAATGTTCATTAGCTCCCTCCTTGGAGGTGTATTGGGTATCCTCTTCCTTATTCCATTCCGTAAATATTTCGTAAAGGACAAGCATGGCGAATATCCTTTCCCTGAAGCTACAGCCAGCACACAGGTCTTGGTGTCGGGCGAGAAAGGCGGCGACCAGGCCAAACCTCTTCTCATGGCAGGACTTATAGGAGGTCTGTACGATTTCATAGTAGGTACCTTCGGATGGTGGAACGAAAACTTCACAAGCCGCATCTGCAATGCAGGAGAAATGGTGGCAGAGAAATTCAAACTTGTTTTTAAAATCAATACAGGAGCTGCAGTACTTGGATTGGGATATATCGTAGGTCTGAAATATGCAGCCATAATATGTGCCGGTTCGCTGGTGGTTTGGTTCGTTATAGTACCTGGATTCGCGCTTGTTTTCGGCGACCAGGTTCTAAACACATGGAACCCGAACATCGCTACAGCTGTTAAGGACATGTCGCCGGAAATGATATTCAGCGAATATGCCAAGAGTATAGGTATCGGCGGTATAGCAATGGCCGGTATTATCGGTATTGTCCGTTCATGGGGTATTATCAAGGGAGCAGTAAGTCTTGCAGCCAAGGAAATGGGTGGCAATAAAGCTGAAGGTAACGTAGAACGTACTCAGCGCGACATTCCTATGAAGATTATTGCTTTCGGTTCTATCTTCACATTGCTGCTCGTCCTGCTTTTCTTCTACTTCGACGTCATGCAGGGCAACGTGCTTCACACTGTAGTGGCACTTCTTCTTGTGGCAGGTATAGCATTCCTCTTCACTACTGTTGCAGCTAATGCTATTGCCATAGTAGGTACAAACCCTGTTTCGGGTATGACGCTTATGACTCTTATCCTTGCATCAGTAATCATGGTGGCTGTCGGACTGAACGGGGCTACAGGTATGGTTGCCGCACTGGTTATGGGTGGTGTGGTATGTACAGCACTGTCAATGGCAGGTGGTTTTATTACAGACCTAAAGATAGGTTACTGGCTGGGAAGCACTCCTAAAAAACAGGAGACATGGAAATTCCTCGGAACACTGGTTTCGGCTGCCACTGTAGGTGGAGTTATCATGGTCCTGAATGATTCTTACGGATTTACAAGCGGACAGCTAGCCGCACCTCAAGCAAATGCTATGGCAGCCGTTATCGACCCTCTTATGAACGGTGTAGGTGCTCCATGGGCCCTTTACGGAGCAGGTGCTGTATTGGCAATTGTACTTACTTATTTCAAGGTTCCTGCACTGGCTTTCGCACTCGGTATGTTCATTCCTTTGGAACTTAACCTTCCTCTATTGGTAGGTGGTGCAATAAACTGGTACGTGACAACAAGAAGCAAAGACGAATCAGTAAATCAGGAACGTGGAGAGAAAGGAACATTGCTCGCATCAGGTTTCATTGCAGGAGGTGCACTTATGGGTGTAGTAAGCGCAGTGATGAGATATTGCGACATCAACCTCATAAACGAGTCATGGCTGGCAAATCCTATGAGCCAGTTGGTTTCGCTCGTAGCATATGCTCTCCTTATTATATATCTGGTAAAAGCCAGTATGTCTATCAAAAAATAAACGGTTATGAAAAAAAATATATTAATTATGAGTTTTATTATAATCTCATCTGTTCTAAGTGCACAAAAACCTATTGAAATCAAACTATGGCCTAACGGTGCACCAAACGACAATAATCTGAAAGAACAAAAAGAAAATGGACCATTATATGTTGCAGAACCAACATTGTATGTATATCCGGCCGAAAATCCAAACGGAATGGCTATTATCGCTTGCCCTGGAGGAGGATACTACGGATTGGCGACTGCTCACGAAGGTCACGATATGGCTGCCTGGTTCAACGGCATGGGTATCACATATTCAGTTCTTATCTACCGTATGCCTAACGGCAACAATGAAGTACCTTTAAGCGATGCACACCAGGCTATCAGAATAATGCGTGGAAAGGCACAGGAATGGAAATTCTCCAAACTTGGAATAATGGGATCTTCCGCAGGAGGACATCTGGCAAGCACTGCAGCCACTCATTTTGATGAAACGACAAGACCAGATTTCCAGATACTCTTCTACCCTGTCATCACCATGGACAAGAGATATACCCACATGGGATCAAGAAACAATCTACTTGGAGAAAATCCGGACAATAAACTGGTAGAGAAATACTGTAACGAAAAACAGGTAACACCACAGACTCCTCCTGCTTTCATCATGCACAGCAGCGATGACAAAACTGTACCTGTGGAAAATAGTATAAACTACTATATGTCGCTTGTAAACAACGGAGTTCCCGCATCATTGCACACATACCCTATCGGCGGACACGGATGGGGTTATCGCGACAGCTTCATCTATAAGAGACAATGGACAGGCGAACTGGAAAAATGGTTGAGAGAATTAAACAAATAAATATACAGAAAATTATCCCAACTATTTGTAAAACAAAAGAAAAGCAGTATCTTTGCAGCCGCTATTACGAGATAATAGCATAATTCAAATCATTAACATTAAAAATTTAACGTTTAAAAAATGGCAACTAAAATCAGATTGCAGAGAAACGGACGCAAAGGTTATGCGTTCTATTCAATTGTTATTGCAGACGCAAGAGCACCACGTGATGGTAGATTTACTGAGAAAATTGGTACTTACAACCCAAATACCAATCCTGCCACAGTAGATTTGAATTTTGAACGTGCATTGCACTGGGTATTGGTAGGTGCACAGCCTACAGACACAGTTCGCAACATCCTTTCTAAAGAAGGTGTTTACATGAAGAAACACTTACTTGGTGGTGTTGCCAAAGGTGCATTCGATGAAGCTCAGGCTGAAGCTAAGTTCAACGCTTGGAAAGAAAACAAACAGAACGGTCTTGCTGCTTTGAAAGCAAAGCAGGAAGAAGCTAAGAAGGCAGAAGCTAAAGCACGTCTTGAAGCTGAAAAGAAAGTAAACGAAGAAATAGCTAAGAAAGTAGCTGAAAAGAAAGCTGCTGAAGCTGCAGCAAAAGCTGAAGCAGAAGCTGCAACAGAGGAACCAGCTGCTGAAGCTGCAGAAGCTCCTGCAGAAGCATAAAACTTCAAGCTTATCTTTAAAGAACACAAAGAGATGTTTCCCCAAAGGAGACATCTCTTTTTTTTGCATATTCAATAAATAAAAATCCAAAAACGTAAAAATTATAAGAAAAATGTATTATTTTTAATGAAATATTTCTTTTTTCATATCTTTTACTTTATATTTACAAAAACAATATAAAATACAAGAGATATGAACATTTTCAATTTAGACGAAGAGACTTGGGACAGAATACTTAAGGACATTGAAAGCGTAGTTTCTTTATTCCCATTTAATGCAAATGAAAAACAAGATGTAATCCATGATGCCATATTACATGTCATCAATCGTTTGAGTACAAGTTACTATGAAAAAGGCAAATTTGATGTCTGGGTTAAAAAAGTTACATTAAACTTTTGCAAAGACAGAGTTACAGACCCGCGTAAGAAAAACACTAGTTACTATGAAGATTTGTCCAAAGAGCCAACTTTCCCATATAAATATTACTCAGACGACATTAAAGACAAAATAGCCTTGGAAATAATGGATGAATCAATAGAGGAACTTGAATATCTGGAAAAACAAATTATAATAGGAAGGATAAATAAAGAGTCATATTTTACATTAGCAACAAAATTCAATAAGAATAAGAAAACAATAATAAAGTATTGCCACAAAGCTCTTACTGAGCTACGGGAAATAATAAATAAAAAATACTCAGAAAGGTACGGAGAAAAATATATGGACAACAAAGATGAATGACTTATTTTCCCTATAATAGACGAAAAGAACTGAATTGATAGATATTACTGATATAGTTAGAAATAAGCGTATATTGACAATATATCCCACTGATTCGTACGTAAAATATACAAATTAGTGGGATATATAGTTTTAAAATAAGAAATGTGTGAAATGAAAAAACACAAATCATTTACACACACCTAATATAAAGTATTTTCTGAATGAAGTTTAGATATAAAAGAAGCCGCACCCGAGGCGTGACGAAACTCCGATAGACATGATTTGAGAGCTCAATTCCTTTGTAATCCACCGGCATAAATGCTACCCGAAGGCGTGGCCCGCCATTAGAATATGAAGCTTGTCTCGGTATTTCTTATAATTTGATGAGTTTCCCGATTCTGCAAGTGCGGCTATATTTTTGTATTACAAATATAATACAAAAAATTAATATTACAAAGTTTCACCATCATTTTAATACAAAAAAAAGCTGCTCTCATTTGTGAGAACAGCTTTTTAATAACTTTTTATTCCTTAGAAGCTATTAAGCAGCTTTTGCCTTAGCAACAACAGCTTTGAATGCTTCTGGATGATTCATAGCTAAATCAGCTAAAACCTTACGGTTGATTTCAATACCAGCTTTGTGCAAAGCACCCATCAGTTTAGAGTATGACATACCTTCCAAACGAGCAGCTGCATTGATACGCTGAATCCACAATGCACGGAAGTTACGTTTCTTATTCTTACGGTCACGGTAAGCATAAGTCAAACCTTTTTCCCAAGTATTCTTGGCTACTGTCCATACATTCTTTCTAGCACCAAAGTAACCTCTGGTTAAACCTAAAATTTTCTTTCTTCTTGCTCTTGAAGCAACGTGATTTACTGATCTTGGCATAGTTTTAATTCTTTTTTGAATGAAAGCGCCGATATTTTACAATCGGACTTAAAGCTAATACATTCGGTTAATAATTTAAATGATACAAAATACGCTTTTAAAGCTAAAATTACTTCATGCAAAGAAGTTCCTTTACCTGGCTTAGGTTTGAGTTGTGAACTAATCCTGAGTGTACAAGGTTTCTTTTTTGCTTTTTAGTCTTCTTAGTCAAAATGTGACTATGAAAAGCGTGCTTTCTTTTGATTTTACCTGTTCCGGTAAGAGTAAATCTTTTTTTAGAACCGGAGTTAGTCTTGATCTTTGGCATCTTGTTTAAATTTTTAATTATTATTATTCTAAAGGCAATAACGCACTATACCTGCGCGCTATACGCTCTTGTTTTTTAATCTTCTTCCTCTTCAGTTTTAGCAGCCTTAGCTTGTGGAGCAGCTTTCTTTGGAGCCGGACCTTTCTTAGGAGTCAATGATATTATCATTCTTTTACCTTCAAGCAACGGCATCTGCTCTACTTTAGCATACTCTTCAAGGTCATTTGCAAAACGTAACAAAAGAACTTCGCCCTGTTCCTTAAAGAGGATTGAACGTCCCTTGAAGAATACATAAGCTTTCACTTTATCACCGTCCTGCAAGAAGCCTATTGCATGTTTAAGCTTAAAGTTATAGTCATGTTCGTCTGTCTGTGGTCCGAAACGGATTTCCTTTACATTAACCTTAACCTGCTTAGCTTTCTGTTCCTTAGCGCGTTTTTTTAACTGATAAAGGAATTTAGAATAATCTATAATTCTACAAACCGGTGGAACAGCATTGGGTGAAATTTCAACTAAGTCAGCTTCATGCTCTTCGGCCATCTTTAAAGCTTGCGCCAACGGATAAACTGCTGATTCAATATCATCGCCCACTATGCGGACTTCTTTGGCACGAATCTGTTCGTTGATTCGATGTTGCCCTTTTAAATTGTCATTCTTCATTAATAACTTTTATTCCAGTTTGAATTACGTTTTTATAAATTATTCTTTAATAGTTTTTACACCGTTTTCATGAATATTTAATTCGTATTCATGAAAACGGTTGCAAAGTTACCATTTATTTATCATATTATGAACTTCTTCTGCAATATTTTTTGCAAAATCTTCTATTTTCATGCTTCCTTTGTCGCCTTCACCCTGTTTTCTTACGGCTACCTCGCCATTTTCAGCTTCTTTTTCACCTACGATAAGCATGTAAGGGATACGTTTCATTTCATTATCACGTATCTTACGTCCGATTTTCTCGTTTCTGTCGTCAACCAAGGCACGAATATCATATTTCTTAAGTTCCATACGAACATGGTCAGCATATTCATTGAATTTTTCAGAAATAGGAAGAATTGCAACCTGATCAGGAGTCAACCACAATGGGAACTTACCAGCTGTATGTTCGATAAGAACAGCAACGAAACGTTCCATAGATCCGAATGGAGCACGGTGAATCATCACAGGACGGTGCTTCTGGTTATCCGATCCCATATATTCCAACTGGAATCTTTCCGGCAAGTTGTAGTCAACCTGAATAGTACCCAACTGCCAACGGCGTCCCAGAGCATCCTTAACCATAAAGTCTAGTTTAGGACCATAGAATGCAGCCTCACCATATTCGATCTTTGCAGGCAATCCTTTTTCCTGGCAAGCCTCGATAATAGCCTGTTCAGCCTTTTCCCAGTTTTCTTCAGATCCGATATATTTTTCACGGTTCACTTTATCTCTCAATGAGATCTGAGCCTCAAAGTTTTCAAGTCCCATCGAAGTAAACACGATTGAAATGATATCCATTACACGCAAGAACTCGTCTTTCACCTGGTCAGGACGGCAGAACAAGTGAGCATCATCCTGTGTAAAGCTACGTACACGAGTCAATCCGTGCAACTCACCACTCTGTTCGTAACGACATACAGTACCGAACTCAGCGATACGCAAAGGAAGGTCACGATAAGAACGTGGAGAGTTCTTATATATCATACAGTGATGAGGGCAGTTCATCGGTTTCAAGAAGTACTCTTCTCCTTCTTCCGGTGTATGGATTGGCTGGAATGCATCCTTACCATATTTTGCATAGTGACCTGAAGTGACATAAAGAAGCTTGTTACCTATTGGCGGACACATTACTTCCTGATAGTCATATCTTGCCTGGATACGACGCAAGAAATCCTGAAGACGGATACGAAGAGCTGTTCCCTTTGGCAACCACATAGGCAATCCCTTACCTACTGTATCAGAGAACATGAACAGATCCATTTCTTTTCCTATTTTACGATGGTCGCGTTTCTTAGCTTCTTCCAGCAATGCAAGATATTCATCGAGCATTTTCTTCTTAGGGAAAGAAATACCATAGATACGTGTCATCTGCTTACGGTCTTCCTGTCCTCTCCAGTATGCACCTGCCACTGACAACAGTTTAACGGCCTTGATAGGAGCTGTAGAAGTCAAGTGTGGACCACGGCACAAGTCAGTAAATGCACCCTGAGTATAAGTAGTGATATGTCCGTCTTCCAGTTCAGAGATAAGTTCGCACTTATAAGTTTCTCCTCTTTCGCCGAACATTTTCAATGCTTCTTCTTTTGAAATGTTTTCACGAACCAACGCCTCTTTCTTGGCAGCCAGTTCAATCATTTTCTTTTCTATGGCAGGAAGGTCACCTTCTTTAATAACAGCCTCACCCGGATCTACATCATAATAGAAACCGTTTTCGATAGCCGGACCGATACCAAACTGAATTCCAGGATAAAGTTCCTGAAGAGCCTCAGCAAGCAAGTGTGCACTTGTATGCCAGAACGCATGTTTACCCTGTTCATCATCCCATTTGTAAAGAACAAATTCAGCATCTTCGTTTATAGGACGACTCAAATCTATAGTCTCACCATTTACGCTGCACGCCAAAACATCCTGTGCCAAACGTGAGCTTATGCTTTCTGCAATCTGCAGACCGGTTACGCCTTCGTTATATTCACGAACGGAACCATCCGGGAAAGTTATCTTAATCATGATTTTTATATATTAATCTTATTTTTACTCAGTTTTATCCGCAAAATTAGTAAAAGTTTCTATAATAGGTTTCTTTTTGATATAAAAGTTAGTTTTCTTTAGCCGTAAAACGTTTTATGATATTATAAGCAGAGAATATACCCAATTCTCCTGCCTTGCTCAAATCCTGTATTCCAAGCCTATTGTTTCCAAGGAAAATATGAGTCAATCCTCTATTAAAATAAGCATCCGCAAGATTTGGTTCTATCTCCAAAACCTTATTATAATCAGCTATTGCTCCACGATAATCTTTCATTATGGTAAGGATATTGGCCCTGTTATAATATGCATATACAAAATCAGGAGCCAGCTCTATCACCTTATCCAAATCATCACGTATCTTAGCATAATCCAAAGACCTCACCTGTGCTGTCTTATCGTCTGCAACTACTATCTCGAAACTCTTTTCACGCTTTCTATACTCCAGTTCCTTATAATGAATTAATGCACGACTGAAGTATGCAGGGAAAAACGTACTGTCTTTCTTTATACATTCATTCAAGTCATTGATAGCATTGTCAAAATCCTGAACCAGATAAAAATCCAGCGCACGTGAATAATAATTCAATGCATTTTCCGGATTATTGGCTATAGAAGCCGACAGACGGTCTATGGAAGCAAAATGCTGCTTAACCTGATCCTCGCTTAAAGCCATTTCACTATTCGTGATAATCAACCTTTGCGGGAACAGGTGTTTTTCATTCATTCTGGCTATTCTATCATTGAAGTTAACCTGTCTTCTCACCTCATCCTTACGTTCATAATAAGTCAAGGCAAACATTGGCTGAGGAAGAATATTGATATTCTTATCCTGCACCCTACCGCGATAGTTAGTCCTGTATTTGCTATCTTCTTCATCATTGTCGGCAACAACGATTTTGCGATAGTTGTTCATATTCTTATCAGACTTCTTTCTTGTCTTGTCATTCGAAGCTGTATTATTCTTATTTCCGGTCTGTGCGTCAATTTGAGCTTTAAGCATTACTATCTCATCAGCGTCAGCCCTCTTAAGGTCTCCCATTTTACGATAAGCCTCAGCCCTACACTGATAACCAGGCATAAAGTTCGGATATTCGTCCAACACCAAAGTATAATCTTCCACAGCTCCTTTATAATCTCCAGTCTTACTACGGAGCAATCCTCTATTAAATGCAGCCATCAGATTGTCCGGTTCCACATTCAATACGAAGTCAAAATCCTCTATAGCCCTGTTGTCATCACCTACTTGGGCTCTTAACAGTCCTCGGTTGTAATGTCCAATCAAATTATCCCTATCAATATCCAGAGCAATGTCATAATCAGCCATAGCGCCTCGCAAGTTATTCTGATAATACCTTGCCAAAGCCCTGTTTATATATATTCCAGAATTTTTAAACGAAAGTCTTGCAGCCTCATCAAAATCCGATTCCGCCTCTGCATATTTACTTCTCTGCATAAATAATACAGCCCTTGAAGCCCACGGGTCCGGATTATAACGGTCCATTTCTATAGCTTTGTCAGCGTCAGACATGGCCTGTATTGTATCCTTCATTTTCAATGACACTTCCGTACGCATCAAATAAGCATCAGTATATTTCGGAGATAATGAAATGAGAGTATCAAGTTCGGCTCTTGCCGTAGGATAGTCTTTTTTCTGAATTCTACATAGTATAAGATTATGCCAGAACGCTTCATTTTCAGGCTCTATAGTCAAAGCCTTACGATAATCGGCTATCGCACCGTCAAAATTTTCCTGACGTATTCTGGCTATTCCCCTTATCTGGTATGTATTGGCAACAAACGGATTCCTGTCTATCGACTGCGTACAGTCAGCTTCAGCACCTTGCAAATCATCCAGATTCAGTTTTGCAAGCCCACGATAAAAGAAAGGTTCCGCCAAATATGGTTTTGCATTGATAACTTGATTAAAATATTGTATTGACAATACATAATCCTCAAAATAGAGAGCATTCTTACCTATAGTCATAACCCTGTCCGTATTTATTTGCGACAGGGCCACTACAGGTGTCATCAAGCCTATATATAATATGTATAGAAGCTTTTTTATCATTTTACAGTTTTCACCTTGTAAGCACAGCGTGCTTTACCTTCAACCATCTTGTTAAGTTTTCCTCTAATCATCTGTTTTCTCAATGGAGACAGATGGTCAATGAACATAGTACCATCCAAGTGATCGAACTCATGCTGCATAACTCTTGCCAGATATCCTTCCACCCATTCATCATGAGGATTAAGATTTTCGTCAAGGTATGTCACATGTATTTTGTCAGGACGTTTTACAGTCTCATGAACTCCAGGCAAACTAAGGCAACCTTCTTCCATTGAGACAATTTCATCACCTGTTTCAATGATATGTGCATTGATATATGCACGTCTGAAATCCTTGAATTCCGGCATTTCGTCTGAAAGAACATCAAGATTTATCACAACCACACGGATTGGCAATCCTATCTGTGGAGCAGCCAGACCTACACCATCGGCACGGTCCATAGTCTCAAACATATTTTCAATCAATTCTTTCAGGTTCGGATAATCCGGAGTTATATCTTCAGCCTCCTGACGCAATACAGGTTGGCCATATACGTAAATCGGTAAAATCATCTTTATTATTTTATTCTGTTATTAATATTTTTTCGATTCGAGATACGACTGTAAAATTATAGTTGCGCTTATCTCATCCACCAGCGCCTTGTTTTGCCTGTCCTTTTTCTTCAAGCCTCCAGCCAGCATAGCCTGATGAGCCAATACGGATGTAAACCTTTCGTCAACCAATTCCACAGGAATTGCAGGAAGCAATTTCTTCAGTCTGTTCATAAAAGGAATAATATTCTTCATATTCTCCGAATCCTCATAATTCATCTGTTTAGGATGACCGATGATAATCCGTTCCACCTTTTCCTGAGCGACATATTTCATAATGAAATCCGCAAGTTCATGTGTAGGCACAGTTGTAAGTCCGCTTGCAATAATCTGCATCGGATCTGTAACAGCTATCCCAGTACGCTTTCTTCCGTAATCAATTGCTAAAATCCTACTCATAAGTGGCAGCAAATTTACAAATTAATTTATTACAGCCTTATATATATAACTAAAAAAATCCTAGCATTTGGTTAATACACCAGACCTACATTATCAATCCAAAGAGTATTTCCAGGTGAACCAACAAACGCACCGCCTATGCTTGAAGTGAACTGTACAATGATATGAGTTGGAGTTTCATCCTTGTCTGCCCATCCGTCTTCTTTTATCATCACGCTCTCGCCTTTGCTGTTGCGTGCATGATATCCACCGGTTCCCAAAGCCATAAGTTCAGGAACATAGTTAGCGTTGCCGGTTATATCGCCATACATTATCTCATATGTAACACCTTTCTTCCAGTCAGAATTATCCGAGTATTTCACCGCAGCTGTTCCAACTCGCTTCGCTATTATATTCCCTTCAGCATCTTCTGTTCTTTTTTGAAGATAACAAACCATTATTGCCGCATCCTTACCTTTCACTACAGTTTTCTTGCTGAAGCCAGTCATACGTATCCTATCTTTCTGATCAGACATTTTCACTTTATAGTCATAACGTATAGCCTTTGGCCTTTTCGAGAAGAGGATACCACAATTCAACTTTTCTTCACCATCCTTAGTACCGGTTATGGGTTCTTTAATATCTCCAAGAAACATAGAACCTGATGCCAGCACAGAGATATTTACCAGTCCCAACACCTTGACACTTTCAATATGAGTTTCCAGACGTGCACACTTGCCATGAGTGAGTTTTTCCGGAAACACACTCGTATTTGTCTTTACTATACCTGCCACTTTAGCCATGACATTAGAATTTCCCCATGGCGAACCACCCTGATTTTTATATGGAATATTTCCGTCAAAATCCATCTCAGGCCCCAGTTCATACAAATATTTAACGTTACCACCTATAATGGACGACTCTTCTATCCTACGCGTTACCCAACTGTCCATGTCACCATACTTAAACAATTCAAATTTCTCTTGTGCCACAGACGACATTGCTACCAACAAGCAAATTATACAAACATAATACCTATTCTTCATAATACATCAAAATAAAAAAACAATTCGCAAATGTACAAAAAAAAGCGATAGCCTAGATGCCATCGCTTATAATATGAAAATTAGAATAATAATTCCGAGCTATTTTCCATTAATACACACGGTATAACAACCATGAGCCCTGGAAATCCTGACGGTTAGGATATTTAGCCTTAAAAGCATCTCTTGCAGCAGCAGCTTCTTCTCTTGTATCGAAAGATGCTACAACAACGCGATACATATTACGTTCCGCATTATATACAACTTTCGCATTATAACCCTGTCCGTCAAGTGTTGATTTCAAGCCATCAGCATTAGCTTTTACACCAAAACTTCCACACACAACACTGAATGCCTTAAGTCCATCTCCTGAAACAAGTTCAACTTTCTCTTCACGAACAGGAGCAGGAGAAACAGGAGCAGGAGTCTGAACAGGAGCAGCCTCTACCACCGGAGCCGGCTCAACCACTTCTTCCTGAGTTTTTGCCTCAGCCAATTCGTTTTGTTTAGCTTTCTCATATGCTTTTTTATAAGCACTTTCACTTGATTTGCAAGAAGAGAATGCCAATACAAGGCATAATCCCATTCCTAATACGAATAATTTTTTCATGTCGTCTTTATGTTTATTTTGATTTATAAATTCACCTTCCTGGCTTTTCGTGGCAAAAGTAGTAATATAAAGCTTTCAATGCAGTTAAAAACCGTTAATTATACATTTATCAGAATAAAATGATAATTTTTCACGGATTAAGACGGACAAAATACAATCTTTTTTATTAGATTTGTAGAAACTAAAACAATAAACCTGTTTATGATACCGTCATTCAATATTGTCTGCATATCAATTTCCATGCAACAATAATTAAAGACGCATCATACACAACGATAAAACACTATTATCATGAAAGCATTGAACATTGTAGCAGCATTCTTGGGCGGAGTAGCTCTTGGTGCAGCAGCCGGAATTCTATTCGCTCCGGAAAAAGGCGAAGACACTCGTAGAAAAATAGCTGAAATCCTTCGCCAGAAAGGAATCAGACTAAATCGTGCTGAAATGGAAGACTTGGTTGACCAGATTGCAGCAGAAGTGAAAGATGCAGAGTAAAAAGACCTCAGACAGAAAAGACAAGACTTCTGTCAGTTTAAGATTTTGAGAAAACTCATTAGGGATTTTAAAAGGAAAAGCCGCTCACGCTAACGCGACTGACGGAACTTCCTTTTAAATTTCCCTTTTTTATTAATTATAAAGTAAAGACAAATATGTTTGCCAACGACAAAAGCATTGACAATCTGGAAGCATTGTTCAAGGAAATAAAAAAATATATAGAGCTTCAGGGACAATACATCAAGCTTGACCTGGTGGAAAAGCTTACCATTCTCATATCAACACTCATCCTGATATGCGTCCTCATCGTTCTGGGGATGACAGCCTTGTTTTATTTCTCGTTCATGCTGGTTTATACGATAGACTCTTTTGTCAATAATATTATTGCCAGTTATGCTATAATCGGTGGCTGTATATTACTACTTGGCATTGTAATATATATCCTCAGACAAAAAATAATCTTCCAGCCGATGGTCAATTTTCTGGCACGACTATTCCTAGAGGATAAAGATAAAGAAGAAAACAACCCTAAACAATAATATACAATGAACGAAACAACCAAATACAGCATACAAATCATCTCTGACAGGAAAAACAGCAAAAAGGCAGAGCTGAGAGCGTCAAAGGAAAGAATCCACGAACTGACGCAGAACCTTTTCTCACCACCTGAGACAAAAAGCAAAATGGATCTGATGATGCACCATTTCAACACCGGAATGGCTGCATACGACGGTATTATGACAGGAGTAAAGATATATAGAAGAATAAAAGAAATATTCTCCGGCAAAAAACACAAAAAACTATCATAGGCCAACTGTTTATGACACGGTTATTTTTATTATGTTTGCGCTAAATTTCAATTTAATATTTATAAACCAAAAGAAATTATGAAGAAAACTTGGACAATCATCACTGTTATAGCAGTAATTGCAATTTTAGTAATTTACAGTATTTCATCTTATAACTCACTCGTTTCGCAAGACGAATCGGTAAGCACAGCATGGAGCAATGTAGAAAACCAGTACCAACGCCGTGCCGATCTTATCCCTAACCTTGTGAATACCGTGAAAGGATATGCAGCACACGAAAAAGAAACTTTGGATGCTGTAGTATCGGCAAGATCGAAAGCTACACAGGCCACTATCAGCATTGAGGATCTTACTCCTGAAAAGCTTCAGGCATACCAGAAGGCACAAGGTGAAATAGGTGCCGCGCTCGGCAGACTGCTTGCTATTACAGAGAACTATCCGGACCTTAAAGCAAACGAAAATTTCCAGGCTTTGCAGGCTCAGCTTGAAGGAACAGAAAACAGAATCAGCGTGGAACGCAGAAAATTCAACGAAATAGCCAAGAGTTACAACACAACAATCCGCCGTTTCCCTAAAAATATCATAGCCGGACTTTTCGGATTCGAGAAACGTCCTTATTTCGAAGCAGCCGAAGGTTCTGAAAAAGCACCGGAAGTAAAATTCTGATACGACTATGAGAAGACTGCATTTCGTAGCAATACTGCTCGCATTGTGCTGCTGCATGACGGCTACCGCAAAAGAATATAAGGTAAAGGATGTTCCTATGGTGCATCTCATGGATCGTACCCGCTACGTCAGCAATCCTGACAATATTCTTTCTGCATCTACTGTTGCCGCCATAGACACCACACTGTTTTCACTGGAGCAGAAAACAGGAATACAGGTTCTTGTAGTAGCCGTAGAACAGATTGAAGGTGGTGACTGTTTTGATTTTGCATATCGCCTCGGTCAGGAAAACGGAGTCGGACAGAAAGAAAAAGACAACGGTCTTGTTATACTTCTCGTAACAGGCGAACGCTGCATACAGTTTGCAACCGGATACGGACTTGAAGGTGTATTGCCTGATGCCATCTGCAAGAAGATACAGGTACGATACATGAACAAGGCCTTCTCACAAGGGAATTGGGATGCAGGAATGCTTGCCGGAATAAAAGCCGTAAGAGGATATCTTGACGGAGAAAACGGAACGCCGGATAAGCCTGGCTCCGGATCAGGTGAAGATTCTATAATATTGTTCCTGCTGCTTTTCGGTGTCATTGGATTTACAATGTTCTATCTTTGGCTTACCGTCAGACGACAAAAACGTTGTCCTAAATGCCATAAACAGACAATGAAAGTCATTTCCAGACGCACCATAGCCAAATATCCTACATACCATATCGAAGAAATAGTATCATGCTGCTCAAACTGCGGCCACTATGTACGCAAGGAACAGCGTGTGGATGATGAGAATAATCATCACCACGGAAGGCGAAGCGGACCGTTCGGTGGAGGCATCTTCATGGGAGGAGGCTTCGGACGGGGCGGTTTTGGAGGCGGTGGCTTCGGAGGAGGAAGTTTCGGCGGTGGCAGCTTCGGAGGTGGAGGAGCCGGAAGTAAATTCTAATCAAAATACCGACATTATTTGCTGCCGACCACTGTCAGCAACACAGCCCACACCTGTCGGCAACATGAGTTATAATATTATTTCTACCATAAATCCGGTAATAAACCAACCTACTAATATAAATATAAAAACGAGATAAAATGTACAACAACACATTTGGAAATATATTCCGTCTGACCAGCTTCGGCGAATCACACGGAAAAGGTATAGGAGGAGTAATAGACGGCTTCCCTGCAGGAATACATATAGACATGGATTTCATCCAAAAAGAACTCGACAGAAGAAAACCCGGACAGTCTGCCATAACAACTGCACGCAAGGAATCAGATCAGGTTGAATTTCTTTCTGGAATATACGATGGAGTTTCCACAGGATGCCCCATAGGTTTCGTGGTATGGAACACCAATCAGCATTCAGGCGATTATGACAACATGAAGGATGTCTTCCGTCCGTCGCATGCTGATTTCACATATACTCAAAAGTACGGACTGCGCGACCATCGCGGAGGAGGCCGTTCATCGGCACGTGAAACCATCTCACGAGTTGTTGCCGGAGCACTGGCAAAAATAGCCTTGAAACAACTGGGAGTTGAGATTACAGCTTACACATCACAGGTGGGTGAACTGAAACTCGACAAGGATTATACTTCATACGATTTAAGCGAGATTGAAAAGAATCCTGTGAGATGTCCGGACCCTGTTATGGCACGGACAATGGCTGAACTCATTCTGAAGACAAAAGGTGAAGGCGATACCATAGGAGGAACTGTTGATTGCGTGATAAAAGGATGCCCTATCGGTCTCGGCCAGCCGGCATTCGGTAAACTCCATGCAGCATTAGGCAATGCAATGCTCACAATCAATGCCGCAAAAGGTTTCGAATACGGACAGGGATTTGGCAACATGAACATGAAAGGCAGCCAGCAGAACGATATCTTCTATAACGACAACGGCAAGATAGCTTTCCGTACAAACCGTTCAGGAGGTATCCAGGGAGGTATAAGCAACGGACAGGACATATACTTCAAAGTAGCATTCAAACCCGTTGCAACAGTACTTATGGAACAGCCTACAGTGGATAAAGACGGTAACGAAACAATATTAAAAGCGAGAGGTCGCCATGACCCGTGCGTACTTCCAAGAGCAGTACCTATAGTGGAAGCTATGGCAGCCATGACAATACTCGATTATTATCTGTTAAACAAAACAACAACTCTATAACCATGGAAATAAGGAAATACATTGAAGAAAACGAACAGCGTTTCATCGACGAACTTTTCAGTCTGATACGCATACCTAGCATCAGTGCCCTGCCTCAGCATAAGGAAGATATGCTGGCATGTGCCGAAAGATGGAGACAACTCCTAATCGAAGCAGGTGCAAACGAAGCTATTATCATGCCTTCGCAAGGCAACCCATTGGTATATGCCGAAAAGAGAGTAAGTCCTGTTGCGCCTACCGTATTGATATATTCACACTACGACGTGATGCCTGCCGAACCGCTCGAACTCTGGAAAAGCAATCCGTTTGAACCCGAAATCAGAGACGGACATATCTGGGCCAGAGGTGCCGACGACGATAAAGGTCAGGCAATGATTCAAGCCAAAGCATTCGAATATATGGTGCGCGAAGGCCTCCTGAAGCACAACGTAAAATTCATTTTCGAAGGAGAAGAGGAAATAGGTTCACCTAGTCTTAATGCTTTCCTGAAAGAACATAAGGAACTTCTTAAGGCTGATGTTATCTTAGTATCGGATACAAGTATGCTTGGCAAGGATCTTCCGTCACTCACTACAGGTCTGCGCGGACTGGCATATTGGGAAATAGAAGTCACAGGCCCTAACCGCGACCTGCATTCCGGACACTTCGGCGGTGCTGTAGCAAATCCTATCAACATATTGTGCAGCATGATAGACAAGATTACTGATGCCGACGGACGCATCACCGTACCTCATTTCTACGATGATGTGGAAGAGGTTCCGGCAGAAGAACGCGAGATGATAGCAAACATTCCTTTCGATGAAGAAAAATACATGAATGCAATCGGAGTGAAAGCATTGAAAGGCGAAAAGGGATATTCCACTCTCGAACGCAACAGTTGCCGTCCATCGTTCGACGTATGCGGTATCTGGGGAGGATACACTGGCGAAGGTTCCAAGACAGTACTTCCGTCAAAGGCATACGCAAAAGTTTCGTGCCGACTTGTGCCACACCAGAACCACGAAAAGATCTCAAAACTATTTGTTGACTATATCAACGAAATAGCTCCCGAAGATGTACAGGTAAAAGTAACCCCTATGCACGGTGGCGAAGGCTATGTATGCCCTATCTCACTTCCTGCATATAAGGCAGCCGAAAAAGGATTCGAAAAAGCATTCGGCAAGAAACCGCTGGCAGTACGCCGCGGAGGTAGTATTCCTATCATAAGCGATTTCGAACAGATTCTTGGAATAAAGACAGTACTGATGGGATTCGGACTTGAAAGTAATGCCATCCATTCTCCAAATGAGAACTTCCCTCTAGACATATTCCGAAAAGGAATAGAGGCTGTGGTTGAGTTCCATAAGGAATACAGCAATCAGCTATAAATCAAGACATAAAAAAACGGTTTCATCATCATTTTCAGATACATGAAACCGTTTTTTTCATTTATAAGGTTGCTTATTCAGGCAAAGCCACAATTCCCAATTTCTTCTTACCGTCCATCTTAACTATAAGCGGAGATTTGAATCTTACCCAACGCAAATATTGTGTTTCTTCCACAGCCGGCAGACTGTTCAGAAATTCCTGATTATAGATACCGTCGTTCATAAACGCATTGATGGTGAAATATCCCACTCCGAATGATGTCAGATTCTGGAAGAAGTGAGTACCCTGACTTGGGTCCACACGATAATTTGTCAGTCCGGCTTCTACTATTATTCTTGCAGCTGAGATATTAGGCCACTTTACCGGTATTCCAAGCCATGTGTCGCTACTACCCCATCGGCCCGGACCAACAAGTACATAGTGCTTTCCTTCGTCCAGGAATTTACGGTTCAGTTTCTCTATATCATATGCTATCAGCTGATTGTTCGAAGCAGAATATCCATCAGTCTTGACATATATCAAATCGCATATATCGTCCATTACTCCATGACCAAGAGAGTTCTCACTCTTCAATATTATCTTATCTTCAGGAATCAGGCTTAGGTCTTCATCCAAGTCTGCCTTGATATCAACCATCGGACGTATCTGAAGAAGATAGAAAACTCCTGTCTTGTTGTTTGCATCGAAGTTCACGGCGAACTCAATTTCTACAGGACGACGCATCTCGCCCTGACCATACTTCTGCGCCAATTGCAAAAGGCGAGGCAATGGAAAAACATCATGCTGAAGAATATTGGCAAATGTTATCACCTTTCTTCCGCCAGGATAGATACCATCGCGTATCACCATATCATATGGATCGTATGTAGAGGCAATATAGTTCAATGCACCATCGGCCTCAGCATCCTTGACATGCAGTTTAAGAAGATTGAAACCATCATCAAGCGAGAAATTCTGTCCTGTGTTCTTGAGGTCTAGCGCATAAAAGCGTGTCTGCGTCTCGCGAAGAGCAATATCCATCTCACTAGTCTGCAGTACCTTGTCAGGATGATAAGGACAAACCCTCAAAGTAAGCCCACCATCTACTATATATTTACCAAGTCCCAAAGCCAAACTTACTGTTCCCTCTTCGGCAAGTTCATCATTTATAGGATAATAATTGATTGAACGTGCCACACCGGAAATGGCAGGATAATATCTGTCGCCATACTGTGTACCAACCACTTCTTGAAGTATCACAGCCATCTTTTCCTGGTCAATCAAGTTACTGGTAGCCTGCATGTATGCCTTACTGTCTTTATAGAATACTGATGCATAAACTCCTTTTATGGCATCACTCAGCATACGGAGCATCTCGTATTTGTCCTCCATATATGGTATCATATATGTGGAATATATACCTGCGAAAGGCTGATAATGAGAATCCTCAAGAAGGCTGGACGAACGTATGGCTATAGGTGATTTCACCACATCGAAGAAAGCAAAGAAATCCTCTACCAGTCTGTCCGGAAGCTTGGCACGAAGAAAGGCCCTCAAGATAGTTTCATCATCAGCATCACTCAATGCCAACTGGTAAAGACGGTTGCTGTCCATAAACTCATCGAATATATCAGTACACAGAACAACAGTCTTAGGTATGGCAACAGATGCATTCTCAAAATCATCGAAATCAGGATGACGCTTAATCATATTGTCGATAAATGCCAGACCACGTCCTTTACCTCCCAAGGAGCCTTCACCTATACGTGCAAAATTAGAATAGCGGTCGAAACGCTCGCGCTTGAATTCTGCCACAACACCCTGATTTTTCATTTTCCTATAGCGTACTATGGCTTCGAATATAATCTGCCTGTGAGCATCAAGGTCTTGAAGCGACTCCCACGTTACCTGTTTCAAAAACTCAGCTACAGGGAAAATGGCGCGTGAATAAAGCCAGCGTGAAACGTGGTTACGACTAATATGATAATGGAATGAATCTGCCGGAATTGAGAATACTATATTCTGTAGTTCCTTCAGATTATGAACTCTAGCCACTTCTTCCTTGGTCTTTGGATTGATAAATACGAAATCACCAAAACCGAAATTATCCGAAACAGCCTCACGGAGGTCGATATTCATCTTCTTCGAGTTCTTGTCAACGAAGACAGCCTTACACTCATCGGCATACTTACGGTTATCTTCCTCCGACGACTGGAGTATAAGTGGCATGAACGGATCACGACTGCGCACTTCTTTTAGAAGTTTTACTCCTGCCAAAGGATCTATCTTGCCGTCATGAGGAAATCTGGCATCGGATATTATACCCAATACGTTATTGCTGAATGTTTCATACAGTTTCATCGCTTCTTCGTATGAACGTGCAAGTACTATTTTAGGACGACCACGCATACGCAACGTACGCTGGTGCTCGTTCAACGCCTCGGTGGCAAATTCCTGACTTTGCTTAAGCACGAACTTGTACAGATTAGGAAGAACAGACGAATAGAAACGTATTGAGTCTTCCACAAGCATTATCATCTGCACACCCACTTCCTTTATATCGTGCTCCAGATTCATCTTATCCTCTATCAACTTGATGATTGACACAAGAAGATCTGTATTACCAAGCCAGCAAAACACATACTCGAACACACTAAGGTCTTCATGCTCCATTCTTTCTCTGATACCATGCGAGAACGGAGTCAGAACTACGATAGGTATATGAGGATATTTTGCCTTGATATCACGGGCAATATCGAAAGTGTCGCTACTGTCTGTTCCTGGCATACAGATTACAAGATCGAAAGTAGTATTCCCCAACTGTTTCCATGTTTCTTCCGGAGTGGAAACCTGAGTAAAACGTGGAGGATAACGCAAACTGAGATTCATATATTCTATGAATATCTTTTCGTCTATACGTCCGTCGTCCTCCAGCATGAAAGCGTCGTATGGATTTGCCACGAGCAAAACGTTGAAAATTCGTTTTGTCATCAGATTGGCAAACTGAGTATCCTTGAAATAAAGCTGATTTAACTTTAACTTACTTAGCATGAGATTTTATGATTAATATTCCTAAAAAACAAAAGTCGGTATTTCAATTGACTTATGCAATAAATACTTCTCAAAAAAGTGGATTGAGGTCAGTGATGCATATTCAATTCAAGCAAAACAGGCAGATGGTCGCTATATCCTCCTTTATACCTCATGCCGTTATACATACGGAAAGGAGTAGTGCCACCATACTTGTCGTCCTCCTCCAGGAGAAAAGGAAAGTCAATGATGCATGCCTTGGAATAACCGGTCCGTATATTACCTTCTCCCAACAAGTTCCCATTTACTATAATCTGGTCCAGTATTCCCCACTGACCGCGATAACGGTACGTACCTCCTTCCCTGCCATCCATAAGATTGTATAACGCATTTTTCTCAATAGTATCTCCCGGTCTGGAAGCAGCAAGCACATCCGATATTGACTTATTCTGCGGATAGTCATTGAAGTCACCCATTATTATAACATTTGGATTTGAACGCATGTTCATGATGCTGTCTGCCGCCGATTTCAATATTCCTGCAGCCATGAGTCTGAACTTTTCGGATTTTCTCCATCCTCCGGAACGTGAAGGGAAATGCACTAGAAAAACATCCAGAGTGTCACCTGTCACGACACGCCCCGATGCATGGAGGATATCGCGTGTTGGCCGTCCGCCGATACTAACGGTTGGAACATGAATGAATTTTTTGTTCAGGAGTCTGAAAGTATAAGGCTGATAAAGCAAAAGCACATCAATACCTCGTTCGTCGGGCGAATCTGTAATTATATATTCATAACCGGCTTCTTTCAATTGGGAATATCCTACAAGTGTTTTAGCACAGAATTCGTTTTCCACCTCACAAAGCCCTATGATATCGGGAACATTCTCACGCGAGGCGGAAAGTATGACACGGGCAATATTCTCTATCTTTTTTCTGAATTTGCCGTAATTCCATCCCCTGGGACTGTCCGGCATAAATTCCAAATCATTTTTAAGGGTATCGTGACGGCAGTCGAAAAGGTTTTCCACATTATACTCCATCACCAGAAAAGACTGTTGGGCAGCAAGGTTCAATGATATGAACCATGCTACCCAACAAATCAATATTCTTATAAAGCCCATAATCAAGCTTTAACTGGTATATTCTTCAAAACATCAAGCAAATGTCTCCAGAACTTATCTACTGTAGGAATAAGCATTCTTTCATCAGGTGAGTGTACTCCACGCAATGTAGGTCCGAATGAGACCATGTCAAGAGAAGGATATTTCTCGAGGAACAGACCGCATTCCAATCCTGCATGGATAGCTTTCACTTTAGGTTCTGTACCGAACAAAGCTTTATAACTGTCAACAGCCACTTTCAGGATTTCAGACGAAGGATTTGGTTTCCATCCCGGATAGCCATCACCTGTAGTTACTGTCGCTCCACCAAGTTCGAATGCAGAACGTACTGTCTGCGACATATCCAAACGTGAAGAAAGGATTGAACTGCGCTGACTTGTCACAACCACAATCTGTCCGTCGCGCATCTTGACAGAAGCCAGGTTAGACGAAGTTTCAACCAATCCTTCCATATCCTGACTCATAGCAAACACACCGTTATGAACTGCATGTATAGAGTTGAGGAATCTGATCATCGCTGTCTTCTCGATTACTTCCGGCAAAGCTGTTTCCGACTCCAGATCCATTCTGATGTTAGGCTCAGTAACAGAGAATTCATTTTCCACTTCAGCAAGGAATATATTCAAATCCACTCTTACCGATTCTTTATCCTTCATAGGAACGGCACACACGGCATGAGCCTCGCGAGGTATCGCATTATGGAGGTTTCCTCCATCTATTTCTGCGAGATACAAGTCGTATTTCTGTGAGATCTGCATCAGATAGCGATTCAATACCTTATTGGCATTGGCACGTTTCTTATTGATATCATCTCCCGAATGACCTCCCGTAAGACCTTTCACTGTAACACGGAAGAAGAAATAACCTTCAGGCGATTTCACCATAGGACATGGGAACTGGGCAGTTGTTCCGGCACCTCCGGCACATCCGATAAACAGTTCGCCTTCGTCTTCAGAGTCAAGATTAAGAAGAATATCTCCGTTCATAAAACCTTCTTTCAATGCAAATGCTCCTGTAAGACCTGTTTCTTCATCCACTGTGAACAGACATTCAACAGGACCATGCTGCAAATCATCTGATGCCAGTACAGCCAGCTGAGTTGCAACACCGATACCATTGTCCGCACCGAGAGTAGTACCTTTAGCCTTCAGCCATTCACCATCAATATATGTCTGGATTGGGTCGTTTTCGAAATCATGTACAGTATCATTATTCTTTTCGCAAACCATATCTATATGCGACTGCAGAATTACGGTCTTTCTGTCTTCCATTCCAGGAGTGGCATTCTTTTTTATCAGGACATTTCCGGCTTCATCCACTTTATATTCCAATCCTTTGCTTTCGGCAAAAGCGATAAGATAAGCACGGATTTTCTCTTCCTTTTTAGAAGGACGGGGAACCTGACATATTTCGTCGAAATAATGAAAAACAATCTTAGGAGTCAAATCTTTTACTTCCATAATAATCTGTATTAAGCATTTATGTATTTATTTTCTATGCAAAAATAAGTTAAATAAGCCGATTTACACCTTTATAATGACTTTTTTAAAAGCATTGTGAAGTTTTAATCGTAACAAAACTATATATTTGCACCACAAAAATAGTGAAAGGTGAGCGGAGAGGCAAATGAAAAAGGCAGTTTTTCAAATTTTGACTATCCCGAACAGTATCCTATTTATCATAAAAACTATAGCAATGCTTAAGATAATACTCGCTACACTTATAATAGTAGCTGTCTGTATAGCACTATTATGCGTAAAAATACTGTTCAAAAAGAACGGACGTTTCCCTAATACACATGTTAGCGGAAGTAAAGCCATGCGCGAAAGAGGCATCGGATGCGTACAATCGCAGGACAGAGAGCAGCGTAAAACCAATCCTAACGCCATCTCGGAAAGACAGAAAAATGAAGAAGAAGAATAATTAACTTAAATGATATAGAAAATTTATGAGAAAGACTAAGTACATCCTCAAAGGATTTTTAGCTGTGGTTATGGCTGTAATGTTTGTACAGTGCGCAGGAAACAATGGTGAATCAACACAGACAGCAGCACCTGTTGCAGCTACCGGTACAACAAACATGAAGATTGCATACGTAGAAATAGACTCGCTTCTTACAAAATATCGTTTCTGGAACGACCTGAACGAACTTATGATTAAGAAGGAAGAAAATATCCGTACTACTCTTAACGAAAAGGCTAAAGCTCTTGATGCTGCAATGAAAGAATTCCAGCGTAAATACGAAAACAACGGTTTCGTAAGCGCAGAAAGCGCTCAGCAGCAGCAGAACCGCATCATCAAACAGCAACAGGATCTTCAGGCTTTGCAGGAAAAACTTAGTAAGGACCTTGCTGACGAAAATCAGAAGAACAGTCTTCAGCTGAGAGACTCTATCAACTCATTCCTTAAAATCTACAACAAGGATAAAGGTTATAGCTTGATTATCAGTAACACAGGTTTCGACAACCTTCTTTATGCAGATCCTGCATATAATATCACACAGGAAATTGTTGACGGACTTAACGCACGTTACTCGGGTATCAACAAATAATAACTTTTTAAATAGTGTTTAAACAGCATTTAAACACTATTTAAAGCACAAAAAGAAAATAAAAAAAAGGTGGATTTTTTCCACCTTTTTTTATTTTTGTATCGAACAAAAGCTATGTCTAGTTTGTTTTATAACTAAATCACGACAACATACAACGATAGACATATTATGGAAACTTTTCACGAATTAATATCTTCATCAGACGTACCTGTAATTGTGGATTTCTTTGCTGAATGGTGCGGTCCTTGCAAAACTATGTCTCCTATTCTGAAACAGGTTAAAGATATGCAAGGCGACAAGGTGCGAATAGTAAAAGTAGATGTTGATAAAAATAATGCACTTGCCATGCAATACAGCATACAGTCTGTACCTACACTGATGATTTTCAAAAACGGAAAACAAATGTGGAGACAAAGTGGGGTAATTAACGCTGGCGAATTAAACAAAATCGTAGAAATGTTCAAATAAAAAAATAATTAAACTCTCATTTTTCATCATTTATTTCTCAAACATGGCTGAAAGTTCCCCTCCCAATAAGGCTTTCAGCCATTTGTTTTTTATCACTCCTTTATATTCTTGATATATACATCGGCCCGTGTCAGCACATCACGTACAAAATTATAAGTCTCAGTACCTCTGAAATACCCGTTCTTGCAGACAGGATCATTATAATATTCCTCCTTATTCTTTAGCAACATATATATTGACACACTTCCATTCCATACATATTTGTCTTTTCCGTATTTCTCTGCCAGAGCCATAGCGTCAAACACATGCCCTATGCCGGAATTATACGATGCCAGCACAAACAGGATGCGTTCCTTATCATCCTTCACTTTAGAAAAAACCTTCTGCAACTCGGATATGTATCTGACTCCACCCTTTATACTCTGTTCCGGATCACTTTCCATTCCGGCAGGAACACCGTATGCTCTGGCTGTGGAAGGCATCATCTGCATCAATCCTTTCGCCCCCGCCCAGGAAACAGCAGACGGATTAAAATTTGACTCAGTATAGACTAGAGCGGCAAGCAATCTCCAGTCCCAGTTTATCTGCGGCGCATACTTTCTGAACAAATCGTCATAATAGGATATTCTTCCATCTTTAAGCGAAAGAATAGAACCTTGGGGAGTATGTTTGTTAAGTTCAAAATATCTTCTGGCACTAGCCTCGAACTCGGCTGAGTTTATATTCTCTCGATGCCATTTATCCGCAGCCTCAGCCAGTTTAGGAGATGTCTTTCTTACTGCCCACGCAGAACGCTGGTCGAAACTTATCTCCATACTTATATCCAGATTTGGATTATATGTCTTATTGATTTTAGCCAGCTCATTGTTTGTCACAGTATAGTCAATCTTACCTTTGGCTACCATTTCTATAAGATCTTCATTAGTTATACTGTCTTCGGTAATTTCGTGTATTGATATACCTCCCCCAAGCTCATGATTCAAATTTTCAAGTCGTTCCTCATATTTTCCAGGCATGACATACACTTCTTTACCTACAAGTTGGGTAACATCATCCAAAGCATCATTACCGCTTCTTTGAACCAATACCTGATGCGATATATTCTCTTTTCCACAATATATCAGTTCTTTTTTCCTTTCATTCGTTATGGCAAGATTATATGCTATAAGATCTCCTTCACCCCTTAGCAAGGCATCCACCAACTCAACTTCCGAGTTCAAGACCTTGACTTTCAATTCTACCCCCAGCGATTTTGCAAATCCCTGTGCAAGTTCATATTGAAATCCCATAGGAACTTCCCTATAATTAAAATATGATGCATAACTGTTTATCGTAAGAACTATAAGTTCCCCATCCTCTATAACCTGCTCCAGATCATCATGAATAATTTCAACTTCATGTTCCTTGTTTATAACAAAAGTTATGGTTATCAAGGCTACAATAAGCACTATTATCGAAGGAATTAACAATTTACGTTTCTTCATTGCATCACATTTTAATAATTAATGAATATTTATCGCTATACTTGTTGTAATCAGGCCAGTTATTGTTTGATTTTTAACTGATTGGATGAAACTTGCACGAGAACTGGCAATGGATAAGAAAAAGCCGGACTGTTCCGCCCCCTATATTTCTTATGCTTTTAAACAACTCTTAATCTCAATTGTAAAGATAGCATTTCTTTCTGAAAAAACAGCAATAACAGAAGACAATCATACAGAATATGTAAACACTGCTCCCAATATACATTTCCACAAACATATAGAATTCAGTTTGTTATCAAGAAATTAAGAAACTTGCCTAATCCATCTGCTTTATAAAAAAATTCTGTAACTTTGCTTTATATGAATATAGCAATTTTCCCAATTTACAGCCACTTGTTTTCAACAAACCCAATTAAATAATGAAATGAATAAAAAAACAAAATGCAATCTGATTATTGTGGCGATATTGCTGGTCTTGCTACCAGTCTCTCAATTTGCTATCCTCTCTTGTTCATCAAATAAAAAGATCCAACAGATAGCAGACAATACAAATTTGCGCATTGACCAGGACAGAATCTTTACTCCCGTCATAATCAATGCAGCGGACACATTGGATATGCTTTTCAATACAGGATGGCCGAGAAACAGCCTCTTTCGTCTTGAATCTGTAGCGGAGAAATTTGAGTACGACATGTTAGGTCATCCAGTAATCGAAACGGAGTTGGACTCAGCACATACATGTAGATTGATTTTTGATACAGGGAGTGCCGGAATGCTGATTCTGAACAAAGAATTTGCAGAGAAAAATGGTTTGATTAATCGGTTTTCCCTACTGAGTCTATGACATCGGGATGGAATTTCAAGCGTGACATCCCATGCATGACTGTGAAGAGTCCTGTCTCTCTATCAATAGGAAACAAACGAATTAGCTATTCCGAGTATAGAATCGTTGATAGGCGGGCTCTGAATTTCCTTACAGCTGATGGAATTTTCTCCATACCCAATGAAGATACTCACATGTGGGAGATAGACTGCAAGAATAAACTTCTTTCTGCATATGACTACCCGGTTTTTCCATGGCTAGGAGTCTCATTACAATTGGATGTAGTAGGAAACCAGTTTGTCATTAGAGATTTTCCGTTTCAGTTTCGCCATGGAAACGAATATGTGCACCCACAAGCAGACTTGGTAATGGACACAGGAAGCTCTGCATCTCTTGTTTACCTGTATTCTGAACCCGACAGTGCGATGCGTGCAGCTTTAAGTGACGAAACAACCGGAAAATACGTTTGTCCTCAAAAAAATGGTATCATCCCAACACTCTACCTGCTGCATGAATGTGGACTGCTAAACCGAAAATTATGGATTGAACACCGTAAATTATTACGCGAATGGCATATATCAGGAGAACGTGAAATGATTGTAGCTGGAATGGACTTTTTAAAGTCGTTCAATCTTAGACTCTATCCGGCCGAACACCGTATAGAGCTTATACCCATTGAATATACCTCGTTGCAGGAAGATATAAGCCGACAGAAAGGGAATGAAAAATTCCGTTTTCGTGCCTTTCAGAGCAGAGAAGGGCACGCCGTAGTCGATTTTGTGAAAGAGGGATCATTTTGGCAAAATTTCGGGATAAAAGAAGGTGATGTGATTCTCGATATAGACGGCCACCGTTTGTTCGATCTTCACCTGTCCTATTTTGAAGAAGCTGTACCTATAATACATCACTCGTTTACGATTATCCGTAATCAGGACACTCTATTCATTCGAACTGGAAATTCATTCAACCAGTGAAACTTTAAGAGGGTTGTATGGCACTTCATAATCCATATTAATCCAACGTGTTAAACAAAAATTTCCGTATCTTTGCCACATACTAAAATACTATAATAAATAAAATATACAAACTATGGTCAAGCACATTGTTATGTTCAAGCTGAAAGAAAGCTTGTCTGAAAATGAGAAAATTGAAATAATGAACAATTTCAAATCGGCTATTGAATCGCTGCCTGAAAAAATCAAATTCATAAAAGATATTCATGTAGGGCTAAACATCAACCCATCCGAGAAGTGGGATATCTGCCTTGACAGTACATTCGATTCGCTGGAAGATGTAAAAGCATATTCTGTCCATCCAGATCACGTGGCTGCGGCTGGAATTATTAAAGAAGCAAAAGAAGACAGAGCATGCGTGGATTTTGAAATATAATTGAAACAGCCTATGAAAAAGATTATTAACCCCTGGAAAGGTCTCGACGGATATTACTGCTTCGGATGTGCGCCAAACAACGAAGCTGGAGTAAAAATGGAGTTCTACGAAGACGGAGATGATATAGTAAGTATCTGGCATCCTGAAGCAAAATATCAGGGATGGGTAAACACTCTGCACGGTGGAATACAAGCTACACTGCTGGACGAAATCTGCGCATGGGTGATAGCAAGAAAGCTTCAGACTACGGGCGTAACGTCGAAAATGGAAACCCGATACATGAAATCCATAATGACTACTGACGATTATGTGGTGTTACGCGCACATATCAAAGAACAGAAACGAAACGTCATACTGGTAGATGCATCAATCTATAATATGAAGGGAGAAGAGTGTACCAAAGCTACTTGCACATACTTTACTTTTCCAAAAGAAAAAGCGCAGAAAGACATGTTTTTCTACGGATGCGAAACAGAAGACGAAGATGTCAATCCGCTAATTTGAAAGAAAAATCAAACTTTTTGCATTAAATATTTGGAATTATAAATCTTTCACTATACTTTTGTCGCAAACAATAAGAAAAAGTTATGATTTTTACAACTGCTCTACATCACCATCATCATTTCCTGACGAAATAATCGGTAGGCTGATGGCTCATGCAGTTCATTATAGAAAAAGATTTATTCAAGGCTTGCCGTAAAACAAACGGTGAGCCTTTTTTATTAATGTAGATTATAAACTTTTAAAATCGAAAGATATGCTAAGAATTGCCGTACAATCAAAAGGCCGCTTGTTCGAAGACACAATGGCCCTGCTTGCAGAAGCTGACATCAAACTGTCAACATCAAAACGCACATTGCTCACACAGTCAACAAACTTCCCTGTAGAAATCCTGTTCCTGCGCGATGACGACATACCTCAATGCGTGGCAAGTGGAGTTGCCGACATGGGTATAGTAGGTGAAAACGAATTTGAAGAAAGAGAAGAAGAAGCTGATATTGTCCAAAGACTGGGATTCAGCAAATGCCGTCTGTCTCTAGCCCTGCATAAAGAAATTGAGTATAACGGTCTGGAATGGTTCAACGGAAAGAAAATTGCTACTTCCTATCCGGTAATTCTGAAAAAATTCCTCGATAAGAATAACATAAAAGCTGATATACACGTTATAACAGGTTCTGTAGAAATAGCTCCTGGAATAGGATTGGCAGACGCCATATTCGACATAGTAAGCTCAGGCTCAACACTTATCAGCAACAACCTGAAAGAGGTAGAGGTGGTAATGAAAAGTGAAGCTCTGCTGATTGGCAACAAGAGTATGAGTGAAGATAAAAAAGAAATCCTCAAGGAACTGCTGTTCAGACTGGATGCCGTAAAAGCTGCCGAAGACAAGAAATATGTACTGATGAATGTTCCTACCGACAAGGTGAAAGATATTATTGAAGTACTTCCAGGAATAAAAAGCCCTACGGTCATGCCACTTGCCACTGAGGGATGGAGCAGCGTACACACAGTACTGGACCAGAAATGCTTTTGGGAGATAATAGGAAAACTGAAAGCTATCGGCGCACAGGGAATATTGGTTCTTCCTATCGAAAAGATGATCCTCTAAGAATAAGAATAAAGATTTAAAGTTGTTAGTTTTTAGTTGTTAGAAATCTATGCTGATATAACTAAAAACTAATAACCAACAACTAAAAACTAAAAATGAACATAATAATATATCCTGCACGGTCAGAATGGAAAAACCTTCTGAGTCGTCCCACATTAAACACGGCAACACTTCGCGACACAGTGCTACAAGTACTTGGTGATATACGCGAAAAAGGCGACAAAGCCGTTATTGAATACGAAGAGAAATTCGACAAGGTAAAACTGTCGTCACTCGAAGTAACTGAAGAAGAATTTGCTGAAGCTGAAAAAGCTACCGATAACACACTGAAGGAAGCCATCGGCAAGGCATTGGAAAATATTCGCACATTCCACGCATCACAAAAGTTTGAAGGACAGAAAGTCACTACTACAACAGGAGTTACATGCTGGCAGAAAGCAATAGCCATAGAGAAAGTAGGTCTATACATTCCAGGAGGAACAGCTCCCCTTTTCTCTACAGTGCTGATGCTCGCAGCTCCGGCAAAGATTGCAGGATGCAAAGAAATAGTCCTGTGTTCACCTCCAAACTGTGAAGGTAAAATCAACCCAGCTATACTTTATGCAGCCAAGGCAGCCGGAGTAAGCAGAATATTCAAAGCCGGTGGCGTACAGGCTATAGGAGCAATGGCATACGGTACTGAAAGCATCCCAAAAGTATATAAGATATTTGGGCCGGGCAACCAATACGTAATGGCAGCCAAGCAGGAAGTATCACTACACGATGTAGCTATAGATATGCCTGCCGGACCTTCGGAAGTAGCTGTGCTTGCAGACGAAACAGCCAATCCGGCATACGTGGCATCCGACCTGCTTTCACAGGCAGAACATGGAGTGGACAGTCAGTCAATATTGATTACAACTTCAGAACAGCTCATCAATGCCGTTAAAGAGGAAGTGGAAAAACAGCTGGCTGTATTACCAAGAAAGGAAATAACAGAGAAATCACTTTCACACAGCAAACTTATATTGGTAAATACCATTGACGAAGCTATAGAAATGACTAACGAATATGCACCTGAACACCTGATTATAGAAACTAAGGACTATATGCAGGTAGCAGAACGAATAGTCAATGCCGGCTCGGTGTTCCTCGGTCCATACACACCGGAAAGTGCAGGCGACTATGCTTCGGGAACCAATCATACCCTTCCTACCAACGGATATGCAAAAGCCTACAGCGGAGTAAATCTGGACAGTTTCACCCGCAAGATTACATTCCAGGAAATCACACGCGAAGGCATAATGAACATAGGACCTACAATTGAGACAATGGCGGCAAACGAATATCTTGACGCCCACAAGAATGCCGTGACAGTAAGACTTAAATAACGGACAAGACAATGAAAGAATTAAAAGAACTTATACGCCCCAATATATGGTCGCTTAAACCTTACTCATCTGCCAGAGACGAGTATAAAGGCGCTACGGCATCTGTATTTCTCGATGCCAACGAAAATCCATATAACACACCGAACAACCGTTACCCCGACCCATTACAGACAGAACTGAAAACTTTGGTTTCAAGGGTTAAAAACATAGGCAAAGACAGAATATTTTTAGGAAACGGAAGTGATGAGGCAATAGATATTCTCTATCGTACATTCTGCATTCCCGGTGTTGACAATGCCGTAGCAATAGACCCTACATACGGAATGTATGAAGTATGTGCCGACATAAACGATGTGGAATACCGCAAGGTATTGCTTGACGAGAACTTTCAGTTCAAGGCTTCAGACCTTCTGGCAAAGACTGACGACAAGACAAAGCTTATCTTTCTCTGCTCGCCAAACAATCCTACCGGCAACAACCTCTGCAAAAAAGAGATAGAAACAGTACTGCAGGAATTCGGAGGAATAGTGGTTATAGACGAAGCTTACATCGACTTCTCGGATGAAGTTTCATTCACCACGATGCTTGACAAATATCCTAACATGGTAGTACTGCAGACATTCTCAAAGGCATGGGGATGTGCAGCCATCCGTCTCGGTATGGCGTTCGCTTCGGAAGAAATCATATCTGTGTTCAACAAGGTGAAATATCCTTATAATGTGAACCACCTGACACAGACAGAAGCCATCAGCATGATAGGAAAAGAGTATCAGATAAAGGAATGGGTGAAGACTCTGCTTGCAGAAAGGACAAGACTGATAGAGAAATTCGGCAAACTGGCATGCTGCGAACATATCTACCCTACCGATGCCAACTTCTTCCTAGCAAAGGTGACCGACGCCAAAAAGATTTATGACCATCTTGTTGGCAACGGTATAATTGTGAGAAACCGTACCAACATCACCTTGTGTCACAACTGCCTCAGGATAACTATAGGCTCGCGTCCGGAGAACGACAAGCTTATAGAGGCACTTGAGAACTATAAATAAAAGGAGTAGCAATGAAAAAGATATTATTCATAGACCGCGACGGCACACTGGTGATAGAACCACCTGTCGATTATCAGCTCGATTCTTTCGAAAAACTTGAGTTCTACCCTAAAGTTTTCCGAAATCTGAGTTTTGTGCGCGAAAAACTGGACTACGAATTCGTAATGGTAACCAATCAGGACGGATTAGGTACAGACTCGTTTCCGGAAGACACATTCTGGCCTGTACACAACCTCGTAATGAAAACTTTGGAAAACGAAGGAATTACATTCGACAATGTATGTATAGACAGAAGTTTCCCTGAAGACAATGCACCTACCAGAAAGCCACGCACAGGAATGTTGACAAAATATATCGACAATCCTGAATACGACCTGGCCGGAAGCTATGTTATCGGCGACCGTGCCACAGACGTAGAACTGGCGAAAAATCTGGGATGTAAAGCTATTCTCCTGCAAGACGACAAAGAAATCCTGAAAGAGAAATCACTGGAAGAATATTGTTCCCTTGCGACAAAGGACTGGGACAAGATAGCCGAATTCCTGTTTGCCGGAGAGAGAAAAGCTGAAGTAAGACGAACAACAAAAGAAACCGATATCTATATAAGCCTCAACCTCGACGGGAATGGAGCTTGCGATATAAGTACAGGTTTGGGATTTTTCGACCACATGCTGGAACAGATTGGCAAACATGGGGGGCTGGATCTTACGATAAAAGTAAAAGGCGACCTCGAGGTAGATGAACATCACACTATAGAAGACACAGCCATAGCTCTTGGAGAATGTATCTACAAGGCATTAGGCAACAAGCGCGGAATAGAACGATACGGCTTCTGTCTGCCTATGGACGACTGTCTGTGTCAGGTTGCACTGGATTTCGGCGGACGCGCATGGCTGGTTTGGGACGCAGAATTCAAACGGGAGAAAATAGGCGATATGCCTACAGAAATGTTCCTGCACTTCTTCAAGTCATTAAGTGACTCGGCACGAATGAACCTCAACATAAAGGCTGAAGGCCAGAACGAACACCACAAGATTGAAGGCATTTTCAAAGCCCTTGCAAGGAGCATTAAAATGGCAGTAAAACGCGATGTCTATCATTTTGAAGTACCGTCAAGCAAGGGATGCATATAAAACCACAAACAGAAAAATCAGAGGAGGCTTAAATGCCTCCTTTTTTGTTAATAAGATTTTCAAATAGAAGAAATTAGTTAAACCATGTTATAAAACACGTGTTTTCGCACACAAAACTTGCAGATTACGAAAAAGTCCGTACCTTTGCAATGTGTTTTTCATAGTATTAGATTTTAAGGTTAACAAAGGTTGGAGTACGGCGGTGCTCCTTTTTTTATGTCTATACATTTCATATCTATATATACAAAATGCCGTCCGAACATCCCAAAAGATTTCCGGACGGCATTTCGTTTATAACAACAAAAAAATCAGATTGAATATTCAACCTGATTTTCTGAGCCTCTTGTCGGATTCGAACCAACGACCCCGAGATTACAAATCACGTGCT
>OGCN01001141.1_pt1 | contig 37803 bp, 31 predicted proteins | sample 1570181 | NCBI WGS metagenome assembly OGCN01 (sample SAMEA4370584, study PRJEB24528) | human gut metagenome | reverse complement strand
AACTAAAGTTAATTATTAATGAATTATCCAACTTTGTTTGGATTTTAAATGGAAAACGATATATGAAAAGATACAATATGATATTGTTTGGTCTGTTGAGCATTGTTTTCACTTCTTTTTTTGCGAGTTGTGAAAAAGATGGGGAAATGGCCAAAGACAATAAGGAATGGGTTTTGGTCTGGTCGGATGAGTTTGACACTCCAACGTCAAATAATCGTCCGGATCCGTCTAAATGGACTTATGAGAAAGGTAATTCCGGGTTTGGAAATAATGAACTTCAAAACTATACAAGCCGTGAAGAAAATGTACATTATACAACGTATAAGGGAGTAAGTTGTCTTGCTATTACAGCGTTAAACGATAATTACAATAATGTGCAGTATTCATCGGCAAGAATAAAGACCGAAGGATTGTTTGAGATTCGTTACGGCCGTATTGAGGCACGTCTGCTGTTGCCTTACGGTCCTGGGCTTTGGCCGGCATTTTGGATGTTGGGAAGTGATTATTCTGAAAATCCGTGGCCTGCATGTGGAGAAATTGATATAATGGAAAATAAAGGTTATCAACCGAATATTGTATCAAGTGCACTTCATATGCCTGGACGCTATAGTGGAAATCCTGTTACAAAGACATTTGGGTTTCAGGATAATAGATTTGATGTTGATTTTCATGTCTTTGCTATTGAATGGTATAAAGAAAAGATTGATTTTTATGTAGATGATGTGCTTTATAATAGAGTAAAAGCTATAGATGTTACTGACGGAGAGTGGGTTTTTGACCATCCTTTCTTTATAATACTTAATGTTGCCGTAGGAGGTACCTTCGGTGGAAATCCTACATCTGAAACAGTATTTCCACAAACTATGTATATAGATTATGTGAGAGCATATAAAAAGAATGAAGATACATTGGTAGAGGTAACCCCACCTTCTGGTGATGTTGAAGATCCTGACGCAAATCCAGATGGTAGTGGTGACAATCCTGGTAGTGGTGACAATCCTGGCGGTGGTGACAATCCTGATGAAGAAATTTCTTCAGATGGTACAATAAACGATTGGGATCACGATGACGAAGATAAAGGTTCTATAAATACAGATGCACAATAATTTTTAGTTTAATTTTTAAATGTATAATATATGAAAAAACGTAATTTATTTTTTAGTTTAATTGTTTTAGGTCTTGTTTCTTGTAACAATAATATTGAAAGTATCAGGATAGGTAATGATATGCTTTTTTCTGCAAAAGTTGATCACTATTCTAGTAGAGTCACTAATAATCAATGGGATGGTGATGAACTGATTGGAGTAAGTCTTGGAGGTGATGCTTCATATAGAACATACAATGTTACTGCTTCTGGTGAAATGAGTTCTGATAATCCTTATATATGGGAAGGAACAGCTGTTGATGTAAAAGCTTGGACTCCTTTAACTGAACAGCCTATTGATTTGAAAGATCAGAGCACTGAGGAAAAATTTTATAATTGTGATTTGCTGGCTTGTCAGACTAAAGCTGAATCTGCAAATGTACAACTGGCTTTCAATCATCAGATGACAAGAATGTGGTATATGATTCAAAACTATGGTGAATACACGGCTGAAGAAGCGCAAGCGGCTAAAGTTTATTTTATAGGTTATGGTTCGGTTACTAATGCTAATGGAACAATCGCTACTCAAGGTGAAGCAGACCAGCTTATATCTACTTGTCCTGCCGGAGAATTGACAGGTGAAGCGTTATTGGCACCATGTGAAATGTGGGGAAAACCATTGATAAGAGTTGAAATAGGAGGTGATGTACATATATATACACCAAGTCTGGATGTAGCAAGTGATACAGAAAAAAATACAGGAGTACTTGTTTCAGGATCAAGACAAATGTATTATTTACAAATTACTAAAAAGAAGATTTATGTAACCTTGGGTGCAACCATCAACGATTGGGGCTCTGAAGGCTCTGATAAGGGGCCGATTTATCCGGAAGCGCAATGACATCCTATAATAACTATGATATAAAGATATGAAACTATATAATTTATGTTTAGAACTGACAGCCTTGTGTATTGTTTCCTGTACCACTGAAAATAATCTTGATACAAGCAGGGATGGAAACATGATGTTTTCTGCAGGTATAGGCGAGTTTGCAAGTAGGGTTATGAACAACGGTTGGGAAGGAGACGAAACAATTGCTGTTTGTATCGGTGAAACTGTAAAATCTTACAGCATTACTAATACTGGTACAATGAGTACTGAAGAAGAAGGTTTTGTCTGGGCTGACGATGCTACATCAGTCAATGTTAAGGCCTGGACGCCTTATACAGAAACGTCTATTGATTTGACACAACAGACCACAGTTGAAAATTCATCAGATTGCGATTTGCTTGCTTGTGAAACTACAGCGACATCTGCAAATGTGCAATTGGCTTTTGACCATAAAATGACGAAAATGCAGTATATGCTTCAGACTTATACAGGTTATACTGATGAAGAAGCAAAGAATGCAAAGATTTCGTTTTTTGGATATGCTTCGGCAACATTCACTAATGGTATTGTTACTCCTGTAGGGAATCCTGATAATCTGATTCCGACATATAAAACGAGTGATTTCAATGGTGAAGCGCTTTTGGCTCCTTGTGACATGTGGGAAAGGCCATTGATACAAGTAGAAATTGGAGGGGATATTTATGTCTATACACCAAGTAAAAGTGTTACATCAGATTTTGAAAAAAATACAGGGGTACTTGTTCCTGGAATAAGACAACAATATTTCTTGCAGGTAAGCAAAAAGGGATTGCAGGTAACGATGGAGAGTGATCCTGTTAATTGGGGCGGTAATCAGGAAATTACAGACGTTGCTGATTCTAAGTTTAAGGCAGTAGTACCGAATGAAATTTTTCGTCTGGAGGGGTACTCTGTTACAGGTATTGAAGCTGATGGATTCATAAGTGATGCCACTACAGGTTTTTCTATTACATACACAAAAGGCACCGTTAGTGACGGTATTGATTTTGAAGGAATGTGCGATAGGAAACGTACAGTAGGCCCAAATGCGAATACAGTAACATTTAGTTTTACCAATATACGTTCTGATATAAAACTTGCGTATATGCCGGAATATATGGAAGTAGGTTATTATTTCTATAGTGACGGAACATACGGAGATACATATAAAGATAACCAGACTGTAGGTATTATATATAAAATAGGTCAACATAGTACAGATAATGTAAATAATTATCAAGGTACAGGTATTACTGAGATACATGGCTATGTAGTTGCTTTAGATGATGAGAAAAACAGTAGCAGTACAAGTGCTTTTAAATGGAAAGAAGGAGTTGGGGCTTTACATAGTGATGAATATCCCGAAATTGGTATAGATGGTGGCAATACTTCCAAATATATCGGTTATCAGAATACAAAATATCTCATTGAAAAGGCCGCTTCTCAAGATGGAACGACAGTACCGGCAGCATCTACTTCTACAGCAAAGAACTCTTCAAGTGTTATATACGGTACTTCTGGTTGGTATTTGCCTTCGCATACGCAATTGAAGGATCTGGAGTCTCTTGCAGGTTTTTCAGAACAAGGATATGCAGCCTTGGATGGTACATACTGGGACAGCTCGTTTGATGGTGATGCCAATGCTTATATAGTAGTATTTGCTAGTGGTGCAATAAGTAGTACAGAATTTTTTAGGGCTGTGAATTCAGAGCAGAAAGTACGTCTGATACTTACATTCTAATAACTCATAATTATTTTTTTAAGTTATGAAACAATTATATTTACATATAAAACTTGCAGCTTTATCTATGTTGCTGTTTTCTGCCTGTACACAAGATGAAATAATGAATCAGGCAAATGTAGAAAGGCCTGTGACGGATGAGCTATTGAATATAGGCAGCGTTAATGTGAATAATTTTGCAGAAAACACAGAAAGTCGTGTGATAAACGACAGCAAGACGGTAACTTTTGAGGCTGGTACAAATATCAATGATGCTAACGGCGATGAATTAGGCGTATTGCTTATTGATGATTCAGGAGAAGCTTATGCCAATGTGGCGTTCAAGTACGTAAATCAGAATGGTGAAAACAAATGGCTCAATAAGACAAATGAATATTATAGCAGCAAAATTAAAAAAGCTATTGCTTACTTTCCTTATACGGAAATGACTGATTTACCATCAACAAAAGAAGAACTAAAAGAGATTTTTATAAATAAAGATGCCGGGTTTAAAGAGAAAGATTTGCTTGTATCAGAAGCAAAAGAATTTAAAAAGGCAACTATGGATATAAATTTCACTCATGCTTTTTCTATGATTGCGTTTTCTGCAGAAGCAATTGCCACAACATCTAAAAATACAGAAGTGACATATTCATTGGAGTTATCAGATGTCGCTTTTTCTATTGGTGATAAATTATATACACCGGAACTGGTAAATGGCAGATATGTATGTATTGTTGATGTGCCTCAGTTACAGAAAGATGATTTCAGGTATTTCTATACAGTGGATAATCAATCTTATGTGAAAACTATTAGTGGAAATCCAATAGAAATTGAGAGTAATAAGAGTTATACTTTCAAATGTCCTGTAAATCAGACAGGAACATCCGGTATTGCTGCAGGAGATTTTTATTGTGTGTCGTCGTCTAATGATGTATTGGTGCTTCCGGGAAATGCAGCCGGTGTTCCTGAAGGATGGACTTGTAAGGGAATAGTATTTCATATAATGGATGAAAGTGGTAGTCCTAGTGAATGGAATACTTTCGTGACGAATAATGAATTGACTGAAAGCGACATCCCGGGATACAACGGAAAGCATGGTCTGGTGGTTTCTCTTATAAATGACAATAATTATGGCACACCTACTAATAATATAGATTCTTGGAGTAACTGTTTTACTGATTATAATGATTCTGGAAATACAGATTTGTCCAATGGGTATAAGATGACAAAATTGTTAACAGACAACGCAAGTGATAATGGTATAACATTTACAGGATTGAATCTTCATAAAGATGAAATTATTGCTGGTACTACTTCATGGTATATACCATCGTTCAACGAACTTAAATATCTTGTGAGAGGTGAAAATTCAGGAACTCCATCTGGCGAAGGATTGGAATATGTTAATGGTCAGCTAAGTAAAATAAATGGAGAAGAGTTATCAGGAAGTATTCCTTCTGTTACTTTCATTAATAATAGTGATGTTTCTGGATTCTGTCTTATGCAATCAGACGGACAGGAGAATGGCTGGCATGGTATTCCTGGATCTGAAAAGATACGTCCTATTTTTGCGTTCTGAAAAAATAAATGTACAATACGATGAAGAAAAATCTTTTATATGCTGTGGTGTTGGCTGCATCCCTGATTGGATGCAGTCAACCGCAGGACAATAATACGGAGATAGAGAACAAGGTAGAAGCTTTGCTTCAAAAAATGACAATTGAAGAAAAACTTGGTCAGATGAACCAGCTCAGCCCTTGGAATTTTGAAGAACTGGCTGCACGTGTGCGCAAGGGTGAGGTAGGTTCCATCCTTAATGTTGTCAATCCTGAAGAGATAAATAAGATACAGAAAATAGCCGTTGAGGAATCTCGTCTGGGTATTCCTATTCTTGTTTCGCGCGATGTTATTCATGGTTATAAGACTATTTTCCCCATACCGTTGGGACAGGCTGCTACTTTCAATCCTCAGATTGCTGAAGACGGTGCCCGTGTGGCTGCCATAGAAGCATCGGCAGACGGTATCCGTTGGACATTTGCGCCTATGATAGATATATCCCGTGATCCGCGCTGGGGACGTATAGCCGAAAGCTGTGGTGAGGACCCTTATCTTAGTTCTGTGATGGGTGCTGCCATGATTAAGGGGTATCAGGGAGATTCTTTGAATGATCCTACAGCCATTGCTGCTTGTGCAAAACACTTTGTGGCATACGGTGCTGCCGAAGGCGGTAAGGACTACAACTCGACTTTCATTCCTGAACGTGTACTACGCAATGTATATCTTCCTCCTTTCAAGGCTGCTGTTGAAGCCGGATGTGCCACTTTCATGACTTCGTTCAATGATAATGACGGTGTGCCTTCTACAGCCAACAAGTTTGTCCTGAAAGATGTTCTTCGTGACGAATGGAAATACGACGGTATGGTGGTTACAGACTGGGCTTCGGCTGCAGAAATGATTAATCATGGTTTCTGTGTTGACGGTAAGGATGCAGCAGAGAAGTCTGTAAATGCCGGAGTGGATATGGAAATGGTGAGCGAAACTTTTATTAAAAATCTGAAACAGTCTGTTGCAGAGAAGAAGGTTTCAATGGAGACTATAGACAATGCGGTGAGAAACATCCTTCGTCTGAAATTCCGTTTGGGATTGTTTGAAAATCCTTATGTTGTCACTCCTCAGACTGTGAAATATGCCGATGCACATTTGCAGGTTGCAAAGACAGCAGCAGAGCAGTCGGTTATCCTTCTGAAGAATGATGCACAGACATTGCCGTTTACTGACAAGGTTAAGACTGTTGCAGTGGTTGGCCCTATGGCTGATGCTCCATACGAGCAAATGGGTACATGGGTATTCGATGGTGAAAAGGAACATACACAGACACCTCTGAAAGCTATCAGGGAAATGTATGGCGACAAGGTGAACGTAATCTTCGAACAAGGATTGGCATACAGCCGCGACAAGAATGTTTCAGGCATTGCAAAGGCTGTAAATGCGGCACGCCGTGCAGACGTTGTGGTATGTTTTGTAGGTGAAGAATCAATCCTTTCGGGTGAGGCTCATTCTTTGGCAAATCTTGATTTGCAGGGAGCACAGAGTCAGCTGATCAAATCGCTGGCCGCAACTGGCAAACCTGTGGTTATTGTAGTTATGGCGGGACGTCAGCTTACTATTTCTGATGAGGTTGAGGTTTCGGATGCTGTTCTTTATTCGTTCCATCCGGGAACAATGGGTGGCCCTGCCATTGCAGACATTCTTTTCGGAAAGGTAAATCCTAGCGGTAAGACTCCTGTTACATTCCCTCGTATGACAGGTCAGGCTCCAATCTATTATGCTCATAACAATACAGGACGTCCTGCAAATCCTACAGAGATGCTTATTGATGAAATCCCTGTTGAGGCCGGACAGACTTCTGTGGGATGCCGTTCGTTCTATCTTGATGCGGGAAATTCTCCTTTGTTCCCGTTCGGATACGGTCTGTCATATACAAACTTTGAGTACAGTGACCTGAAACTGGCTTCTGATAAGCTTACAGTTGACGGAGAGGTTAATGTGAGTGTAAACCTTAAGAATGCCGGCAAGTATGACGGTACTGAAGTTGTACAATTGTACGTACAGGATAAGGTTGGCTCTGTCACTCGTCCGGTTAAAGAGCTTAAGGCTTTCCAGAGAGTGGAACTTAAAGCAGGGGAGAGCAAGACTGTTACATTCACTCTTCCTGTATCGGATCTTGCTTTCTGGCGTTATGATATGACTTACGGTGTAGAACCGGGAGACTTCAAACTGTGGGTTGGAACAAACAGTGCTGAAGGCTTGTCGGCTGATTTCACAGTCATTGATTGATACTGATTATTGAAGCTTTGCAACTTCAACTTCATAGTTGAAAATGCTTCTTTACTTTATATTTATAGATAAAAATAAAACGTGCGCACATTTCACTTTAAACGTGCGCACATTCAATACAAAACGTGCGCACATTTTACTTTGAACGTGCGCACGTTTTTTTCGGCTATGAAAAAGGCTTGAATGCCGTTTTGATTTTTTATAAAATTATTTGTTAGAAGATTACCAGACCTGCTTCAACAGTTGGATTTTTTGAGTATGCCTGATTATTCTTATATGTTCTTGTCCATGAATAACCACCGGCAATGAAAACGCCCAATCTCTTCAGAGGATTATATTCCAGTCCTATTCTCGGCTGAATTGAATATAACCTGTTTGGTACATTGGTATTGCCAAGTGTTTCAATATGGCTATATCCTATGTCGGTATTCAGGTGAAGTCTGTTTTTTATTAGCGGAAATGCAAGACCTGTTCTGTATGTACCTGCCACAGAAGCTTTGTCGGTAAGTTCACCAAGTATCATTCCGGCTTCCAGCTGTGTGTAAATCATTTTGTTTTTGAATTTTACGGCAACATTGGCTTTATTCAGATTGCCGCCGGATATTATGAGTTGTGTACGTGTCTGTGGTTTTATATTGATTATACCTACCTGACGTGCGCAACTGTCGCCGTTTATATTCAATATTCCTATCTGTACACCTTTGCTGCATTTATTACTTACATTGGCTATACTCAATTGCAATCCTTTGTTATCGCCGGAGTAGTTGGCAATAACACCGATCTGTACTCCCTGATTAATTACACTCACGTTGCTCAGTGCCGCAAACTGTAAACCTTTATTACTGTTTCCGGCTATGTTCATCAATGATGAAATCTGTGCTCCCCGCATGTCTCCACCACTTACATTTGTAAGACCGCCTATACCAATTCCCTTATGCTCGTTTCCTGCTATATTGGCAAGGCCTGATATCATAAGACCTTTCATATCTACTGAGCCCATATTCATGAGTCCGGTAATCATGAGACCTTTCTGATTGTTGCCTGCTAGGTTACCTATACCGGAAATCTGGGCACCGAATGTTGATCGTCCGCTGATGTTGAATAGTCCTCCAATTCTTAGTCCGTGAGATTTTATTCCGGATATATTGGCCAAACCAGCCACCTGCATTCCGGAACTTCTGTTGCCTACGATGTTTACAAATCCTGACAACTGGAGTCCTGATGATCTTTGGTGTACTACATCGGAGATAATATTGATGCTGGCTCCGTTAAGATTCTGGTAATTACTGAACAAGCCAAGATTGAAATATGTCTTGCGTGTATCGGGTTTGTGGCTGTTTATGCTCAAGGAAATATTCCTTCCCTTCTTTAAGCCGTATTCTTGAGCATATATCGGGGATAACATTGTTCCTGTCAGGATTATAGCTGACAGGAACATTCTGATATTTGTAGAGTGTTTTTTCATTTATTATTTAACGTCTTGATACAAGAATCGTTTTATACTCTTCTTAGGGGTCTTCTCGAATTCTTCAGGGTAAATCTTAACTCGTGCAATCTGTGAATAAGCCGGAAGTTCGGAGTTGAGTGTGTTTCTGTTTTCTTCCATAGCCTTTTCTATATCTGCATTGCTCATTCCGTGTGAATAGGCTTCATCGAAATCAGGGTATATCAGAGCAGCCAGCTTATGGTCTTCCTGTTGTATGATAATGCTTTCACAAACGAATGGCATATTGTTAAGTTTATCCTCTATTTCTTCAGGATATATGTTCTGGCCTGAAGGTCCCAGAAGCATGTTTTTGCTTCTTCCCTTTATTGTGATATTGCCATCCTTGTCCATAATTCCAAGGTCGCCGGTGTGAAGCCAACCGTCTTTATCTATTGCTTGGGCTGTGGCTTCCGGATTCTTGTAATAGCCAAGCATCACGTTATCACCTCTGGTAATGATTTCGCCTACAATGTTTTCAGGATCAGGACTGTCTATCTTTACCTCCATACGCGGAGCGGCCTTACCGCATGATCCCGGTTTGAAGCGCTGCCAGTCTTCGTAACAGATTATAGGACCGCATTCAGTCATTCCGTAGCCTACCGTGTAAGGGAACTCTATACTCTTGAGCAGTTTTTCCACATCCTGATTGAATGCTGCACCTCCGATGATTACTTCGTAGAAATTTCCTCCGAAGGCCTGTACCATGTGCTCTCTGACAGTAGCTTTTATCTTGTCGTTGATGATAGGTACTTTGAGCAGTATTTTCATCTTGAGGGTTTCCAGTTTAGGAAGTACATTTTTCTTGATTATTTTTTCAATAATCAGAGGTACTGATATTACAATGTTTGGTTTGACATCTGCAAATGCCTGGAATATGATTTTCGGACTTGGCATACGTGTAAGGAAATATACGTGGCATCCGGTACACATTTCGTATATGAATTCGAATGCCAGACCGTACATGTGCGCCATAGGAAGTATTGATATTACTCTGTCGCCTGGTTTGAGTGACAGCACTTCGAATGCAAACTGTGTGTTAGACCACAATGATCTGTATGGAAGCATTACTCCCTTAGAGAAACTTGTTGTACCTGAAGTGTAGTTTATGATTGCAAGTTCTTCCGGATTGTCGCGACGGTATGACACATGTTCGCGTCGGAAGTTCTTAGGGAATTTCTTACCGAACATTTCATTAAGATGTTCTCTGGCATAAAGGAGCTTTTCGCTTCTGCATACCAGCAGAGTGAAGTCTGTCATAAGTATGATACCTTCGAGTGACGGCATTTCTGCTTCATTGAGGTTTTCCCATGCCATATCACCTACAAACAAGATACGTGCGTCAGAGTGATTTACTATATTGTGTACATTGTCCGGCTTGAATTCGTGAAGAATAGGTACTGCGACGGCACCATACGTAAGAATAGCCAGAAATGCTACTCCCCAGTGCGAGCTGTTTCTGCCACACAGGGCTACTTTGTCACCCGGTTTGACACCGCTTTCTTCTAAAAGAATATGAAGTTTTTCGATTTTTCTGGCTACGTCCTTATATTGGAGTGTGGCGCCTTTATAGTCTGTCAGAGCATCAAGATCCCAATTTTTCTTGATACTTTCTTCGATGAAAGCTATAAAACTTTTTTCCATAATTGATTATTTGATTGTGCACAAGATTCAGTGTGTAGTGCAAATATACAATTTAGTTATTACTATTCCAATTATTTGTCAATAAAACGTAATAAAATGAAAGGTGTTCTCGAATAATAGTTTTTATAATGTTTTTTAACTATTATCGGGAACACCTTTCTGTGTATATCAAGCTTGTATATTTACATTATTCGTGGTTGCTGTAGTATTTCATGAACTGTGTTCTTTCGAATGGGTTCACGCTTCCTGCAGCTTTAGCGTTCATGATGCCTTTCATGCTTTCAATGTTTTCGTAGCCTTTTGATTCCATCCATGAAGTAAGCTCTTTAAGCATTTCAGCTATTTCCTTTTCGCCGTACTTGTAGATTGCGCTGCATACTTCTACGGCGCTTGCTCCGGCAAGAATTGATTTGATTACACCTTTACCGCAGTGAACACCACCTGAGATAGCGTAATCTATCTGTGGAACTGATGCAGAAGCTATAGCTGTCCATCTGATTTTTTCAGCAAGTTCATTTGATTCACTCATCACGTTAGTGCTTGTGAAAGTCATTGTGTCGATGTTGATGTCAGGCTGGTAGAAACGGTTGAACAATACTACTGCTGCGGCTCCGTTGGCATAAAGCTGATTGATGAGTGCTACAGGATTAGTAAGGTTGCTGCCCAGTTTCATTATCACAGGAATGTTTACAGCTTTCTTGATGTTTTTCAATACATCGATGTGCAGCTGTTCGAAGCTTCCGTATGTATAGTCTTTTTCTGACTGCAATGAAAGGATATTGATTTCAAGTGCGTCTGCACCTGCTTCTTCCATATGCTTTGCAAAGTCTGTCCATTCGCTTGTCGAGTAGCAGTTGATGCTTGCTATTACAGGTATGCTGCAAGATTTCTTGGCTTCTTTAATGAGTTCGATGTGTTCGTTTAACGCATTCGAACGTACATATGCATTAAGATAATCGTCGGCTTCAGGAGCTCCGTATCCGCTCATCTGTCCTGCATGTATGTTTATCTGTTCTTCGAATACTGATTTCAGAACAACGGCACCTGCACCTGCAGCTTCCAGTTTTTTGATTTTCTCTACGCTGTTAGTTAAACCTGAACTGCTTACGATAACAGGATTTTTAAGTTTTAATCCTGCAAAAGTTGTTGATAATTGTGTCATAATAAATATGATTTTAATAGTTTCTTATTCCAAAAATTTTACTTCCGATTCTTACAAGTGTGCTGCCATGCTTTATTGCCAGATGATAGTCGTCCGACATTCCCATTGACAGTTCTCTGAATGAGTCGCAGTCCTTGAAAACTGTTGACTTCAGCTCGTTGAAATATGCGGCAAGCTTGGTGAATTCGCTTTCTATCATTGCGTCATCATCGGTATTTGTTGCCATACCCATTATTCCGCTTATACATACATTCTTCAGCTCTTTCCAGCTGCCATCTTTGAGCATTTCTGTGCATTCTTCGGGAGTGAATCCGAATTTTGTTTCCTCCTGCGCAATGTGTATTTCAAGCAGGCAAGGTATAATCCTGTCTGATTTTGCCGCCTGCTTGTTTATTTCTGCCAGCAGCTTGTACGAATCTACGGCATGAATCATAGATATATATGGTGCAATGTATTTCACTTTGTTTGTCTGCAAGTGACCTATGAAATGCCATTCAATGTCTTTCGGAAGTATGGTGTGTTTTTCCTCCAACTCCTGTACCTTGCTTTCTCCGAAAATTCTCTGTCCTGCATCATAAGCTTCTTTTATGGCTTCTGCCGGATGGAATTTCGATACTGCTACGAGTTGTGTGGTTTGTGGCAACTCTGCCTTTATCTCACTCAATATTGCTTTTATATCCATGATTGGTTTTCTCCTTATCTGTTTGCTGCATCCGGAAACTCAGGTTTCACGTCAGGCTCTGCTGAATATGGATACACGTCCATGATAGCTGTTTCGGCTACGGATGCTATGACATAGTCTGCCATTGTTCCTTTCATGCCTTCGTCAAGTTTCTTGATTGAATCCTTCAGATCGGCAGCCTGTACAAGTACGTTTGTTGCCGTTTTCTTTTCTGCTCCACTCTTTTCGTCAAGAGTGATGAAATATAATTTACATTTGAACCATTTGTCGGCTTCATCGTCTTCACAGAAAAAGAGTTCGCTGTAGTTGGCTCTCTTTATGTCTGAGACAGTGAATTCACCGCTTATGAATGGTGTTATCTCTTCTATTATTCTTGATTCAGCTTCAGTAAAACTCAAGGCATCTACCAGATAAGGCTCTGTCACCTTTTTGTTCATACCGTTTTCCGCTACTTTTTCGTATCTGATTTTGCATTCAAACCAATTATGCATCATGTCTTTTTACTTTTTTAAATTAAATAGTACGTATAATTTAGTTTGACAAAGATAGTATTTATTTGTTAACGGTGTACGAAAACGGACAAAACTTTCTTGTCGGTTAGTTGTTTTATTTAGCTAATCAGTTTATATTTGCAGTCAAAATTTTATATAACATAATAAATTATGCCACAAATATCCATTAGAGGAAACGAAATGCCAGAATCGCCAATCAGAAAATTGGCACCATTGGCCGAAGCTGCGAAAGAAAGAGGTATTCATGTGTATCACTTGAATATAGGTCAGCCTGACCTGCCTACTCCACGAGCGGCCCTTGAGGCAATTCGTAACATAGACCGTACTGTTCTGGAATACAGTCCGAGCCAGGGATATAGGAGCTATCGTGAAAAACTGGTAGGTTATTATAAAAAATACGACATAAATCTTACTGCTGACGACATTATCATCACCACAGGTGGATCGGAAGCCGTGTTGTTTGCTTTCATGAGTTGCCTTAATCCGGGTGACGAAATTATAGTACCTGAACCTGCATATGCCAATTATATGGCTTTTGCAATTTCAGCCGGTGCTATTATCAGAACCGTAACAACTACCATTGAGGAAGGATTTTCATTGCCTAAGGTAGAAAAGTTCGAGGAACTCATAAACGAACGTACCAAGGGTATCCTTATATGTAATCCTAATAATCCGACCGGATATCTTTATACACGCAGGGAGATGAACCAGATACGCGATTTGGTGAAGAAGTATGATTTGTTCCTGTTCTCGGACGAAGTATATAGGGAGTTTATTTATACAGGTTCACCTTATATATCTGCATGCCATCTTCAGGGTATAGAACAGAATGTGGTCTTGATAGATTCTGTATCGAAGAGGTATTCTGAATGCGGAATCCGTATCGGAGCCCTGATTACCAAGAATCCGGAGGTACGTAAGGCTGTGATGAAATTCTGTCAGGCAAGGCTTAGTCCTCCATTGATTGGTCAGATTGCTGCTGAGGCTTCACTTGACGAGCCCGAAGAATACTCACGTGAGACTTATGACGAGTATGTGGAACGCAGAAAATGTCTGATAGACGGACTGAACAGAATCCCAGGTGTATATTCACCTATACCTATGGGTGCTTTCTATACTGTAGCTAAACTTCCTGTTGACGATAGTGAGAAGTTCTGCGCATGGTGTCTGTCTGAATTCGAATACGAGGGTGAAACAGTTATGCTTGCCCCTGCAAGCGGTTTCTATACTACACCGGAAGCCGGAAAGAATGAAGTCCGACTGGCTTATGTGTTGAAGAAAGAAGATTTGGTTCGTTCGCTTTTCGTTCTGAGAAAGGCACTGGAGGCATATCCGGGAAGAGTTGACGAATAAAATATGAATTGGAAATTGTTCATTGCCCGTCGTATCTACAAGAATAACGACGGAAACAAAGAGGTATCAAAGCCGGCTGTGCGCATTGCCATGGCCGGCATTTCTATTGGTCTAGCCGTGATGATTGTCTCGGTGGCAGTGGTTATCGGCTTCAAGAATCAGGTACGCGACAAGGTGGTGGAACTTGCTTCTGAGGTTATAGTGACCAGCCTTGACGATGCGCAGCTTTATATGACGGCTCCTATACAGGCAAGCGACAGTCTGATGGAGGCGTTGTCCCAAAAGCCTGATATAACTCATGTACAGCGGTATTCGGTCAAACCTGGGATGATAATGACATCAGACAATTTCCAGGGTATGGTAGTGAAAGGAGTGGGGCAGGAGTATGACCTGAGCTACATCCGCGAGCATATCGTTGAAGGAGAGATACCGGTTTTTACTGATACTGTTGCCACCAATAGCGTGATAATCTCAAAATCTATAGCCGACAAGCTGAATATTAAGACCGGTGACAGGATTTATACATATTATGTAGATGATAATGTGCGTGCACGAAGGTTGACTGTTTCGGCAATTTATCAGACTAACTTTTCGGCTTTCGATGATTATTTCCTGCTGACAGACATTTATACAGTGAACCGTCTCAATAAATGGGAAGCTGATCAGGTGAGCGGTATAGAAATAAATGTGGATGATTATTCGCGTATTGATGCTGTGAATGATGATATTCGTACCGGATTATTTGAATCCTCTGACAAATACGGACAGAACTATTTCTCGCGTACCATAGTTGAGGCAAATCCACAGATATTTGCATGGCTCGATTTGCTTGATCTTAATGTCTGGGTGATATTGATACTTATGACCGGAGTGGCAGGTTTTACCATGATTTCAGGTTTGCTGATAATAATACTTGAACGTACCAACATGATTGGTGTGCTGAAGGCTATGGGGGCGGACAATAATTCCATAAGGAAAATATTCCTTTCGTTCTCAGTGTTCCTGATAGGCAGGGGAATGTTGTGGGGAAATGTGATTGGGCTCTCACTTTGTCTGATACAGTATTTCTTCGAACCGATGAAGCTTGATCCTTCTGTATATTATGTAAGCTCAGTGCCTATTGAGCTGAATGTTCTGATTTATATTTTGCTTAATCTATTTACATTGATTGTATCTGTATTGATGCTCGTGGGCCCATCTTATCTTATAAGCAGAATTCATCCTGCGCGTTCCATCAGATATGAATAAAAAAAGTGATATAAAACGAAATGTCCGATACAATGGCTATTTTACCTTGTATCGGACATTTCGTTTTATATATCATCTTTTGGTGGGATTAACCTATCTTGCTGATTTTTTTCAGCTTTTCTTCGTCGATAAGTTTTATCTTTCTTCCGTCAATTATTATTAGTTTTTCTGAGGCAAAGTTTGAAAGCGTACGTATTGCGTTCGATGTTGTCATATTCGACAAGTTTGCCAAGTCTTCGCGTGAGAGGTATATACTAAGTGTACATTGGTCTTCTTCCACTCCGTATGTATCTTTCAGGAACAGCAGAGATTCTGCAAGTCTTCCGCGTATATGTTTCTGTGTAAGGCTTACTGTCCTTTCATCCGAAATACCCAAATCTATAGAAAGTTGTCTGATGAAGAAAAGTCCAAGCTGTGCATTTTCCTCCAGAAGCTTGACTATACATGTCATTGGTATAAGACATATTGTGCAAGGCTCGAATGCAGCTGCTGCAGTAACAAAATTTTCATTGGCAAAATATGCCCTGTAGGCGAAGTATTCTTTGTCTTTGATAACTCTTATTATCTGGCTTCTTCCGCCGACCCCGTCTTTATAGATTTTTACTTTTCCTTTAAGCAGGCACATTAAGTGCTTAGGAGTTTCCCCTTCACAATAGATTGTTTCGTTTTTCTTATACTTTTGAATTGTAAAGTTCTGCGCTAGATAATCTCTTTGAGCGTCTGTTAATGGTTGCCATAAATCGGGAATACTTTCGGCAATCTCAGTCTCAGATAATTCTTTTTTTACCATAGATGTTATAAAAACGTGTTATATAGCACAAAGGTAAGAATAAAAAATTAAAAAACTGTTTTTTTACGATTAAAAATAACAGTTTCAACGGGTTTTGATTATTTTTGTTTCTGTTATGTCGTATATGCTAAAATATACAAGGTTGAATTTAGTGCGTCTGTTTTTAATATGCTTTTGTATAATGATGCCGTGGTTTGGGAAATCGGAGAATATCGTTTCGCTATTTCCCAAAGACCGTGTTGTTCCTGATTCTATTTTGGGTAAGATGTATTCGTCGGCATCCATTTATTCCAATGAAGTAAAGAGCTACAAGGCAAATATGTATCTGAAAGGTACTATAACAGTGCATAACCGGAACAGGATTATAAAGTATATTCCGTCAATGTTCAAGCTTGAGGATAGTATCCGTAACTATATGCACGAATCAATAAGTGAACTTCAATATACTGCTCCTTCCATTTATGACAGAAAGATAAAGGCTATGGTATCTACTTTCAGGAGCCAGAGAGGGCAGATATTCGATATCATGGACTATATGAAGTTCAATGTTTATTCGTCGTCATTAATGGGCGATAAGGTGTTGTCGCCATTAAACAGCCAGTCTAAAGTTCATTATAAATATATGCTGGACAGTGTGTCGATAATAGACAATAAGCCTTGCTGTAAGATACGTGTTCAGCCTAAGTATAAGAGTACGAAACTTGTTGACGGTTATATGTGGCTTTATGCCGATGATTGGTCAGTACACAGTTTTGATTTTGAAGGAGAGTATGATTTGATAGATTTCAGGATAAAGGCCAATATGGGTAATACTCCGCAGACGAAATTTCTCCCGTGCTATATGGATATTGATATGAATTTCAAGTTTCTGAAAAATCATTTACAGATGAGGTATTATGGATGGCTGGATTATACCGAGGTAAAATTCACTGAACTGGGAGAGATTATATATCTGAAAAAAGACAGAAGTAAATATAATCTGTCGAATTCATATACATTGACTTGTGATACCACACGTCTGGTGACCGATATTGATTCGTTTTCAAAAATAAGGCCTTTTCCGCTTACATATGAAGAAGAGATGCTCTATAAGGATAAAATAGACCGGAAGATGATTGACAGGCAAAAATGGGTGAAAGATTCTATAGAGAACCTGAAGAAGCCTAAAAGTCAGGTCTTCCTGGGACAGGTGGGTGATGCTTTGATAAACTCGTATGATATTGACTTGCCCAAAGTGGGAAGTATTAACTGTTCGCCTATAATTAATCCTCTGTTGCTTAGTTACAGTCATCGCAATGGTATATCATACAGGCAGGTTTATAAATATAACAAATTGTTTTATGACGGGCGTTTGTTGAGGATAGCCCCACAGATAGGTTTCAATTTTACCAAGAAGGAGCTGTACGCTAAGGCTGACGTAGAGTATGTTTATAATCCAAGGAAACACGGCGCTTTGGAATTGCATGTTGGAAACGGTAACAGAATTTATAGTAGTGTTGTGCTTGATCAGCTTGCTGCTATGCCTGACAGTACATTTTCTTTTGACGGATTGAATTTGGATTATTTCAAGGATATATACGTAAGTCTTTCACATAATATAGAGATAATAAACGGATTGAATCTTTGGACGGGTCTTTCAATGCATTGGAGATATACGAAAAGCACTCCGGAGTTGGATGCAAGGGTTCGTTCAAAATATAACAGTTTCGCTCCACGTGTGAGGATAGAATGGACTCCTGGAATGTATTATTATATGAATGGAAACAGAAAGGTTAATGTGGGTTCGTATTATCCAACTTTCATAGCTGATTATGAGCGTGGTATCAAGGTCTTTAAAAGCTCAGGTGAGTATGAGCGTCTGGAGTTGTCTGCAGAACAAATTATCAAGGTCAGGGATATTCACAACATTGCATATCATGTAGGATGCGGATTCTTTCTGAATCAGGAGGATGTGTATTTTGTGGACTATGTAAATTTTGCAAACAGAAATCTTCCTCAAGGATGGAATGATGATATTGGAGGTACTTTTCAGATGCTCGATGGAAGATGGTATAATGCTTCAAGCCATTATGTACGTGGAAATATGACTTATGAATCACCGTTCATATTGCTTTATCCTGTCAGCAAGCTTCTTTCCTTCATTCAGAAGGAAAGAATATATGCCGGAATATTGTTTATGCCTCACCTTAATCCTTATTTCGAAATAGGCTATGGTATAGGTACACACATATTTGATGCCGGTGTATTTATTGGGAATGAACGTGGAAAATTTACCTCTGTAGGTTGTAAGTTTACGTTCGAATTGTTCAATAAATAATGTATAAGTGTGTGACTATTTTCTCATGTAGTCACTCTTATGGCGGGTGATATATCCTATTTTCAGGCTCAGACTGTATAGTGGGCGCATAATATCATATATAAAAAGATATGCAGAAACTTTTTCTCCCATGGCTTTTGCTGTCTTGAAGAAAACTGTCATAGCTGTTATTGTTCTTATCAGCCATGCAGCGAAGATACATGAGGTGAAGATCAATTCTTTATTCAATATTCCAATACACAAAGCTACTATTACCGATAGATTAAACAGCCAGGCAGACCATGTTTCCAGGCTGTTTGATATTCTGGCTGTTCCTTTATAATGGTTTCCGGTTACTTCATATCCTATTTTGTCGTCTCTCCATGTCTTCCTGTATTTAGGTAAAGGCATACGCATTATGCTGTTTGAATTTACACATACTTTTGTGTTTCTGCTGTCTGCGATTTCGTTGATAAACAAATCATCGTCACCTCTTGACAGTGTAAGCTGATTGTAGAAACCTTTGTGCTGCAAGTATATATCCTTGCGGTATGCCATATTTCTTCCTATTCCCATATACGGATTTCCGCCGATAGCCTTTCCTAGGAAGCGCATTGAAACCATCAGCATGTCCGTTATTATTCTTTTAGCGAATATTCCTTTGCCATAGCTGTAATTGCAGTAGCCCAGTACAATGTCTGTTCCCGGTACAAAGTTTCTTGACAAACTTTTTAACCAGTCTTTGCTTTCAGGTTTACAATAAGGCTCTGTCACAACAATCCAGTCGTATTTGCTGGCTTTGATACCCATTGCCACTCCAAGTTTCTTTCTGCTGACGTATCGTGCAGATTTAGGAATGAATGTGCGGTATAGATGACGGTATCTGCTGCCAAGAATCTTAAGTATATCCTCATCTTCACCTGCCGATTCATCGTTTACTACGATTACTTCGAACTCAGGATAATCCTGTTCGAGGATTGCCGGCAGGTTGTCTTTAAGCATGCTGGCAGAGTCTTTTGTAACTATAATGACAGATAGGGGAGGACAGTTTGTGTTTTCTTGAAGTTTGTTCTGTATTTTGTTGCTTTTGAATAATCTGCTGTACGGAACAAGAAAATAGTATAACTGTATTAAAAATGTCAGTCCGCAGAATATCTGAAAAAATAGAATAGCCGAATTATAGTCTATGTGTATCATATCTTATTTTGTTTTCTGAAAAGTCATGCAAAAGTAGTTCAAAATTTCAGAAAAAAGGCTCCTTCAATGGTTTTTATTTAGCCATGAAGGAGCCTTAGCTTGTGTGTTTTGTTTCTTAAATAAGTTCGTCGGATGTATATCCTTGCGGAAGTGTTCTGCAGTTGTATGCCGATGCCATTATTTCACCGTATGCTCCTGCCGAACGAAGGGCTATCAAGTCGCCTCTCTTAGTTTTGTTAAGGTCGATAGCTTTTCCGAAAACATCTGATGATTCGCAGATAGGACCCACTACATCGTATGTTTCCATAGCCTCGTCTGAAGTTATGTTTTCTATCTTGTGATATGCCTGATACAGAGCCGGACGTATAAGGTCTGTCATACCTGCGTCAACGATTGCAAACTGTTTGTTTGTTCCCTGTTTTACGTAAGTAACCTTTGTGATGAGGCTACCGCACTGCCCAACTACTGCACGTCCCAGTTCGAAATGCAGTGTCTGTTGCGGACGAAGGCGCAGATGTTTGTGGTATGTCTTGAAGTATTCTGCAAAATCAGGTATCGGCTGACGGTTAGGATGAGCATAGTCTATACCGAGTCCGCCACCTACGTTGATGTGTTCAACGATAATCTGACGTGCAAACAGTTTTTCCTGCAGTTCGTTGACTCTGTTGCAGAGAGCAACAAAGTCACCCATATCAAGAATCTGTGAACCGATGTGGAAATGAAGTCCTACAAATTTCACATTATTCATCTCCAGTGCACGGTCGATGACATAGTCCATATCGTTCATGCTGATACCGAACTTGTTTTCTGCAAGACCTGTTGTGATGTTGGCGTGAGTATGTGCACCTACATCAGGATTGATACGGAAAGCCACTCTTGCAATTTTGCCTTTGGCTGCTGCAAGTTCGTTGATAACTTCAAGTTCAGGAACAGATTCTACATTGAAGCAGAAAATATCGTAGTCCAGTCCGAGATTGATTTCCCAGTCAGTTTTACCTACTCCTGCATATACTATCTTGCTTGGAGGAAATCCAGCTTTGATAGCCGCTTTGATTTCTCCGCCGCTTACACAGTCGGCACCAAGTCCGCTTTCGCGGATAATACTGAGAACCTTAGGATTGGCATTTGCCTTAACGGCATAATGAACGCAGAATTTATTGTATTTGCCACTTTCATCCTTTATAGTCTGAAGAGTTTCGCGAAGCAGATTTGCATCATAATAATAGAATGGAGTTTCCATTTCGCGGAATTTTCCGATAGGGAATGTACCTTTCATAAAGTGTTCTGTTTTTTTATTTTCGTTTGTAGCTGTTTTTACAAAAAAAGCGAATGGTCTGGATATATCAATCCACAGCCATTCGCCTTTATATTATAGATGTTTATTTATTGTTGAATAAAACATCGCTCAGAGACTGCAGTGCACGTTTCTTGTCTTCTTCACGGATAAGGAAAGAGATGTTGTAGTTGCTTCCTCCGTATGAAATCATACGAACAGGAACTTCTTTCATAGCCTGAAGAGCTTTAGATTCGAAACCTACGTTTTCCCATTCCAGGTCACCTACCACACATACGATACACATGTCCTGATCAACAGTAACTGTACCGTATTTCTTCAGGTCGTCAACAATTTCGTTGAGGTGCTTTGTATTGTCGATAGACATCGATACTCCAACTTCTGAAGTACAAACCATATCGATGGCAGTCTGGTAGCTTTCGAATATTTCGAATACCTTGCGGAGGAATCCGTGAGTAAGCAGCATACGGCTTGACTTGATCTTGATAGCAGTGATATTGTCTTTTGCTGCTACAGCTTTAATCTTGCCTTTCTCTGTTTCGTTAGAGATAAGTGTACCAGGTGCGCTTGGCTCCATAGTGTTAAGCAGTCTTACTGGGATATTTGCGTATTTAGCAGGCTGCACACATGTAGGGTGAAGAATTTTTGCACCGAAGTAAGCCAGTTCTGCAGCTTCTTCAAAGTGTAACTGACGTACTGGAGAAGTCTTCTCAACGATACGAGGGTCATTGTCGTGCATACCGTCGATATCAGTCCATATCTGGATTTCAGAAGCGTTGACAGCCGCACCGATCAGAGATGCAGTGTAGTCGCTGCCACCTCTCTGCAAGTTGTCTATTTCGCCGTAAGCGTTTCGGCAGATATAACCCTGAGTGATATAGATTTCATATCCTGGATTTGCTTCAAGTTGAAGGGCTAATTTCTCACGGATATAAGTCAGGTCAGGTTCGCTGTTCTTGTCAGTACGCATGAATTCCAATGCTGGCAGAAGAACAGCATTGATACCTTGTTCGCAAAGGTAGTTTGTCACCATGTTTGTAGAAATGATTTCTCCCTGAGCCAGGATAACCTTTTCTTCGAACAAAGTGAAAATGTCTTTTGTATATGAACGGATATAGTCAAATACTGACTTTACGAATTCCAATGTCTTCTGTTTATATTCTTCGGTAGAATAAAGTTCATCTATATGCTGTTTATATTTTGCTTCCAGCTTATTGATGATTTCATTCGCACCTTCAGGATTTTTCTTGTACAGATAATCCGAAATTTCAACTAATGTGTTAGTTGTACCCGACATTGCGGAGAGTACTACTATTTTCTGCTCGCCGTCAGAAATCAATTTGGCAACATCTTTCATTCTCTGTGCAGAGCCTACCGATGTTCCTCCAAACTTTAAAACCTTCATTTTACGTTTCGAATTTTAATGGATTGTTAATAATTAAATATCAGAATGCAAAATTAGCAATAATAATCAATTTCTTTTTGTTTTTATGCCGATTTTACGTTCATGTTTGATTTTTTTATGAATTCTGCTGCTCTTCCAGCTTGTGCGACTCACATTTATATACTTTGCCGGGGTATTCCGAAAGCAAGTTTATATTGTGAGTGGTCATTATTATCGCCGAGCCTTGAGAACATATTTCCCTGAGGAGCTCAACAATACGATGACCGGTTTCCACATCAAGATTACCTGTCGGTTCGTCTGCCAGAATAAGTTCAGGCTTGTTCAGGATTGCCCTGGCTATTACAATTCGCTGCTGTTCGCCTCCGGACAGTTCGTTAGGCATCTTGTATCCTTTGGTTTCCATCCCTACCTGCGTAAGAACTTCTGTTATTCTGGCCTGGATGTCGTTATTGTTTTTCCATCCGGTTGCTTTCAGTACAAATTCCAAATTTTCTTTTACCGTACGGTCTGTAAGTAGCTGGAAGTCCTGAAAAACGATACCTATTCTTCTTCTTAGTGCAGGGATATGTTTTCTTTTTATACTTTTCATGTCATAACCCAGCACTGTAGCATTACCATCCTTTATGTCAAGTTCGCCATATATGGATTTCAGGAAAGTGGATTTTCCGCTTCCTACCTTACCTATAAGATAGACAAACTCTCCTGGATTGATGCTGAAATTGATATTTTCCAGAATCTCCTGTTCCTGTTGCCAGATACTTACATTGCTGTATGATATAAGTGGTGCTTCGCTCATCGATTAATGTTTTTTCCAGGTTTCACTGTGGCGTTCTTTCAGTTCTCTTGCCAGATCTTCTATACGGTAACCTTTCGAAGTAAGCAATACTATAAGGTGATAGAGGAGGTCTGCTCCTTCATAAATAAGTCTTTCGTCGGTACCGTTGCATGCTTCGATTACAGTTTCAACGGCTTCTTCACCCACTTTCTGCGCCATTTTGTTCACTCCCGACTGGAAGAGACTTGTTGTATATGATTTTTCAGGCATTTCTTCATGTCGTTTGCAGATGAAGTCCTGAAGCTCTTTAAGGAACATTATGTCCTGCTCGTTTTTGTCTCCCCAGCAAGTATCTGTGCCAAGGTGGCAGACAGGTCCTACAGGGTTCACCATTATGAGGAGAGTATCGTTATCACAGTCGGCTTTTATAGATACCACGTTCAGGAAGTTTCCGCTTTCCTCACCTTTGGTCCAAAGTCTGTTCTTTGTGCGGCTGAAGAAAGTTACCTTGCCTGTTTCTACTGTTTTCTGGTATGCTTCTTCGTTCATGAAGCCCAGCATAAGTACTTTCTGAGTGTAGTTGTCTTGTATGATGGCAGGAACCAGTCCGTTCATTTTGTCAAAATTCAATTCCATAATTCTATAATCTTTTTTCGGTTAATATGTATGTGTATTTAAAGTCTTACGGAAATACCTTCTTTATGAAGATACTCTTTCAGTTTCATTATAGGTATTTCTCCAAAGTGGAACACGCTTGCAGCGAGTGCGGCGTCTGCTTTACCCAAAGTAAATGCGTCTCTGAAATGCTCCATTTTTCCGGCACCGCCTGAGGCGATAACAGGAATGTCCAGTGTCTCGCTCAGGTGCGCCAATGCTTCGTTGGCATATCCGGTTTTCACTCCGTCATGATCCATACTTGTGAACAGGATTTCTCCTGCTCCACGGTCATTGACTTCCTTTGCCCATTCGTAAAGGTATCTTTCGGTTTCCACTCTTCCGCCGTTAAGATAACATTTCCAGCCATTGGCTGTCTGTCTGGCATCAATGGCTACAACGCAAACTTGTGATCCGAAGTGTTTTGCTATTTCATCCACAAGCATCGGATTTCTTATTGCTGCGGAGTTTATAGATACCTTATCAGCTCCGGCATTGAGCAATCTGTCAACATCTTTAAGCTCGTTTATTCCGCCGCCTACGGTGAAGGGAATGTTAATCTGTGCAGCTATTCGCTTCACAAGATCTGTAAATGTTTTTCTTCCTTCGTGGCTGGCTGTGATGTCAAGATAAACAAGCTCGTCTGCGCCTTGTTCACTATAAGCTTTTCCCAATTCCACCGGGTCGCCTGCCTGACGCAGATTTACGAAGTTTGTACCTTTTACGGTCTGTCCGTCTTTTATGTCAAGGCATGGTATAATTCTTTTTGCAAGCATAATCAGTCTTGTTTGTCAGAGTTTGATAAATCGGACAAGTCCTTTAGTTTGATTTTACCTTCATATATGGCTTTCCCGAATACCACTGCAGGAATACCTGCTTCATCCAGTCTGTATATATCATCCAGGCAGCTTACTCCTCCACTGGCTATCAGATGCATATCCGGATGGTTTGCCATTATGTTTTTGTAAAGTTCTATTGACGGGCCTTCCAGCATTCCGTCCTTGCTTATGTCTGTACAAAGAACTTTAGATACTCCTTTGGCTGTATAATTGTTCAGAAAATCTTCAAGCATAATGTCGCTTTCTTCTTTCCAGCCGTTAATAGCTATTTTGTTGTCTTTTACGTCGGCTCCCAGAATTATCTGTTCGTGACCGTATTTGTTCAGCCATTTTTCGAACAGTTGAGGATTTTTTACTGCTATACTTCCCACGGTAACCATCTGTGCACCGTTATCGAAAGCTATAATAAGATCTTCATCTGATTTTATTCCTCCTCCGAAATCGATAATAAGAGAGGTTCTTCCGGCCAGTTGCTCCAAGATCCTGTAGTTGACAATATGTTTTGATTTGGCTCCGTCCAGGTCAACTACGTGTAATCGTCTTATACCGTATGCCTCAAATTCTTTTGCTACTTCAACAGGATTTTCATTGTATATCTTTTTAGAGTCATAGTCTCCTTTTGAGAGGCGGACGCATTTTCCGTCGATTATGTCTATGGCAGGAATTATTTCTATCATAATATTATTATGTGTTTATAGTTCTAAGAAATTTCTCAAGATTCTTTCTCCCGTTTTTCCACTCTTTTCAGGGTGGAACTGTGTGGCATAGAAGTTGTCTTTGTGCAGCGCAGAACTGTAAGGAAGAATGTAGTTGGTACGTGCGGCTGTGAAATCGTTCAGCGGAACATAATAGCTGTGGACGAAATAAACATACTCATCCTTGTCGAATCCTTTAAACAGAGGGCTTACGGTATTCTCGATAGTGTTCCATCCCATGTGTGGCACCTTGTCAATGTGTCTTTGCGGACAGAATCTCTTTACATCTGTATCAAAAATTCCGAGGCATTCTGTATTTCCTTCTTCGGAATATTTACACATAAGCTGCATACCCAAGCATATTCCTAAAACCGGCTGCTTTAAGTCCTTTATCAATATATCCAAATTCTGTTCTTTCAGATATTTCATTGTGGTTTCAGCCTCACCTACACCTGGAAATATCACTTTGTCAGCTTTAAGAAGTGTCTCCTTGTCGGATGTTATGACAGGTGTCACTCCAATACGCTTTAAAGCATAATCTACTGAGAAAATGTTTCCTGCATTGTATTTTATGATTGCTACATTCATATATTTGTCTTATTTCTGCCTACCTGATTCGTTTTTGCAAAAGTAACTAAATAATATTTAATTCCTAACTTTTATATCAAAAAGTTTGCTTTACAACATAATTTATTGCAATATATACTTTTATATTATTTATCTCTGAATAAAGTTTTTTTGATATATAAGTAATAAGATATTTGTAAATTAACAGGAATAAATAGATACAATTACAAAAATTATATATATCTTTACATAATTGATATTAAACAAGTGGAAAAAATGAAAGCAAACAATGTTATAATGGAAGTGGAGGCTTATGAAGCTCCGGAATGTCAAGTGATAAACTTGGATAGTGAATGTGCCATCCTTAATAGTAGTGTTCAGGTAACGCACGATGGATTTACAGAAGATGAATATGTGTGGTAAATTAAGATTTTAAGTATGAAAAAATATTTTATACCGTTTCTTGTTTTAGGAACTACATTATTGTATTCTTGCGCTAAAGAAGAAGTTACTTCGGATACAGATTCTTCTTCAAGTGTTGAAAAAGTTAAAATGGAGTTTAAGGCTGGTATTGATGCTATGTCGCGTACTGTTTTAACTGAAAATAATAAAGTTGAATGGGAAGCTGATGATGCTATATCTTTATTTGATTCAGATAGCAATAATAAATTTACAACCTCGACAAGTGGACCATCTGTTACATTTACTGGGACAGTGCAAGACAATTTAGGGACATATTATGCATTATATCCTTATAATGAAAAAGCAACGATTTCAGGTAGTGAGATAACTACTACGCTGTCTGCCGAACAAACTGCACTTGAAGGTAGTTTTGCCAAGATGCTTAATCCGTCAGTGGCAAAGTCCGGTACTGATAAGTCATTGAATTTTAAAAATGCTTGTGCTGTAGTGAAGTTTACACTTGGAACTGGCGTTACAAATGTTGTGAAAGCAATGTTCCGTGGAAATGATGGAGAGTCATTGGCCGGTACGTTGAATATTAATGTTAGTGGCAATGCTCCTGTAACCACGGTTGAAACGGGTGAAGGAACCGGAGTAACTTTGACAAGCAATGAAGGTTTTGTTACAGGTACTGACTATTATTTCGTAGTTGCTCCTTTAGAATTAAAAAAGGGAATTACACTTGTTCTTTATGACAGTAATGGAAAAGAGTGGAAACGTAGGGGCGGTAATCCGGTAAAATTGACAGCAGGACATATATTGGATTTGGGAACTATTACACCTGATGAGTTTAAGGAAATTGTTCATATTAGTACTGCTGATGATTTGGTTAATTGGTCTGGAAGTTCAAACAAGTTAACTACAGATGTAGTTTTGGATGCAGATATTTATATGGATGGTAAAACATGGACTCCTGTAGGAAGTAGTATGACTGCCGGTGAAGGATATTCCGGTAATTTTGATGGTAATGGAAAAACTATACATAACCTAAATATAAATAATGTAAGTGGTAATGTAGGTTTCTTTGGTGGACTTGCGGAAGGTGGCAAGGTTCATGATCTTAAATTTTCAGATGCAACAATAACGGGCGATGGCTCTTCGTATGCAGGTGTGGTAGCAGGTGCCAACTTGGGTATAATTGATAATTGTAACGTAAGTAATTCTAAAGTTTCAGGAAATAATGCCGGTGCCATAACAGGTAATAACAGTGTGCAGGTTAATAACTGTAATGTACAGGATGTTACAATAAATGGCAACTATTTGGCTGGTGGTATTTCTGCTTATAATTATGGTAAAATAGAATATTGTACAGTGTCTGGTGATAATACCCAAATAAAAGCGACAGGTTCAAGTTCTCGTGCCGGAGGAATAGTAGCTTCAAATTCAGAAGAAAATAATGTATCGACAAGTGGACGTTTGCTGAAATGTGCAGTTGAAAAAGCTAATATTTCTGGTGTTTGGGCTGGAGGAATAGCAGGAGAAAATGCTTTTGGAACAGTTGCACAGTGTGTAGTTTATAGAAGTGTAATTATTCATGAATCAGGTCAAAACAGTACTCGACTTGGTGGTGTAGTAGGTTACAATGCTCGTGGAGAAGTCGTTGCAAGTTATTCTGCATATACTACAGTTGGTGCACAAGATTTAAACTCGGAGGCTATGGGTGGAATCGTTGGTTACAATTACAGCTCGTCTGCTTATGTTTATGGATGCTATTCAACACATGTATCATTGCTTGGTAATGCTGGTAATAATATAGGTGCTATTGCGGGATATAATAACGGACATGTAACTTCATGTTATGCAGTTTTGCCTGAAAATGTATCAGATATTAACTTGGTAGGCAATAATATTGCAACGAGTGGGATAGACCATTGCGTAGAAGTAGGTGGAAATAATTATACAGAACTTGAAAATGCCAGTGATCTTACAGTTACAGATGGTACCGTGTGGAAAGCTGCAGAAATTTGGGAAATAACAGCTTCTGGTGCTACTCCTACGATAAATGTAAATTATATAGGAGAAGCCGGCACTAATTAATTTAATACAATTGCTATATAATATTAATGGGACACGATTTCACATTTGATACGTGTCCCATTTTTTTAGCCTTATTTCTTACCAGGCAATTGTGGAATAATACTTTCTATTCTGTTTTCCACTTCATCAGGTAGTTTCGAGAAGAAGTCCATCCCTGTGACATTCTCCACGCTATCCACCGTCACCATGTATTTTTCAATATCTTGTGAACGGGCGATGTTTTTGAATATAAATCCCATGGCTATAGGATTCTTTCTATTATATATAAGTATAACCTTGAAGAATCTGTCTGGTACGGCAACCTTATGCCCACCAATCCTCTTAGGTGATTTGGAATCAAAAATAGGTCCGCAGGCAATGTATATCCTTCCGTATTTGTCTGCCCAGTTTCTGCAAAGTTCTTCCAGGTCGTTCCAGTCCCCACGGTTCAGGTTACCAACTTGAGGACAGATATTGCTCATATAGAATGATTCTATCATAGCCTGTTTGCTCCATTTCATATCCGCTGCCGGAGCCATGTGCCCTCTGTCGTATCCGCTTTTCGTATAGTCTTTGTGTACTACTCTCGGTTCAGGCAGGTCCGGGTCGGGCATGAACTTGTCATATCTTTCTGTTTCTCCTTTAGTCTCTTCCCTTGTCAGTTCCCATGCCACCCAATTAGGGTTTTTATAATACTGGTTGTACGATAGTGTATATCCTGTTCTGTTGATGATGATTTCCTTTTCGTATCTTCCAGGATATGTATAAACAGGTATTCCCAGATTAAGTTTAGGAGCTTCTGTAGATGCGGTTGTCTCTTCCTTGTTTCCTGATCTTATCTTTTCAATTACAGGTTTCAGGTTTTCTGCCTGTGCTACTATTTCATCCTTAATCTTATCGGCTTCCTGAACAGTTTTCTTTAATGTTTTTTGTATCTCTTTATTGTCCGGGAGTTTCGGTAAATCTATGTCGTTATTCACCGAATAGACATAGTATCCCCCTGCGCATAATCCTATAAGTATGATTAGCAGCAACGGTTTCCACTTGATACCGCTTTTCGCTTTTTTCTTTTTTGCCATATCACTTAAACAAGTTTGAATCTTATCCTCAGAATACCATCGTTATAGTCGTGGCTTATTATCTTGAATGTTCCTATTTCTGATGTGTTCTGTACGTGAAGTCCTATGCAGAGGCATTCGTCGTAATCGCCAACCTTTACTATTCTCACAGTGTCCGAGGCATTTTCAGGCAGGCGTTTCATGTCGAATCTGTCTGCGGCTTCCTTTTGTGTTATGAATTCTGTGGTAACATCAAGGTGTTGAGCTATAACACTGTTCACAGTTTCTTCTATTTTCGTAATGTCTTCATCACTTAAAGGTTGCGGAATGGCATAATCCAGTTTGCTTTTCTTCCTTTCGATATGTGCCGAAACAGCTCTCCCGCATCCGAAGAGATTTATCATTGTCCGGTTGATTATGTGTTCGCATGTGTGCATTGGAGGAAATTCCTGCTTGTTGTGTGCGTTAAGCTGAGTTGATGGTTCCATAATTAACTACATTATTGTTCGTTCTGCAAATTAACTAAAAAATATTCATTACTCTGATAGAATTGTTATTCTTCATTCTGATTTTTCATTCCTATGATGACATAAATATTTACTGATAAATTAGAGAAATATCAGTTGTTTAGTGTTTAAATGTCTTTTCTCATACATTGAAAATAGGCGATTTTTCATTATCTTTGCACTCAAATTAAATTTACGCATTAGAAAACGAATGAAGAATATCAGAAATTTCTGCATAATCGCACATATAGACCATGGAAAGTCAACTTTGGCTGACCGACTGCTGGAATACACACAGACCATCAAGGTCACTGAAGGACAGATGCTCGACGACATGGATCTGGAACGTGAGCGTGGTATAACTATCAAGAGTCACGCCATTCAGATGGAGTATAACTACAATGGTGAAAAGTATATCCTTAATCTTATTGACACTCCGGGGCACGTGGACTTCTCGTACGAAGTGTCACGCTCCATTGCTGCATGCGAGGGTGCGTTGCTTGTGGTAGATGCTTCGCAGGGTGTGCAGGCTCAGACAATCTCTAATCTTTATATGGCGCTTGAACATGACCTGGAGATTATTCCTGTTATGAACAAGTGTGATATGGCGAGCGCCATGCCGGAAGAGGTGGAAGATGAAATTATCGACCTTTTGGGATGTAAGCGCGAAGATATTATCCGTGCATCCGGTAAGACCGGTTTGGGCGTTGAAGAAATCCTCAAGGCTGTTGTTGAGCGTATCCCTCATCCTGAAGGTGACGAAGAGGCTCCTCTGCAGGCTCTTATCTTCGACTCTGTGTTCAATTCTTTCCGTGGAATTATTGCTTATTTCAAGATTGAGAATGGAGTATTGCGTACAGGTGATAAGGTAAAATTCTTTAATACAGGAAAGGAATATGATGCCGATGAGATTGGTGTACTGAAGATGGATATGGTACCTCGCAAGGAACTTCGTACAGGCGACGTTGGATATATCATTTCCGGTATCAAGACATCCAGAGAAGTAAAGGTTGGTGATACCATTACTCATATAGCAAAACCTTGCGACAAGGCTATCGATGGTTTTGAGGAAGTCAAGCCTATGGTCTTCGCCGGTGTTTATCCTATCGAGGCCGAAGATTATGAGAACCTTAGAGCATCATTGGAAAAGCTGCAGCTTAACGACGCTTCGTTGACATTCCAGCCTGAATCATCATTGGCTTTGGGATTCGGTTTCCGTTGCGGATTCCTAGGATTGCTTCACATGGAAATCGTTCAGGAGCGTCTGGACCGCGAGTTCGATATGAACGTCATTACTACTGTGCCTAACGTATCGTATATGATTTACGACAAACAGGGTGGAGTACAGGAAGTGCACAACCCTGGCGGTATGCCTGACCCAACATTGATTGACCATATTGAGGAGCCGTTTATCGATGCTTCCATAATTACTACTACCGATTATATCGGTCCAATCATGACCTTGTGTCTTGGCAAGCGTGGTGAGTTGGTTCGTCAGGATTATATATCTGGTAACCGTGTGGAATTGCATTACAAGATGCCGCTTGGTGAAATCGTGATTGACTTCTATGATAAGCTGAAGAGTATCTCCAAGGGATATGCTTCATTTGATTATCACCAGTCTGGCTTCCGTCCTTCAAAACTAGTCAAACTTGATATTCTTTTGAACGGTGAGTCTGTGGATGCGCTTTCTACTCTTACCCATTTCGACAATGCATACGACCTTGGAAGACGCATGTGTGAGAAACTGAAAGAACTTATCCCACGCCAGCAGTTTGAAATCGCAATTCAGGCTGCAATCGGTGCGAAGATCATTGCCCGCGAAACTATCAAGGCAGTGCGTAAGGACGTAACTGCCAAGTGTTATGGTGGTGACGTGAGCCGTAAGCGTAAACTTCTTGAAAAACAGAAGAAGGGTAAGAAACGTATGAAGCAGATTGGTACTGTGGAGGTACCGCAGAAAGCATTCCTAGCTGTATTGAAACTTGACTAATATACTTACTAAATAGTGAAACGAACCCATGACGGATGATTTTATACCGTTGTGGGTTCGTTTTTTCTTTATAGACCTCTTCTTTATAAGTATTTTTCCGTAAGTCTGCATAAGGAATATACCTTTTTGAAATCAAGAGAGTTAGAAGAATTACCTTATTTTTAGGTAATGATTTGGCAACCGTCTTAATTGCTGCGGTCTGCTTTATATTGCCTTACAAGTAACTCTTTGAGACAACAAAGATAATCTTTTTATCTGAATGCATACAACGAATAAATAAAAAGGAGAGGAGAATTAACACTTCAAGAATTTATAAATTAGAATCCCATTCCGTCCATCATATCATCAAGATTGCCACCATTATTTTTCCATTCGTCATAATCTTCTCCACCTAATGCATAAAATGTGTCACGTTCGTAATCATAATCATCTTCATAAACTGAGCCAAAATCTTCTTCAATCATATCTTCTAACCCTACGAAGCAGTCATTTTTTACATTGTAATATAAATACCCATTTATAATATAGAATTTTTCATTACGAATGTTGTACCCTTTTAATTCATCTATATCATACGGATTCAAATCTTCAACTGCAACTTCTTCAATTGTATTATTGATTACTCTATAACATATATAGTCATCGACTGACGTTTTTCTTGACAATTCATGCTTCTTAAACATATAATGTTCATCTGTACTATCCTCATAAACATAATCATCATCAAATGCTGTTAATTGCTTTGTCTCATTACCAATAATCTGAAATATATTATTATCAGCAATAACAATATTATTTCTAATGCAAGAAATTGTGTCAAATTGTATAGGTGAAAGGTATTCCTTTGCTGGAATGTAAAAACCTATTTTATCCTTATTCCCAATTATTATATTTCCATTTTTTATTTCAATTGATTGAAAAATATTACTAAGACAAATCTTGCCATTACATATTAGTCCATACTTGCTATCCCGTTTCCATCTAATTATCATATTGCATTGGGATTTATCTAATAATATGATTTCGTCATTATTTATAGGTAATACAAGATTGTTATTACAAAACAATCCATACTCTAAACTTAGTCCGTCACATTTTATCATACCAAGTATAACACATAAATAATTATCGCTACAAAGCATTTTGATATTGTCATATCTGATTGGGATTACTAACTTCATTTCATTAGTATCAAGAACACCATACAATAGATCTTTTACCAAGGTGTCATTCCCCGCTTTATAATATACTCTATTTACGACAACAAATTGTTCCTTTATAGAATTAGCTTCTCCTAATTTTACAAGTTGATAATCAAAAAAGTGTATTTTATGTACTGCTCGCCAAAGACTTCTTGGACACCATGAATCTCCTACATAATTTGTTGTTTTTACGGTCAGAATTCCATTTTTCATATTCAATATCTCATCATCATTTGAGAATTCACCATTGTAGAGTATTGTACGATGGTTTATGGTAAAAATATGACTATATAATTCCTTATTATAGTCATCGAAATAATTACCATATTGACGGTATATACAACATAAAGTTTCATTATCAGCATAGAATTTAAAGTGTGTTCCATATGAATTGTGCAAAATGATAGGAACTCTAATTTTTATTATGTTATCACTCTCTAAATCTTTAAGAACAAAAAATGAATTTTCTCCATATTCAATACTAATCAGTTTGATAGTATTATCTGCAATCCATATGCTATCTATATGAGAATGGATAATATCCCCATTGTCATTAGTAACAAAAAAACCGTTATCTGCATCTCTTAATATGTGATACGATTTAATACTTCCATAATATGAACACACATCTTTTCCGTCTTCTTTTAATGTATCACGTTTAGCGTCGTATACCGTGTAATATTTATGTATATTGGGAGACCATATATTCAATATGCTTTCTTTAGCTATTTCTATAATAGATGATTCTAAAACATAACGATATTCTGATATTTTAAAGTATCCATTAATATAAAATTGTAATATGACATTATCCTCACCAATGAGCCATCCATCATCAGAGTCTCTCTCTATTACTTGCCCATTATGTCCTTTTACATGAGTATATTCTGACATTAAAGAATATGAATCCTTTGTCCCTAATATAAAAAGAATACCATCTTTTAAACCTATATCATTTCGTGTTAGTTCGTGTAATTTATTATCACAGAAGTGAAAAATACTCTTACCTTGTTCTTCTGTGTAATATGCATATATCTCAGTATTGTCATTCAGATTAAATGGCTTAAATTTCAGAATTCCTTTTTCCGATAGTAAATTTGATATGACATTTTTATCTATATTCATAACAGAATGGTATTTATAATATTTGAAAGGATACACTAATGTGCAAAAGTATAAAAAATCCGTTAAGTAGAATTCTACTATCACGGACTTTATTTTGATTTACAACTTAATACCTCTGTTTTGTCTTTTTGTTGGTAATCCCAATGCTTCCATAAACTCGTATTTCTTGCGTCTGAACCAGTTTACATGTGAAACGCCATCTATTTTGAGGTCAAATTTCCCATCTGAGGTTTCTTTAAGTGAACAAACTGAGCCATCAGTCTTAAAGTGCTGTCGGAACTCAGTAGAATAGAGTTCGCCTTTAATGGTGATTTCCTTAAACATGCACAGCTTTTTGATTAACCCATCGCCAAAATTCAGAGTATCACGCAAAAACTTAATGGTCGGCATCAGCTTTTCCACATAAGTGAAGTAGCGTTTGACAAAATCCGTAAATTCCGACAGCTTGCGGTATTGTTGTTCGTAAACATTCTTCATTTCCTGTATCTGCTTGGTATGTTGTTCCTCTCGTTGTACGGCTTCTTCTTCAAGTTCCTGTATGCGCTTTTGCAAATCTTCATTCTTGTGTTCAAACTCTTTCAACTTACCACCACCGAAAAGAGAACCAACCTTAGCTACGAATGCGGCTTTCGCTTCCGTCTTGGCTGCTTCCAGTTTCTCCGATTTGATCTCCTTCCTTACCTCGTCAAGCTGTTGCTCTGCCTGTTGCTGCTCGGTCTGTAACTGCCGCATGTTGGCTTCAAGTTCACCTGTTTGCCGTTTCAAATCACGGTAGTATTGGGCGGTTGTCGTATGGCGTGCTTCCGAGCCACGCACACCACGTTGCAAGCCATATTTCTCCATTGCTTTTGCATAACTGTCGTGATATGTTACCAGCTTCTCACGTGTCAATACATCGTCAGCACACAGACGCACGGTATTGGCTTTCTTGCGGTACGAGCGTTTACCATCCGTCTGCTTTTTCTTGGCTTTCCTTCGTTCTCCTGTTACTATTGGTACGACCGTGGCATGAATATGCGGTGTGTGCTCATCCATGTGCAGGACTGCTGAAACTGTATTTTCCTTGCCGAATGTACGGTGTAGCCATTGCAGGTTGTCATCACACCATTCGTCAAGTCTGCCCCCGTCCTGTATTCTCGTCATATCCTCGTGCGTACCCGAAAGCACGATTCTAATTGCCCGCACTTGGTCGGGGGTTATCTTACGTTTGATACCTGCCGTACGGATGCGATGGCTTATCGCTTCGGTACGGTCGGACACTCCATCAGGAAACTCCACTAGTTCACGGTTGAGATGTGTACGTGTCGGGGCGGCGTTCTTGGGTATGGTCTTACGTTCTATGTGGTCGGATGCGCCCGTATCAGCCGAGCCTTTCGCCTTGTTGATTTGAATGCTTATATATCCCATGCTTGTTTTTCGATTTCTGGTTTGACAATTTGGTTTGTTGGTTTCCGTCTGCTGCGGTCATGCCGCATGGCAAACGGGGGTGTCCAGAGGGGTGTAACCCCGTTGGCTCATTGGGGCATTTTTAGCTGTGCCTGCACAGCGTAAAGAAAATGCCCTAATGAGCTATGGCTTTTCTGTTTCCAAAAGCCTGTGAGAGTACCAGCGGTATAAGCAGACCTTTTCTTGTCGTCGATATGATACGCTTTTCCTTGTCGGTCGGTCGGACAGCAGGCAGGTCGGATGTCCGACCGACCTGTCTGCAGATAGTGGCATTTCCTTCCGTCCGTTTGTCCGGCAGACTTGTTGGCAGATGAAAATCCGATGAATTGATGAGTTGATTGGATAATATACTGATAACCAAAGTGATATACATTTATCATTATTTCATCAAACCGCTCGCCAAAAGAAAAGTGATGTAGAGTGCGGTATGTCCTTTCTCTTTTCATCAGCCCGATTCTCTTGTTGAAAGGTTGATGAAGACGTAAGTTGCTGTTTCTCTTTATTTTTATATATACTTTCATCATCTCATCAAAATATCAGAATTTTTCCAGCTGTGTTTTGTTTACCGTGTAGTGACGTCCTATTCCCCTTATAGGTGAATAATGACAATCCCGATTTACAATCCTGTAGAGAGTTGTACCTACGCAAATGATTTCTTTTTTTCTTCATGTTCTTGATGCAGGTTTTAGTGCTGCCTACATTCTGTCGGCAACGGGTTATACATGGTTGCAAATCTACGGAAGTGTCGGTAAAATCTTGATACGCAAATCTATGCGGAACGGCGCAAAATAGGTCATGCCAAAAGAAAATGCAGTATAAACGGGTGGCTCTTTCAGGTAAAAGGAGATAAAAAAGCCCGAAGTCGTGGAATATGCACGTCTTCGGGGACTGGTTGTTGCAGATAATTACAGATTGACTGACGCACTGATTTACGGATTTAATGACTTCATGTCGTCACTACGTCAGATTAAACTGTTAATCATCAAATGGCTGAACATAAAAAGTTCATTCTAACATTCATTAGGCATTCTGCTATTCACTGACACCAGCAGGACTTGTTTTTCTTTTCGTCGTCACAATCTTTCCAGCAGTGCATTGCGAACCGTTGCGGCACCTGACGTGTCAATGCGGAAAGCGAGTGCCACCACCATCGGCAGGGCATACATGTCCGCATAATAGCCGTTGGGCAGCTTGATACGTTTTTCAACTTCAAGAGGATTCAAAACTCCACACTTGTACATGGCACGAATGGCGGCATGGAGCGTCGGGGCGATTACCCCGAACAGCTCTACTAGCTCCATTTCATTCATCCATATATTACCTGTATCGGATGGTATGGTAATTCTACCATAGCTGACCGTTGTGATTATTTCACGTTTCATATCCCTGCCATTTTCACGTTTCCGAATGATTTGCTCAGTTTGTCGCCCAGCATCGTGAGGTCATTATCCAATTTCTGCACGGTTATCTTCGCATAGATTTGCGTTGTCTCAATGTTCGTATGTCCCAAAATACGGCTGACGCTCTCGATTGGCATCCCTTTGCTGAGAGCCAGGGTCGCAAACCCGTGCCTTGCTGCATGAAAGCTGATTTTCTTGGTGATGCCGCATTCCTTTATCATCTTTCCCATACGCTTGCATATTGACCAATAGTTGAGATTGGGAAATACAAGATTGTTTTCCTGAAAAGCCATGTAACGCTCGATTATCTGCAAGGGAATATCCAGCAGCTTCACCTGAAACGGTACACCCGTCTTGTGTCGTTTGGAAATAATCCATTTCTCACCGTTCACTTCCACAATCTGGTCGTTGCTTAATTCCTTTATATCCACGAATGAGAGGGCGG
>OGCN01001140.1_pt1 | contig 37807 bp, 35 predicted proteins | sample 1570181 | NCBI WGS metagenome assembly OGCN01 (sample SAMEA4370584, study PRJEB24528) | human gut metagenome | reverse complement strand
ATTGGCCCAGGGAATAGCCCGTCTCTTCCTTGAAGAGGTGCATGAGGTAGTCCGGGCTGATGCAGAGCTGTTCGGCCAAAACCGGTACGGACAGCTCGCTCCGCAGGTGCTCGTTGATGTAGGTCAGGAGGCGCTGTATCTTTTCGTTTTGCCGTCCCGTCTTGACGTAGCCGATGTGCCGCTCCTGAATAGATTGGGCCAAATAGATGAGAAACTCCAGAAACAGAGTTTCCTTCAACACGGCATGATGGGCGCAGGCTTCGGCGCAGCAGACCTGGCGGAGGCGGCACGACGCGCCGTAGAGGCTGCCCGCTTCCTGAGGCTGGCGCAAAATAGGCGACGCCGTCTGGAACAGGGCCGACAGGTCGCAGCCGCGCTGCCTGTAGGACTCAATGTACGCCGGCGAAATATAGGCGATGATGCGCTCATACGTATGGGTTCCGCCGACGACGGGGCGGTGCATCTGCCCGGCCGGCACGACGACGATGTCGTAGGGCTGGAGCCGGTACGATTTCCCTTCGATTTCATAGGTTACGTCGCCCTGAAAGAACAGCATGACCTTGTCGAATTCGTGATAATGGACGGGACAGGCCCAGTCTCTTTTGTCCGATACGTAAAACAGCTTCAGGGGCTCCGTCAGGTAGCCCGTTTTTTCATACACATGCGTCGCCTCCGATCGTTACAGCAGGATTTGCAATAAGTATAGCATGATTTTACTATACTTGCTATTTTCAGTTATTGTATAATAGCTATGGTAAGACGCATGATAGATTTCCTATAAGGAGGATATACAGATGAAATTCGTTAAAATGCATGGATTAGGAAACGATTTCGTATTTTTTGAAGATAAGGAAGGCGCAAACAAGGATTTTTCCGAATTGGCCGTGAAACTGTGCGACCGCCATACGGGCGTCGGAGCCGACGGCATCATCGTCATCGTGCCCAGCGATAAGGCCGACGTGCGGATGCGCATTATCAATGCCGACGGCAGCGAAGCGGAAATGTGCGGCAACGGCATCCGCTGCTTCGCAAAATACGTCTACGACAACGGCATCATTACGAAGGACGAATTTTCCGTCGAAACCCTGGCCGGCATCATGAAGCCGAAGGTCACTGTCGGCGAAGACGGCAAGGTCAGCCTGGTTACCATCAATATGGGCAAGCCCTTTACGGACCGGGCCCAGATCCCCATGGAAGGGCCGGCCGGCCCCGTCGTCGACGAACCGATTGAAATCGACGGCAAGACCTATAAGATCACCAGCCTGCTCATGGGCGTGCCCCACACGATGACCTACGTCCGCGACGTAGACGCCGTTTCCCTTCATGAACTGGGGCCGAAGTTTGAAACGTACAAGGCCTTCCCGCGGAAGACCAACATGAACTTCGTCCAGGTCATCGACAACCATACGATCAAAGTCCATACGTGGGAACGGGGCGCCGGCGCGACCCTGGCCTGCGGCACCGGCTCCTGCGCCTGCGCCGTCGGCTCGTACCTCAACGGCTTTACGGGACGGAGCGTCGACGTGCAGCTGTACCTCGGCACGCTTCACATCGAATACAGCGAAGAAGACGGCAACGTATACATGACCGGCCCGGCTGCCGTGACCTTTACGGGTGAATGGCTGGGATAAAGGCCTCGCTGAACGAAATACAGGGAAAAACGCAGAAAGATGTGCAGTACAGGAAGGATATTCCTGATATTGCACATCTTTTTTACATAATACAGGCCGAAGCTTTACAATGACGTGGGTATAATAATACCGTACTAGTGAGGAGGAGACCTGATGAAACAGATTTTAATTTCGTCTACCTTGTTATGGAATCTTTCGCTGCGCGACATGTTCCGCCAGGTCTATGAACTCGGCTTGGGCGGCTTGGAAATGTGGGCCCAGCACTTTTACTGCCAGCAGTATGACGAAGGCGAATACCGGCGGCTGTCGCAGAAATATCCCCTGCATACCGTCGTTCACAGCTGCAGCTGGGATTTGAACCTGTCGTCCATGAACCAGGCCGTACGGCAGGCGTCTGTAGAGGAAGTCATCGCGTCGATGGAATTTGCCAAGCGCGTCGGAGCCAGGGAAGTGACGGTTCACCCCGGCCATATGACGATGCCCTGCTGGCGTCGGGAAAGCGCCCTGCTCATGCACGAGTCCCTGCAGAAAATCGCCGACGCGTCGTACCGGCTGAACATGCCCGTCTCGCTGGAAATCATGGAAAAGACGAAGAAGGAATTTGTAACTGATATAGAATCCATGAAGGAAGTTACAGGCGACCTCTTTTCTTTCTTCACCTATACCCTGGACATCGCTCACTGCGAAAGCCCTGACGAAGGGCTGGATATCCTGCGGCGCGTCGATGCCGTGTCCAAGCTTCACATCAGCAACCGTATCGGCGGCTTATACCATACGCCCCTGTACGACGGGAACTTTGATTTCACAGAACTACTTCCTGCGCTGCGTTCTTACCATCTTCCCATGGTTTTGGAAGGCTACGACCCGCAGGGCGGTTTGGACGTATTTTACCGCAACGTCGAATTTTTACAAGAACATCTCATGCAGCTTCAATGCCGCATTTCTTAATATATTTTCTTCCCTTTGTTCAGGCCTTGCCCCGGCAAGGTCTTTTTATATGTTTCGTCTACTCGTTCAGGATAGAAGAATAGTAGTCCTCCGGGCCGTACTGGTTATCGCCGTCGGAAGGGCGGAGGAGCCAGAGAAACAGGACGAGGCCGCCAAGGAGGGGAATCAGGCTGACGAGCTGCCACCAGCCCGATCTGCCGATGTCGTGGAGACGGCGGGCGTTCAAGGCGGCCGATACAAAAAATACGGTCAGGCCGGTGACGAGGTACAGGACGAGAAAGGCGTCGGCCAGGACGGCCCCGTTCAGAGCCGTGCGGGAAACGCCGGCGATGAAGAACAGGAAGATCGCGTAGAGTATGCTGAAGACGGCGTAGTAGCCCAGCCACAGCGCGGCGACGCCCAGCCAGAACTCCTTGCGGGACGAGCGGCCGGAAAAGGAAAACTTCCGTTTCCAGAGAATTACAGCGGCGTCTTTTAAAGTCATCTTGTGTATGGTCATGAATAAGCCTCCCTTGGTATGCCGGAACGGCGGGCATAATACTGGATTATTTATATCGTTTATTATACTGGATAAGAGAGGATAATACTATAGATATGATAAAATAATATAATTAATGCATAAATTTATTTTATTTAAAAAGACTATATCTTAGGATTGCAGAAGGCAGACGGCGTCAATTTCCTTTTATCGGCGTCATTGTATTGCTGTGTTTTCACCGTAATGCAGAGCTATTACGGCCTGATAACACGCTGTGACCATACAAAGAACGGCTTAGGAACGCCCTTTACGGGCGAGTCAGGTCCGTCGCGTTACGCGTAACGTCTTATATTATCTATCTAGTTCTTAGTTTATATAGACGTGACGTGATGTGTTTTATAAAAAAAAGTCAAAAAGTCAAAATAAAGTGTTGACAAGGGAGGAAAACGGGTATATAGTATAGCTGTAATCGGAAAGAGGTTACAGACAGACATATAAAAGTCAAAAGAGCAATCAAGTAATTGCATCTCATTAGGTATTTTAGAAAGAAGGGTTTATGATGAGAAGCTTATTCCCGATTGTAACAAATAACGATTTAGTATTTCCTGATAATTTTGTAAATCATTTCTTCGGCGATTTTATGAAGCCGTTCGACAGTTCCTACAGCGTTCCTAAGGTCGACGTAGAAGACAAAGAAAATGAATACGTCTTGACGACGGATTTGCCGGGCATGGCCAAGGAAGATATCAAGCTGACCTATGATAAGGATATCCTGACCATTTCGGCCCGTCATGAAGAAAAGAAAGATGAAAAAGACGAAAAGAAAAACTATATCCGCAAAGAACGGACGAATCAGTCCTTCTGCCGCCAGTTCCAGGTCAGCGGCGTTCAGAAAGACCATATTCAGGCATCCTTTGCCAACGGCGTGCTGACCATTACCTTGCCGAAGGAAACGGCTAAGCAGATCGAAGCCGCCAAGACGATTGAAATTCAGTAATACGATGGTTTAACCCCGTGATGCGCTTGTAAGTCAAACGAGATCCAACGAGGCGTATGAAAGAAGGGTTTTACGATGAAAAGTTTATTTCCGATTGTAACGAACAACGACGCATTATTTCCGATGAATTTTGCCGACCGCTTCTTCAGCGATTTCATGAAACCGTTTGAAGGCTCGTACAATATTCCGAGAGTCGATATTGAAGACAAGGGCAACGAATACGTATTGACGACGGATCTGCCCGGCGTCGCCAAAGAAGACATTTCCCTGACCTATGACGACGACGTGCTCACCTTGTCGGCCCGTCATGAAGAAACAAAGGACGAACAAGACGACCAGAAGAACTATATCTATAAAGAACGGTCGAGCAGCTCCTTCTGCCGCAGCTTCCCTGTCAGCGGCATTCGGAAGGACGGCATCCAGGCCTCCTTTGCTGACGGCGTATTGACCGTCACCTTGCCGAAGGAAACGCCGCAGCCGGCCGAATCGGTTCGTACGATCGACATTCAGTAATCCATTTCCCATTCCTATAGAAGCATAACTCATATCCCCCTTTTGACATCCGTCAGATTTTCTCCGCTGAAAGTCTGGCGGATTTTTTGTGCATGAAATTCGGCAGTTTTTTTCTAACATAACGAGAAGCCCCGCTGGTCTCGACAGTGGAGAGCAGCGGGGCGTTTGTCGGCCTATTTATATTTCTTTTGGGCCATATTGATTGTCTTGGTCTGATGGGCGGACGAACCAGAAGAAGAGAATGAATCCGCCGATGACGGGGATGAGGGACAGCAGCTGCCACCAGCCGGATTTTCCGATGTCGTGAAGCCGGCGGGCATTGAGCGTAAGCGCGGCTACGAAAAAAGCGATGCTCAAGAAGCACGCGACGATGACGAACGTACCGGACATGGCGGCGGATATCGTTTCGGCTGTCGCCGTAGAAGATAGAGCGGCCGCAACCGCTGAAACGGCTGCCAGCAGAAAGAATGCAGCGTATGCGACGATATATAAGACGGCGATAGACAGCCAGTATTCGCTGCGCGACGAGCGGCCGGCAAAAGAAAATTTTTGTTCCCATAGACGTTTCGCCGCGTCCCGCAGCGTCATATCCGATGTGTTCATAGGCATTGCCTCCTTTTCAAAACGATATAGAGTATTTATATACAGTATACAAGAGGATGATAGAAAAAGACAAGAGAGTGCCGGCGTTTTATCCGGCCGCGAAGCGAAGCATTTTGAAATTCGGACGAAACGCACGCAATCGTGTGGTATAATATAAAAATACAAACGTTATTTTTATAGCAAAGGTATGGAATCACATGAAATTTACGCAGGACATTCAAATCGGGTATTTCGTGAAGCGGCCGAACCGCTTCATCGCCTATGTAGAAATCAACGGAACCGTAGAGGTCTGCCATATGCCCAATCCCGGACGCATGTGGGAGCTGCTGTTTCCCGGCGCCGCCGTATACGTGCGCCATGTCGGCAAGACGGAACGCAAGACGGCGTACGACGTCGTCGGAATCGAACGGGACGGCGTGCCTATCTTGCTGGATACGCAGTACAACAACGACATCGCGGCCAAGCTCATCCAGGAGCACCGCATTCCCGGCTGGGAAGAGTGGAGCCTGCTGCGGCGGGAAGTGACCGTCGGCGACAGCCGTTTTGATCTGCTCCTTCACAAGGGGAAGGAGCTGTTTTATTTAGAGGTCAAGTCGTGTACCTTGTTTGGAAAATCGGGAGCCATGTTTCCCGATGCTGTGACGGAACGGGGCCGGAAGCATATTGCGGAACTGGCGGCCATGCACGACGACGGCTATCATACGGGCGTGCTGTTCCTCGTCCATTGGGACCGGGCCCGCTGGTTCCTGCCCGATTACCATACGGACACGGACTTTGCCGCCACGTTTATGGAATGCGCGCCGAAGCTGGACTGGAAGGCCTTTTCCCTGCGGTGGACGGCGGAGTTTTCCCAGCCGGAGCCGGTCCGGCTCTTGTCGTACCCCGAAGAGGTGCTGCGGCGGGAAAATCACGACTGCGGCGATTATATGCTCGTCATGCACCTGCCTGAAGGGCGGGACATCGAGGTCGGCGCGAAGGGAGAGATTTCCTTTCCCCAGGGATACTACGTATACGTCGGCTCGGCTAAAAAGAATCTGGCGTCACGCCTGGCCCGCCATACGAGGAAGCGCAAGAAAATGCATTGGCATATCGACTACCTGCGCCGATACGCCGACGTGGCGGCGGTCCTGCCCGTCCGGACGGCCGACGACCTGGAACACGAACTGGCCGCCGCCGTCGGGGCGATTTCCCATTGGCAGATATGGGATTTCGGCTGCACCGACTGCAGTTGTCCGTCTCATTTGTTCGGTTTTCACGACAATCCCATCCACCGCCGCGATTTCATGCAGCTCATCGAGGATTTCCGCATGAACCGCCTGGAGTCCCTGATAGGGCTGTAAAGAAAGTTTTTAAATTCTTTGTTACAATTCTGTTGCGAATATATCCCTTCAAAATATATTTATGATATAATAAGGATGTTATTTAGAAACGAAGGAGGGTATTCGTTCATGGACAGACAAGAAGCGCTGCAGCTGCTGCGCAAGTATAACGGCGAGCCGTTTCATATTATGCATGCCCTGACGGTAGAAGGTGTCATGCGCTGGTATGCCAGGGAACTCGGCTACGGCGACGAAGAAGACTTTTGGGGCTTAGTCGGCCTGCTGCACGATATCGACTTTGAAAAATATCCCGAGCAGCACTGTAAAAAAGCGCCGGAGCTCTTGAAGGAAATCGATGCCGACGACAGATTTATCCACGCCGTCGTATGTCACGGCTACGGCCTCTGTTCCGATGTAGAGCCGGAACATGAAATGGAAAAGGTATTGTTCGCGTCCGACGAATTGACCGGCCTCATTTGGGCCGCCGCCAAGATGCGGCCGTCTAAGAGCACCCAGGACATGGAAGTCAAGAGCCTGAAGAAAAAATTCAAGGACAAGAGCTTCGCTGCCGGCTGCTCTCGCGACGTCATCAAGGTAGGTGCAGAACGATTAGGATGGGAGCTTCCCGACTTGTTTGAAAAGACGATTTTAGCTATGCGCTCCTGCGAAGAATCAGTGCGCAGCGAATGCTTCGCGCTGACCGGCGTAAGAGAATAATAAAACAATCATTATATAATGAATTACGAGGAGGAATGAATTATGAAAAAAGCAATTGCGACGGCCCTTATGGCCGCTATGATGACAGTAGGTACAGTAGGCGCGTCCTTCGCTGCCGGCTTGGGCACCATCGACATGGCAGCCCTGCTGCAGAAGCATCCGAACTACCCGAAGGCTATGGCTCAGTGGCGCAGTGACGTAGAAAAAGCCCAGAAGGATTTCCAAGATCAGGTAAAGAAAGAAAAAGACCCGAAAGCTCAGCAGGAATTGGCGCAGAAATTCAACGTTCAGCTGAACAAACAGCGTATCGAGCTGTTCACGCCGCTGGAAAAGGATATTCTGGAAAAGACAAAGGCTGTTAAGCAGGAAAAAGGCTTGGATTACGTCGTATTGAACGGTTCCGTCGTAGACGGACAGGGTCAGGACATTACGAACGACGTCGCTGCCAAGTTGAAATAAGCATACAGGCAAGACAATCGGCTGAAGCGTTTTCAGCCGATTTTTTTTGTCGTGCTGCGCTACAAAAGCATGCAAAATGCGGCAATCCGGCAGAGGGAAGAATCTGCCGGATTGCCGCGTGTCATAATGTTAGATGGAGAGTTTATGGATTATCAATTATTTACGACGGAACAAGCCTCCGGAAATGACCAGTTTCTGGATTTCGTTTGTGCCTTCGTAAATTTGGGTGATTTTTGCGTCGCGCATCATGCGTTCTACATGATATTCGTGCATGTAGCCGTTGCCGCCGAGCATCTGTACGCATTCCGTCGTGACCTTCATGGCGACGTCGGTGCAGGTGAGTTTTGCTACGGCTGCGGCTGTCGTGAAGGGTTTGCCTTCTTCTTTCAGGCAGGCCGCCTTGTAGAGGACGAGCTTGGCTTTTTCGATGTCGGCGTAGAGCTCGGCCATTTTGAATGCCAGGTACTGCTGCTTGAACAGGGGCTTGCCGAACTGTTCCCGTTCCTGGAGGTATTTGACGGCGATGTCAAAGGCTCCTTCGGCGATGCCGAGAGCCTGGGCGCCGACGCCGATGCGGCCGCCGTCAAGGGTTTTCATGGCCAGTTTAAAACCTTCGCCTGGTTTAGCGATCATGCGGTCTGCCGATACGCGGACGTTGGAGAGGACCATTTCAGAAACCTGGGCGGAACGGATGCCCATCTTATTTTCTACCTTGCCGACATGGAAGCCTTCCATGCCCTTTTCGACGACGAAGGCGCACATGCTCTTCGTGCCGACAGACGGGTCGGTCAGGGCGTAGATGACGGTGTAGTCAGCCAGGGGGCCGTTGGTATTGAAAATCTTCGTGCCGTTGAGGATGTAGTCATCGCCGTCCTTCGTGGCAATGGTCTTCTGTCCTGCCGCGTCGGAACCGGCCGATGCTTCGGTGAGGCCGAAGGAGCCGATGGCCTTGCCGCTGGCGATAGGAGAGAGGAAGCGTTTTTTCTGTTCGTCCGTAGCGGAGGAATACATGACGCTGCCGCCGTATAAGGACGTATTGACGGAAAAACCGATACCGAAGGAGGAATCGACTTTAGAAACTTCTTCGACGGCTAAGATATACGGGAGGTAGCCTACGTCTGTGCCGCCGAATTCTTTCGGATAGCAGAGGCCGAACATTCCCATGGCGCCGAATTCCTTAAAGGCTTCTACGGGGAATACCTGCTGTTCATCCCGTTCGAGTACGCCGGGAGCTAAGCGCTGGGCCGTAAATTCGCGAACCTGATCGACGATTTGCTGCTGTTGTTCTGTCAAATTGAAATTCATAGTGCGTCCACTCCTTCTGGTAACGGTAATATATTTAAAATTAAAATATAAGCGGATTTGTTATGTCCCTGGTTCGGGAGCTTTTACTGCGGAGATTTTTTAGATGACGACATTTTGGTTGGCCAAGATGCCGTTGAGGAATTTTTCATACTCCGTTTCTTTGCTTACTTTTGTGTTGACAGGAGTCAGGCTCTTAGAAGTAAATTTGCGGATGAGTTTGCATGTGTTTTTTTGTTCAAACGAAAACTTTGTCATAATGGAGTCACTCCTTTGGTAGATGAATTAAATTATACTTTGTAGAAATAATTCGTAATAAGAATTATTATGGTCGCATAATATCACAGGAAAAACAGAAGGTCAAGAAATTTGACTAAATTGCATAGAAAATAATTTGTAATACGAAATATTAATAATAAAAAATACCGCTATCCATGAATCGTCCATGAGATAACGGTATTCGATATGACGCGCTACATGTCGTGCTGGTGGATGATGCGTTTGATATAGCCGATAAATTCCTCTCGTTCCTGCGGCGAAAAATCACGAAGGACCAAATCATTCAGTTCGTCTATGGTTTTCATCACCGGCTCTTTTAAAGCCATGCCTTCCTTTGTCGCCTTGACTGTAATGCTGCGGCGGTTATTGGGATTGAGGACGCGGTCGATGAGGCCGCGCTTCTGCATCCGGTCCAATACGCCGGAAATCGTAGAGTTTTCTACGCGGAGGATCGTAGCGATTTCCTTCGGCGACAAGGTTTCATCCTTCCAAAGACAGGCCAATACTCCGTATTGCCCCGGAGTGATGCCGTATTTGGACAAGCTTTCGGAAAAGGTGAGAAATACTTCATGCTGGGCTACAGTAAGTAGAAAATTAATGCAGTTCACATACTCCACGGTGACGCTTCCTTTCTGTGTTTTATTTCGTATTCCTAACTAATGTATAGTTTACCATATTTTATGCTTCCTTACTATAACAAATGGGGAATTTGTGAAAAAATTATCAGACTATAAAGGGCTGAGTAAAAAATTATCCCCATTTGCTGTCGGACCTGTAAATTTGTAGCATTTCTTTCCAAGATGACGTATAATTAGGACAACATACATCTTGCCGCGGTAAAGGAGATTGTAAGCGGATATACTATGAGACAAAAAAAGATTTTTGGATTCGATTATACCGACAACGAGTACGTGAAGCTGTTCATGTACTTGCTCGTCGGCGGTTCGGCGGCCTTGTTTGAATGGGCTATGTTTTACGTGCTGTTTCAGACGCTGAGGGGACTGAGCGTATTTGCCTATCAGACGCAGGCTGTCCTGACGGCGACGGCGACGGCCTTCGCCTTGTCTACTTTATATCATTATATATTATGCAACCGCTTCGTCTTTGACAGCGGCAGCCGCTACAAGAAAGGGGCGGAAATTTCCCTGGTGTTCTTGGTCAGCGCCATTGGACTGGGATGGAACCTGCTGCTCATGTGGCTGTTTACATCGCCGTCTCTCCTGGGGCTGCCTCCCATGGTTTCCAAAATCATGGCCAGCGCCATTGTAACGGTGTGGAACTACGTATCGCGCAAGAAGTGGATATTTTCATAAAAAAGGGGCGAGGGATTATGGAACGAAACGAACGAGTCATGGAACTGCTGCGGCAGATGATCGCTATCGACAGCGAGACCGATACGGACAAGGAACGGGATATGGAACGATACCTGCAGAAAACCCTGTCGGAGATGGAACACGTGACGAGCGGCATGATTCACATTCCCGACGACGTGCACGACCGCTCCGTCGTGTACGGCTTTGTGCAGGGACGCAAAAAGGACACGGTGATCTTCTTAAATCATCACGACGTCGTCGGCGTAGACCCGTACGGCATCCTGCGCGACGAGGCCTTTTCTCCCGACGTGCTGCTGGATGATTTGCTGAAATACGAGACGAACGAAGAGGTCCTTTGCGATTTGCAGAGCGGCCAATGGCTCGTCGGCCGCGGCTCCTGCGACATGAAGGGCGGCGCGGCGGCCCAGCTGGCCGTCTTTGAAGCCTATGCGGCTCATCCGGGCGACGCCAGCTTGCTGTACATTTCCCTGCCTGACGAGGAATCCTATTCGGCGGGGATGCGGGCCGCCGTCACGGTCCTGAAGGAGCTGCGCGCGTCTTACGGCTTGACGTACCGGGTACTGGTCAACAGCGAGCCGAATGAAATGGCCGACGGCAAGCTCGTGTCGTATACGGGTTCCGTAGGCAAGCTCCTGCCCGTCGTCGTCGTACAGGGGAAATCGGTCCATATTGGAAATTACCAGCAAGGCGTCAATCCCATCGGCGTCATGTCCCAGATCATCGCCGAAACGGAGGGCGACATGTCCCTGGCCGATTCGTGGGGCGAAGAATCGACGCCGCCGCCGGCGTGGATTTACCTCCGCGACCGCAAGGAGCATTACGACGTGTCGCTGCCTCAGCGGGCTGCAGCCTGCGCTAATTTCATGACCTACCAGAAGACGCCGGAAGATGTTATGTACCTGCTGATGAACGCGGCCCGCCACGCCGTGGAAAAGATGCTGAGCCGCGTCGATTCTGCTCAGTCTATGGAAGTCATCAGCGGGGCGGAGCTGCTCAAGCGGGCCTCGGTCTATCCGGGCTTCGACGTATTCTATGAGACCGTCAAGAACAACTGCTTTGTGGCCCTGCAGAAGGGGGAAAGCACCTACGCCCAGGAAACGATACGCCTTATCGAAGAAACTATCAATTTTACGGGCATGACGGAGCCCCTCGTAGTCATCGCCTTCGTGCCGCCTTATTATCCGGCGGCGGACAGCACCATGCTGCAGGACGAACGGTTCGACGGCTTGCTGCGGGAAATCGGCGGGATGACGGATATTACCTTCAAGCACTATTTCAACGGCATATCGGACTGCAGCTACTGCTGCGTCGCCCCCGATTTGAACGAATATATATTGGAAGACAACCTGCTCCTGTGGGGCAAGGCCTACAGCTTCGACTTCTCGGCCATGGCGGAAATGCAGATTCCCTTCATCCTCTTGGGACCGTGGGGAAAAGACCTGCACGAACGGACGGAACGCGTCCACATCGGCAGCGTGTCGAAGAAACTGCCGGCGATTTTGGATGCCATCGTGGAATACGTAGGAAAAACGGCGGAATAAAGGGACTGCGTTTCTGACATAACGCGGCGAAAAAAGTTGCGAATTATTCTTGCTTATATAGGGTAAAACAGGCCTTTCCTCTTGCCAAAAGGCCTGTTTTACGCTATAATAACATAGCTAACTTAATAAAAGTATTGGTGCGTGGTAATCCGCCGGGGCTTGTGCAATGGAAACCTATGAACCTTGTCAGGTCCGAGAGGAAGCAGCAATAAGTAGTCATTTTCATGTGCCACGAGGAAACCTGGCGGGTTATCATACACGAATACTTTTTGGTTGGTAGAAGCAGCGGTTAGCTGCTTTTTTTCATATCTGGAGAGGACGAGACATGGCATATATCGCATTATACCGTAAGTGGCGGCCCAAAAGCTTTGAAGACGTCGTCGGCCAGTCCCATATTACGGAAACGCTGCAAAAAGCTATCGATACGGATAAAGTGGCGCATGCCTACTTATTTTCCGGCCCCAGGGGGACGGGCAAGACCAGTACGGCTAAAATCTTCGCCCGGGCCATGAACTGCGTCCACGGCCCGACGTCTCATCCCTGCAACGAATGCGAAATATGCCGCCATATCCTGAGCGGCGAGTCGATGGACGTCGTGGAAATCGACGCCGCGTCCAACCGCAGCATCGAGGACATCCGGACGCTGCGGGAAACGATCAAATTTATGCCTGCCGAAGGCCACAAGAAGATATACATTATCGACGAAGTGCACATGCTGACGACGGAAGCCTTCAACGCCCTGCTGAAAACGCTGGAAGAGCCGCCGTCCCACGTCATATTCATCTTGGCGACGACGGAGCCGGAACGGATTCCCATGACGATATTGTCGCGGTGCCAGCGGTATGAATTCCGCCGTATTACCAGCGCCGACATCGCCGCCCGGCTGATGTACGTGGCAGAGCAGGAGCATATCGGCCTGACGAAGGGAGCCGCCCATATCTTGGCCGTCCAGGCCGACGGCGGCATGCGCGACGCCTTGAGCATGCTGGACCAGTGCGTTGGCAACGCCGACGGGCAGATCGACGAGAGCCTCGTTCGGGATTTGCTGGGACTCATCGGCAGGGACTGGCTGTTTTCCCTGTCTGACGCCGTGTTTCAGGGGCGGGGAAGCGTCGTCATCAAAGCAGTGGACGATGTGATCCGCATGGGCAAGGAGCCGCAGATCATCCTGACGGAGCTGGTGGAACACCTGCGGGCTATCATGCTGTACCAGGCCGATCCCCATACGGATACGCTGGCTGCCTACGCCGACTCGCTGCCCCAGCTGGCAAAGCAGGCCGGGAGCGTGGCGGCGGAGCAGGTCTTCGCCGTATTGAACGTCCTGCAGCAGGCCATGCTGACGGCGAAGAATTCGCCGGCGCCGCGGGTCGCCGTGGAAATGGGGCTGCTCATGGCCAGCCGGCCTATGCCTGCGGCGGGAGCCGTTTCGCCAGTGGGGCCGAGCGCTGTTATCCCCGACGGGATATTGGACCGCTTGCTGAAGCTGGAGCAGGCCGTCTTTCACGGCGGCGCTATTCCTGGAAAGGGCGAGCCGGCGAAGAAAAAGGAATATATTCCCTTGCCGGAAGAAGACGGCATGCCCGGCGTCATGGACGAAGAATCCGTGCCCTTTCCCGACGACGAATATACGGCGCCGCCGCAGGAACTGGCTGCGCCTTCGATACAGGAGAGTTTGCCGCCTAAGCTGGCCGACAGAGATGTTGTTATTGAGCCGGAACGGCGGCAGGAACGGCCGCAGCCCCCTGCGCCGGCGGCAGCACAGCCGGCAGCGCCTTCTCCTTCCGGTGCGTCTTCCGTCGTGCCGTCGGCGGAATACCAGCGGATCTGGCAGCAGGTGTGCGATATCTTGGGCAAGAAGCTGAAAAAGCCCGGCGTACAGTCCTGCGTCCGGACGGGCCGGGTCCTCTATATCGGCGGCGGCGAGGCCGCCGTAGCGTATAAGACGCCTTTCCTCGTCAAGCGGGCCAATCGGGAAGATTATTTCCGGTTTGTCGACGAGGCGCTGGAAATGGTTCTCGGCGGCTCTTACCACATGAAGGGCTTCCTGGAAGGCTCGCCCGACGTGGCCGAATACGAAAAAAAAAATGCTGAATCAGGTATAACCAGTCGTCCTGCAGAAGAACAGCCTCGTCCTAAAGAGGAGGCGCAGCCTGAGGCGGCTGCCAGTGTTTCCGACGAGGCTTCCCGTCCGCAGCCGCCTGTTTCGGCAGAACCGCCGTCCCTGCGGCCGGTACTGCCGGAAGAGATGACCGCCGCGGACCGGGCTTTGCTGGAACCGTTGCTCAAAACGGTAGGAGACTGTAATATATACATAGAAGATAAACCATAATTTCAAAATCAGGAGGAATTACAAATGTTTGGTGGAAATATGCAAGGCATGATGAAGAAAGTACAGAAGATGCAGAAGGAAATGAAGAAGCTTCAGGACGACTTGAAAAAACGCACTGTAGAAGCGACGGTCGGCGGCGGCGTGCTGACCTTGGTCATGAACGGCGAAAAGAACGTCGAAAGCGTTCATATCGACCCGAGCATTATCGACCCGGAAGATTCGGAAATGCTGGAAGACCTCATCGTAGCGGCTGTCAACGAAGCCAATAAGAAGGTCGACGAAATGATGGCTCAGGAAATGAGCAAGATTACCGGCGGCATGCACTTGCCGGGGATGTTCTGATGGATACGCCCTTAGACCGGCTGACAGAGCAATTTCGCCGTCTGCCGGGCATCGGCATCAAGACGGCGCGCAAGCTGGCCTATTACATGGTCCAGCAGCCGCAGGAGCAGGTCGACGCCTTTATCAACGCAGTCCGCAGCGCGAAGGAGACCATGTGCTTCTGCTCGGTCTGCTTTAATTTAGCTTCTCAGGACCCCTGCCCGATTTGCAGCGACGAGACGCGGGACCGCTCGACGATATGCGTCGTCGAAACGCCGCAGGACGTCATGGCTATCGAGCGCAGCGGCGATTACCGCGGACTGTATCACGTGCTCCACGGCGCCCTGTCTCCCTTGGACGGCGTCGGCGTCGACGATTTGCGCATCAAGGAGCTGCTGCAGCGCCTGAGCGATACAGATGTCAAGGAAATCATCATCGCCACGGACCCTGATGTAGAAGGCGAAGCGACGGCCTTGTACCTGGCCCGCCTCCTGAAGACGGCGGGGATCAAGGTGACGCGCATCGCCAGAGGCCTGCCCATGGGCGGCGACATCGAGTACGCCGACGAGGCGACCCTGGCCGGCGCCGTGGCGAACCGTCAGGAAATGTGAGGTAGGAACTGATGGACCTTATGTGGATTGCCATAGGCGTCGCAGCCTTATTTTTGCTGAATAAGCTGATTCTGGCTCCCTTCCGCAAGCTCGTGGTCAATATTGCCGTGGGCTTGCTCGCCTTATATCTCATTAACTCTTACGGATATATGATTGGATTGGAAGCCGTGCCTATTACGATTGTGACCGGCATTATCATCGGCATTCTCGGACTGCCCGGCGTAGTGCTGGTAACGCTGTATTATACAATGTTTTAATATAAATGGAGATGGCCTGCAGTGAATGTAAAAAAATGGATCGCTATAGCCCTTGCCGCCGCGATGACGGCCGCCGTGCTTTCGGGCTGCGGCAGCAGCGTTTCAACGGAAACGGAGACCGTTTCCAAGACGGAACATCCCGTCGCTCTGACGCTGGACGCGAATATTACGGCCCTTCATATGACGACGATCGTACCTAAGCTTTCCGGTAAAATCGTATCGGCTCCGCTGGCAAAGGGGCAGGAAATACAGTCCGGCGAAATCGTCGTCCAAATCGATACGGCCCCGTATGAGCAGAGCGTCAGCGCGGCCGAATCGGAGCTGATTGCTGCGACGTCTGCCGCAGCTGCGGCACCGGCCTATACGCCCTCGGCCGGCGACAGCCAGCGCCGGGTGGAACTGAAAGCCTGGTACGACATGGGAGCCTTATCCCGCGTCGAATACAATCAAATGATGTCGCAGACGGCGGCCCCTCAGGCCAGCGCTCCTTCCGTAGACAGCGGGCGCATTGCCCAGCTGCAGCAAAATCTTCAGGCTGCCCGCGATATGCTGAGCAACGCTACGATCTATTCGCCGATTAACGGCCGCGTTACGGCCGTAGCGGAAAACCCGTCTGTAGCTGTCGCCGGCAACGTGCTGGCTACGATTCAGCAGATGACGCCGCTGGTAGCGACCTTCGCCGTGCCGGAGATGTACGTGCAGGCCCTGCAGGCCGCTAAGCAGGCCGGTACGCTGCAAGTATCGGTCATCGCGCCGTCGGGCGAATCGCAGGCCGGCGAGCTGACCTATTTGGCGACGGAGAAAGACCCGTCGACAGGGGCGTATACGGCGAAAATAACATTTAACAACGACAAGAATTTGTTTGTGCCCGGCGAATTTTATCATATCCGCATATCGACGCCGCAGGAAGTGTCGCAGATTACCGTGCCGAAGACGGCCGTGCGGACCAAGGACAGCGGCGATTTCGTATATATCGTCAATGAAAACGGGCTGGCCGACGCCCGGTCCGTTTTGACCGGCGATGAAGAAGAAGGCCGCGTCGTCATTTTGGACGGCCTGAAAGAAGGGGACAAGGTCATCGTCGATCCGCCCGATTCGTTGGAAATCGGCATGAAAGTGAATTCGTAAGCCTAAGGGGGACAGGTGAGGCGCAATGAAGGAAGAAGGAATGGAACGACACAATAGCTTATTGAAGTCGCTCGAAAAAAGTTTAGACGTCCTCGATATCTTTGTCGAGTGCAATACGGGGATGAATTTGAAGGATATCGCCGCCCGCACGAATCTGAACACGTCCACGGCTTTTCGTATCGTCAATACGCTGGAACGCCGTCAGTATCTGACGCGCGACGACATATCGAAGCAGTACCGGCTGGGACCGAGAGCGCTGGCCCTGGGATATTCTTCCCACTGGACGGAAAACGTTATGACGCTGGTTAAGCCCTATTTGCGGCGGCTCCAGCAGATGTTTAACGAAACGGCCAGCGTATACATCGCCGAAGGGGACAGCCGCATTTGTCTGGACCATGTGGAAAGCACTCACTCGCTGCGCCGGGTCATTCCCATAGGCGAGTCTCTGCCGCTGTATAAGGGCGCCGCCGGCAAGGTGCTGCTGGCCTGGGCTCCCAAGGAAGAGCGCAACCGCATGATCGTCCAGTACGGCCATTTGTCGGAGGAAGAATTTGCCTCTATCCGGCACAACGGCTACGCCATTACGCAGGATGAAAGCGAGCATGGCCTCTTTGCCTTGTCGGTGCCGATCTTCAATTTCGAAGAGCAGGTCATCGCTTCGCTGACCATTGCCGGGCCGACAATGCGGTTTTACGATTCTATCCGGCAGAAAATGCTTTTTACCATGAGCCAGTACGCCTATGAAATTTCGTATTCCTTAGGATACCGGAAAAAATGACGGCCTATACGATTTGGACTAAAGAAGAATATCAGGAGCGGGCCAGCGTCGTAGCGCCGAAGCTTCTGGGCCAATATTTGATTCACCGCACGGCGGAGACGACCTATATCGGCCGCATCGTGGAGACGGAGGCCTACGGCGGCTCGTACCGCCGCATGGCCGACGACGGGGCTCACAGCTTCCGCGGGCTGACGAAGCGGACGGAGCCCATGTTTTGCGCCGGCGGCGTTTCTTACGTATATCTCATTTACGGCATGTATCACTGCGTGAACATCGTTACCGGACCGGAAGGCTCGGGACAGGCCGTCCTCATACGAGCCGTCGAGCCCGTAGCCGGTATAGAACATATGTTGGAAAACCGCTGCATGGAGGCCGTAAAGCCGGCAGTCAGCAACGGCCCGGGCAAGCTGTGCCGGGCTATGGATATTACGCTGGCCCAGAACCGACTGGATTTGTGCGGCTCCGAGCTGTATATCGCCCGTCCTGCGGAGCAGCCGCGGTTTGCCGTCGTGCGCACGACGCGGATCAACATCGACTACGCCGTCAAGGGAAAACAATTTCCCTGGCGTTTTTATATAAAAGATAATCCATACGTTTCTATACGATAAGAGATAGATAGGGGGAATTACTATTATTTCGTTCAGAGAATTCCGATTGGAAGACAAGCAAATTATTGATGACTATTTTCATCAACAAAGATACGAGCAGGCCGACGCGTCCTTTATGAACCTGTTTGCTTGGCAGTACCCGTATGAAATCCAGTGGGCGGAGGAAGACAACGTATTGTACATCCGCTCCGGCCGCGGCAAGAAGCAGTTTTGGCTGCCGCCCTTTACCCGTCATGACGGCAGCTTTACGAAGGCCATACTGCGCATGCACGAATGGTTCGACCAGCACGGGTATCCCTTCCTCATGAAGGGCGTCACGCCGGAAGCGGCGGAACGCATCCGCGCTCTTTGTCCGGACTGTTACAACTTTACGCCGGATAGGGACAATTACGAATACGTCTACTTGACACAGAACCTCATCAACCTGTCCGGCAAAAAATACCGGCAGAAAAAGAATAACCTCAACCACTTCCGCAATCAGTACATCGGCAACTGGGAATACGTTCCCATTACGGAAGAAATCTTCGACGAATGCCTCGCGGCGGAAGAAAATTGGTACGATAAGCACGAAGGCTTTGAAGACGACGAAGAACTTCAGGGCGAACGCCAGGCCATTGAAACAGTGTTCAACAACTGGGGTATTCTCCAGCCGACAGGCGGCGCTATCCGCATGTACAATAAGATCGTAGCCTTTTCTATCGGCGAAATGCTGAACGACGACACGGCTATCATCCACTACGAAAAGAGCGACCCGACGATTCGCGGCCTGTACCAGGCCATTAACCATGAATTCGTTGTTCACGCCTGGAGCCATACGACGTATATCAATCGGGAAGAAGACATGGGCCTGCCGGGACTGCGCCAGTCCAAAGAATCGTATAACCCTGTGCGGTATATTGAAAAATTTGAAGTCACCTTGAAGGAGCCAGGAAAATGGACTTCCGATTAGCGAAAGAAGAAGACAGAGATCTGGTAGAAAGCTTATGGGCCTATTGCTTCGAACCGCGGGAACATCCTTTTTTTCAGTGGTATTTTTCGAAGTTTTATCAGCCGGAAAACGTGCTCATGGGATTTAAGGACGGCGAAATGGCCTGTCTTACCCATTTAAACCCTTATACGCTGCGCCTGCGGGGACGGGACGTGCCGACGTCGTATATTGTCGGCCTGGCGACCCATCCGGCTGCCAGACGAAGCGGCGTAGGACGGATGCTGCTGACGGCCGCCCTGAAGGAAATGAAGCGCCGCGGCCATTATATTAATATTCTCATGCCGTCGAAGGCGGGATTTTATCAGCCCTATGGCTATGAATTGTACTGCCATCAGTGGAAGGAAACGATGCCGCTGGAATCGCTGCGGCCCCTGACGGATCGGACGGTCCGTTTTGCCTTCGTCAACAGCGCTGACCAGTGGCCCTATTTGGCATCCGTGTACGAGGCGTATACGAAACACCTGTCAGGCTACGCCGTCCGCAATGAAGCATCGTGGCGCAGCCACATCGAGGCCCAGCTGGCCGAAGGATATATTGCCGTCGTATTTCATGATGATACGCCGATTGCCTATATGTTTTATCAAATCGGCGAGGGGACGATTACGAGCGGCGAATTTGTCTACGCCACCCTGCAGGGGAAGCGGGGCTTATTAGAATACGTCTACAATCACCGCTCTCAAGGCAGTGAATTTCAATGGAACGAAGGAATTCACGACCAGTCCTATCGCTTCTATCCCGACGGCAAGCAGGGCCATGAAACGATGCCCTTCATGACTTGCCGCATTGTCGACGTCAAAGGCGCACTGGAGCAAATTTCCTATCCGGAACAGGCTGAAGGCAGCCTTGTCATCCAAACGGAGGACCCCTTGGCCGACTGGAATACCGGCACGTTCCGCCTGACCGTTCGGCAGGGACGCGGCTTCGTAGAACGGACGGCGCAGGAACCGCTGGACGCTGTCATGCCTATCGGCACCTTAGCGCTGCTGGTCTTCGGCGCAATGGATCCAGCGGATCTGGCATTCAATGAAAAACTATGCGGCAGCGACAAAGCCTTGCAAACCTTGGGAGCCTTCTTCCCGACAGAAAAATGCTACATTAACGAATGGTACTAGACGATGAACACGTGCGAATGGCAAGCATCGGATAGATACCAGGGAGATTCGCACTCAAACAAGTACTATATTGTCAAAATAGACAGCGATTTTCAGCAAATCAGCTGGATTAAATTGTATCAGCTTCTATATATGCTATGTTTCGGATTAAGAGATACCAAATGTAGCTGTCACCCTCTACGTGAGGGTGTGGATTGAAATTATTAACTGTAGCTCCATTACACTTTACATATCCAGTCACCCTCTACGTGAGGGTGTGGATTGAAATAACAATCCGGATTGCGTTTCACCGATAACCGGAAAGTCACCCTCTACGTGAGGGTGTGGATTGAAATTTCCTGCAATTATGCTTATCATCCAGTGCGGTGCAGTCACCCTCTACGTGAGGGTGTGGATTGAAATGATATAGTGATATACGTTGCCACTGGTCGCTGGCGTCACCCTCTACGTGAGGGTGTGGATTGAAATTTTTTGTACGTCCTTCTGCATTTCCTCAATTAGCGTCACCCTCTACGTGAGGGTGTGGATTGAAATATTCGAGACGTCATAGACACATTCGTCCACGCCGGTTACCCTCTGTGTGAGGGTGTGGATTGAATTTGAGGTTGGTACGAATGTTTTTGACGATACTTTGCGGGTGATAACAGAGCGGCAAGCGTAAGTAGCCCAGGAGGCGAAAGAAAATATTTATGGTTGAACGAATGACCCAGTTTCAGAGGACTGCAAACACAGAAGGTTAAGACCTGAACTTTGTCAAAGCCTACCCGATCCACATCAGCGGAAAAGCTGTAAAAACGAAAAGCGTATAGGCCGCCCATTGCGGAACGGGTCGATTTAGACAAAAAAATCCTGTCCTTGCGGTACGGGAAACATATGCTGGTATGGATTAACGCAATTTGCGTCGCAAACTGCTGGGGGCAGAAGACGATGTCGTCTCAAAAAAAAGAAAAAGACGGGTATATCCCGCACATGCACGAACAGACTGGAAATAAGAGTGTTGTAACCAATGGCTCAATCATTTTAAAGCAGTAAGTGCGAGCGCGGGATATAACTGTGAATCGCGCGAAATTATCTTACATTACGAAATAATTGAGGCTGTACCAGAAATTATTGAAAAAGAATATGGATTGAAACACATATGGTATAGTAGTAAGAAGTATCAAGCGTTGCTGCTCCTGTTAACATTGGAGATAAATTATATGCTGTAAATGTAACGGTCGAAAAAGAAAAACAGGAGTTTAAAGTTGAAGTAGGAGAATATAGAAGATACGCTGCTAAGCGCGTATGAGATGGCAAAGCAAAAAGAACCAGTTGCCGGTAGTACCTCTGCACTCTCTTCCTCTATTGAGCAAGTCCCGTTGCAGCCAGTATCGACAACTGGTTCTGATACAGAATCAGCCGCTGGCAGTACCTCCGCAAATTCCGCCTCTAAGGAGCCGGGGCCTCTGCGGCCAGTACCAACGACTGATTCTCATATAGAATCAGAACCAGGCAGTAATCTCTCTGGAAATTCTTCTCAGCGAGAAGGGTCTAACCAGCCATTACCTGATACAGATTCTCTTACTATCAGTATATGGGAGTTTTTACAGAGCGTCAATGACAACTTAGGCCAGTCCTACGTCAATGTCGAAGACACTCTGAACTACGTATTTACTTTGGCGATAATAAAGCAGACGGAGTTATATACATAGAAACCCAAAAGTTTACGCTGAGCCAGATCTAGCTATCTTTTGCATGAAGGGATGGATTGAAAACTTAATATTATATTTTGGGGACAAAATTACGGTGATAAAAGAACTGTAATTTTTTTATTGTAAAGCTCATCATAATGGATATATAGCATTGTTGCCAATGGTGTAAAAAATTAAGCACTGCTATTTGTTCCCTCGTATCTGCTATATTTCATGTAATTCATATTTTTATCTAGTATAACCGTTAAAATGACACAAATAAATTGAATGTCAGATATATCTGTGTTATTATGGTTTTGCTATAGAAAGGGAGGGGAAAGGCATGATTAAGCGGGAGGCGTACATGAGCCGTATTCGGCCGTTTATCGGAAGCGATTTGGTCAAAGTACTAACGGGTATTCGGCGCTGTGGAAAGTCTGTTATGCTGGAACTGATTCAGGAGGAGATAACGGCGTCCGGTGTGGATCCTTCTCAGTTTATCTCTATTAACTTTGAAAATATGAGCAATGCCAGTCTTTGTACTGCTCAGGCCCTTCATGATGAAATCATCGGCAGGGCGGCACAGCTTTCAGGAAAGGTATATCTCTTTTTTGATGAAATCCAAGAAGTGCAGGACTGGGAAACATGTATCAATTCCTTCCGGGTGGAGTTAGACTGCGATATTTATATTACCGGATCTAATGCCAAGCTGCTCTCCGGCGAGCTGGCTACGTATTTGGCTGGGCGATATGTGGAGTTCGTCATCTATCCCTTTTCGTTTGATGAATTCATTCAGCTGTACCGTACTATTTTTCCGGACGCAGATGTCAGAACTTGTTTCAATCGTTATCTCACTGCTGGAGGGATGCCGTATTTAGCCAACCTGCGATATGAAGAAACTGCTTGCCGTCAGTATTTGCAGGATTTATTTAACTCTGTGGAGCTTAAAGATATTGTTCAACGCAATAAAGTTCGCGACGTAGATATGCTGGAGCGGATTATCGCCTATGTGACGGCCAACATCGGCACTACCTTTTCATCTACGGCTATTTCCAAGTATTTGAAGAGCGAAGGGCGGTCCGTATCGCCGGAAACAGTTTTAGGATATTTGAAAGCCTGTACTGACGCTTTTTTGTTTTATCAAGTGAAGCGGCAAGATCTCCGGGGGAAGAAAATTCTTACGGTGAACGAAAAATACTATGTGGCCGATCACGGCGTGCGGGAGGCCGTGTTTGGCGGCAATCAGCGAGATATTAATTTGGTATTGGAAAATATCGTCTATTTAGAGCTACTGCGCCGTGGGTATGTTGTAACCGTAGGTAAAGTTGGCGATAAAGAAGTTGATTTTATCTGTGAATCGCAAGGTAATCGGCTGTATATCCAGGTCGCCTACTTGTTGGCGTCAGAGGAAACGATTCAACAAGAATTTGGCGTTTATGAGCGAGTTCGGGACAATTATCCTAAATACGTTCTTACGTTGGACGAGTTTGACATGAGTCGGGACGGCATCAATCACCGAAATATTCGCGATTTCCTACTGGAAAAAGAGTGGAGATAGACGTTGTCTGAGCTATCTGTTTACTGGATTAGATATCCTCTTTTATGTTCCATTAGGGATATGGTATCGGAAACAATCCTCGGAAAATCGCATAATTCAGTTAGTGAATACGATTATATACTTTAATACATGGGTAAGTGCGAATTGCAAGTATCGGATATATTGAGGAGAGATTCGCACTCAAACAAGTAATATGTTGTCGAAATAGACAGCGATTTTCAGCAAATCAGCTGGATAAAGTTGCATCAAGTTCTATATATGCTGTATTTCGGAATAAGATATACCAAATGCAGCGGTCATCCTCCGTGTGGGGATGTGGATTGAAATCTTTCGCAGCCGATGGAGATTTGGAAATATGTACGTCATCCTCCGTGTGGGGATGTGGATTGAAATCATAAGGGCTCGCGGATTGTCGTTCATGGAGAAAGTCATCCTCCGTGTGGGGATGTGGATTGAAATCGCTTAAAATGCTCAGTCAAAGATAAAGAGGACGGTCATCCTCCGTGTGGGGATGTGGATTGAAATGGATGTCTCCATGTCAAATGTATCATTTAGCAACGTCATCCTCCGCGTGAGGGTGTGGATTGAAATATCTCTCCATATTGTGATGAAGTATCGTAATATTCGTCACCCTCTGCGTGAGGGTGTGGATGGAAATCATATGACAGCATTAGATGTATTGTCAGTTCAAGGCTAGCAAAATATTATACATAATAAATCAAAATACTATATGTAGATATTTTTTATTAGGTATCTATCTTGAAGGTATGGTATAATCAATAGTATAGAAATGAAACGGAATATGTAGTTACAACTAATTATTTTTTGGGATCGGGACGCTATGGATATCGAATGGGATTTGCTGCTGGCGCACTGGGATGCAGAACTGAAAAAAGGGCAGTATATAAAAGACCACGCGAGGAATACGGCTGAGTATATGGCTCGTATAGGTAAGTCTCTTGGGCTGGAATCTGTCTGCATTCTTATCGGCCTTCTTCATGATGCGGGAAAGGTAAATCGTGATTGGCAGAAATATATCCGCGGCGAAGCGGCGTCAGGCGGAGATCACGCCGGCGTCGGAGCTTGTTATGTCCAGTATGTATTGTATAAGTATGTAAAGAATTCCGTTTCTGCCGATACGTATCGATGGTACGGCATATATAATGAATTTCTCATATATCCTATTCTGGCTCACCATGGATTATACGACGTGCTCAAGGAAATGGAAGACGGCACCGTCTGCTGCTGGACAGAAAAGAGGCTGAAAGAAAATGAGCGCCTTATTGCTGATCATGAAGAGCTGACATCCTTTATCCAGGTATTGGACGGCTGGGCCGGAAAATGGTTTAAGACATCCCTTTTTCAGTTGTATCAGAAGGGGTTTGCTGAATGGATGGATTGGCATAAGGCCATTCAGCGCATGCTTGGGAAATCGGGAAAGGCCGTTGCGCAGGATGCAGCCAGTCGGCGTCAGGCCAGCTTGTTTTATTTCGGAGCTACTGTTCGGTTATTGACGAGCATATTAAAGGAAGCAGATGTATATGATGCGGCGAACTGGGCCATGGAAGAAAAACATCACGTATACGAAGAAGATGAATTAGACGCTGTTTGGAAGCAAATGAGCGGCAACGTAGAACATCTATATGACCAATTTCATCAAGCCAAGAATCCGTCTTTACTGAACCAAGTACGCACGGCAATGGCTGATGAAGTGTATGCGGCAGCAGTGAAGACAAAAGATGGCTGTTACAAGCTGTCGCTGCCAGTAGGGGCGGGCAAGACGAACGCCTCTCTTCGCTATGCCCTGCACCACGCCCGTATGTTTCATGACCGGAGAATCATATATGCGACGGCGTTTTTGTCTGTGTTGGAACAAAACGCCAAGGATATTCAGGATATTATCGGAAAGGAACACGTGCTGGAGCATCACAGCAGCGTCGTCTCCGACGGTTTCGAGGGAGAAGAGGACGAATACGACGGCGCCGAATATCTGAGGGAAAGCTGGGAATCGCCGGTTATACTGACGACGCTGGTACAGCTCAGCAATACGCTGTTCAAGGGGCAGTCGGCGTGCTTGAGGCGGTTTTCCAAGCTGATACATTCTGTCATCATCATTGATGAAATACAGTCACTCCCAGTGACGTGCGTACATCTGTATAACTTAATGATGAATTTCCTGACCCATATGATGGGCGCGACGATTATTCACTGTACGGCGACTCCGCCAGGGCTGGACGATGAAGGGGTTTTGAACTACCCCTGCATATATGAAAAGGACGAAAAGGGAAGTTCCGTCGCGTTAGTCGACAGGCGTCTCATGACAGCGCCGTTTTTTGCACGGGCTCAGTTTTATTCTCTTTTGGGCGATCGCTTTACCCAATTTTTATCTACGGAGCAGCTCGTCGCCCATGTCATGACGCAGCTGGAGCAGGAAAAAAGCGCCTTGATTATCGTCAATACGAAAAAGGCCGTGCGCAAAGTATACGACGCGATAGCCGATTGGCTCGACGAGCATGACCGGCCTGGGGAATGCTGGTATTTGACGACGAATTTATGCGCGGCCCATCGGCTGGAGCGCATTACGCGCATGAAAGAGGAATTGCAGAAGCTGCGGGACGGTTCGAGGCAGACGCCGTTGATTTGCGTGAGTACGAACTTAATTGCCGCAGGCGTTAATATCGATTTTGACATCGTATATCGTTCGTTGACCAGCTTGGACGGCGTGCTGCAGGCCGGCGGACGGTGCAACCGCGATGGAAAACGGAAGGCCCCCGGACGGGTCTATTTGTTTATGTATATGGATGAAACGCTGGAAAAGATGCCCGTTCTGCAGAAGGAACGGGAGGCGTCTCTGGAAGCGCTGCGCAAGGTATATGGATCGAAGGGCGAAGAAGAAGCGTTGGATATAGGGGCGTGCCTAGACGAATATTTTCGGCGTTTATATCAGAAGAATCGGCAAGCTCTGGACTATCCGGTGCAGGACGGCCCGTTTTCCCAGACGCTGCTGCAGATGCTGTCCGAAAATCGGGATATGGCAGCGCAATACCGCATAGGACATGGCTCCTCTGTTCCGTATCTTCTGAGGCAGCGGTTTAAAACGGCGGCGGATGCCTTTCAGCTTATCGATAACAAGGAAAAGACCGTCATCGTTCCGTACAAGAACGAGGAGCTGATAGACGAAGTCTTTGCATTCATCGGCGACGACGGCCATCCGGATTTCGCCGCGCTGAAGCCTGTGCTGCAGAAGCTGCAGCGATATACTGTCGGCATGTACGACATGAAGGAATACGTGCAGGTCATACCCGAGCTGGGCATATACCTGTTGGATCCGGAAGGATACGACGAAGAGTTTGGCTTGACGAAGGGAGAATGGAGCGAACTCATTTTTTAACTTGCATAAGGAGAAAAGATCTATGTTTCAATCCAACCCATTTTATATGAAGATAAGCGGCCCCTATGCGTTGTTCACCGACCCGATGAGCAAGGCGAATGGGGAAAAATTTACCTATCAAGTTCCGACGGCCCAGGCCCTGCAGGGCATCGTCGAAGCCGTGTACTGGAAGCCGACGCTGCGGTATGTAGTCGACGAAGTCAAAGTATTGAAGCCGATTCAAACGGAGACGAAGAACATACTCGTGCCCATGCTGAACGGAAAGAAGGATTTGAGCTATTATACGTATTTAAAAGACGTGGCCTACGCTGTGAAATTTCATTTTGAGTGGGCCGACCGGCCGGATATGGCGAAGGATCGGAATGAAAAGAAGCACGAGCAAATCTTGCTGCGCTCGATGAAACGCGGCGGGCGGCACGACATCTTCCTGGGGACGAGGGAATGCATCGGCGAAGTAGAACGGCTGCGGGCCAGCGAATACGAAGGGCTGACGACGCCATTTTCGGGAAAGATGTCCTTCGGCATCATGTTCCATTCCTTTTCCTATCAGGAGCGGATGAAAAAGGGAAGCCTTGCCGGCACGCTGTATTCGCAGTTTGCGCCGATCGTTATGGACGACGGGGTCATTACATTTATACGGCCGGAAGAATGCCTGATCCGCCATGAGCTCCGCGATTACCATGTCAAGGAATTTACGGAGGATATGTATATGCCCGTTGACGAGCAATGGGCCTTATATGACGAGGAGGGAGGAATGGCCGATGAATCTGCTTCAGGCGCTGCTTCAGACGTATAACGCTGCTGAAGCGGCGGGATTAGTCGACGTGTGGAAAGAATCAGAGCCTATGCTGCTGCCGCTGTACCACTCGAGCCGCCAGAGCCGGGGCGAAGATATCGTGCAGCTGACCATCAGCCGGGACGGGATGTTTTTGCAGGGCCGCTTTTTGACGAAAGGCGAATATACGGTTTTTCCTGTGTCGGAGGGGTCCCTTATCCGCACGGCCAACGACTGCCCCCATTTGCTGTGCGACGAGTTTTCTTATCTTGCGCCTGTAGAAAAAAAGAAGGGCGCCCGCCACAGCTTATACATGAAACAGCTTCAGGACCTATGGGAGTATGAGCAATGCCATCGCAATGACGATTTCCAAAGCATATGTACCTACCTCATGTCGGGGACTGTCCGACGGGACGTGCTGCGGACGGTCCAAATCTGCTGCGGCGAGCAGGCCTACGACGTCGAAGGAGAGGTCGTCTCCTGGCAGGAAGAAGAAAAGGGGAAAGGTAAAACACGGCAAATTTCTCTGGAAGATTTGTTCATTACCTTTGCCGTAGAACGCAGCGACGGAGCCGTATCGGTTTCGCAGAATCGGGAGCTCCATCGATTTTTTATAGACTATGTGCAGTATACAAACCGCGATAAGCCTGTGGAAACATGCGACGTTTCCGGCCTTCCCATGTACTGCGTGTCGTCCCATCGCGGCGTCGTCGGTACGGCGAAGCTGATAGGTATCAGCAATCATAAGGAAGCGTACATAGGGCGCTTTACCAAGGGGGAGCAAGTCTTTCACCTGGGCTATGAAACGTCGCAGCGAATTCATAACATGCTGAAATACTTATTGGATACGAAGCGGTACAGCGAGTATATCGGCGGCGGCGCCAACGTCGTTTCGTGGATGACCGGAGATTTGCCCTTAGGCGGCGCTCCGATCATGAAGGACATGGAAGAAGAGGAGAAGGATGATATCCTCGAAAGCGTCGTCATGGGAGAAATCGCCGCAGAGCCTGTCCCCATACGGCGCACGGAAGAAGAGGTACTGCATGGGAAAGATAGCAAGACCATCGCCCAGTATTTTGCCGGCAAGAAAGATGCCGGAGACGAGATTTTCGATAACTACTTCTGCGTTCTCGTACTGGAAAAGGTCAATAACGGCAGGATGGCCGTAAAGTATTTCCGCGCGTTTCCCAAGTCCGACATAAAGCAGCGGGCCGAGGCTTGGTACGAAAGCATGAAATGGCCCGGATGGTCGGCAAAAAAGAAAGCCTTCGTGTTGAAAACGCCGTCGGTGTATTCTGTCGTCCATTTCCTGTACGGCCAGGAAACGGAGCAGGGGATTATCTGCGCGAACGATAAGGTACGGCGGGCGGCTATTGAACGGCTGCTGCCCTGTATCCTGGAAAGAAAACCCTTGCCGGCCGATATGATGCGAACGGCGTTTTTCCGCCTTACGAACCGTCAGTCCTATAGGAAATACTGGCCCCAGGCCCTGCTGATGGGCTGCGGCATCGTCAAGAAATATTATTGGGATCATGGGATGTGGGATCAGAAGGTTCCCGTATTGAACGATAAAGGAGCGATACTGCGTATGGACAAGCGAAGCTTTGCCTACGGGCGATTGTTGTCCGTGTATGAAAAAATGGAAACGGCGGCCTTGGAAAGTAAAAGCGGCGGCGAAGAAAAGAAAAAGGAAAACTCCAACCTGCGGGTTACCAACGCGGCGCGCTTGTGGTCCTCCATGATACATCGCCCGTATCGGACGATTTCTATTTTAGAAGAGCGGACCCAGTATTGTAAGGCCATCCTGAGCAAGCAGAAGCCAGGATACAAGGTCTATTTTGAGAAGATATTGGCTGAGCTGTATACTGAAATTATGGAATATGAAGGGGACGGGCAGCATCATGAGAAGACGGCTAATTCTGATTTTATATTAGGCTATTATTATCAGCAGCAGCAATTTTATACGAAAAAAGACGAAACATCTGACGCGCAGCGGCAAGAAGGAGGAACGGCGGTATGAGCAGCTTGACGAAGAAAATAGATTTTGTGTTGTTTGTATCGGTACGGCAGGCAAATCCTAACGGCGACCCCTTGTTGGGAAACATGCCTCGTACCGATTATGAAGGCTATGGGGAAATATCCGATGTCTGCATCAAACGAAAAATACGCAACAGGCTTCAGGACATGGGACAGGAAATTTTCGTACAGGCCAACGATCGGGTAGATGATGCCTGCAAGTCATTGGAAGAACGGTACAAGGCTCATTTTACGTCAAAAGAGACTGTTGAAGACGTTGCTGCGGAGGCATGCCGGCGGTGGATCGACGTGCGAAGCTTCGGACAGGTTATGACCTTCCAAAAAAAGCAGTCGTTGGGCATCCGGGGTCCCGTGTCTGTCAGCCTGGGAAAAAGCCTGTCCCCTGTCGATGTGATTACTATGCAGATTACGAGAAGCACGAACGGCATGGCCTCGGAAAGTGGAAAGCGGTCGGCCGATACGATGGGAACGAAGCATTTTGTAGATTTCGGCGTATATAAGATTACGGGCAGCATGAACTGCTATTTTGCGCAGCGGACAGGCTTTTCCGACGAGGACGCCCAGCTGATTCGGCAGGCCCTGTTGTCCTTGTTTGAAAATGATATGTCGTCGGCTCGTCCCGAAGGCAGTATGGCTGTAGAGAAATTGTATTGGTTTGTCCATCCCAATGCCTTAGGGATCGCCTCGTCGGCGAAGATTCACCAACTCGTACAGGCGCAGGCTCCGGCCGATGACAAAGTCCATGATTTTTCTGATTACGTCGTGTCTGTAGATGAAGAACGGCTGAACCTGTATCGGCAAAAGGGTCTGACATTAGAAATTGAAGACGGTATATGATGAAAAACGTAGGACAACGAAACGAAACTGAATATTTGCAGCTTGCCGGCCTGCAGCATTTTTCTTTCTGCCGCCGGCAATGGGCCCTCATCCACATTGAGCAGCAATGGGCGGAAAACTACTTTACCGTCGACGGAGCGATTAAGCATACATTGGTAGATGAAGGGCTGAGCGATGAAAAGATGGGCAAGAAGCGCGTGCTGCGCTCCTTGCCTGTCGTGTCTCACGAGTTGGGAATACAAGGCGTGTGCGACGCTGTAGAGCTGATAGAAGACGAGGGCGGAGCTTACTTCAGCAAATACGGCGCCTGCTTTATCGTATACCCCGTGGAATACAAGCGGGGGAAGCCGAAGACGATAGAAAGCGACATACTGCAGCTTACGGCGCAGGCTATGTGCCTGGAAGAAATGATGGAAGTCCGCGTCTCCCAAGGTGCGGTATTTTACTTTGAAACGCGCCGGCGGGAGAAAGTCGAATTTACGGACGAGCTGCGGGCAACGGTCAGGAATATGGCTGCCGAAATGAATAAGTACTACCGGCAGGGCTATACGCCGAAGGTGCGGAAAAGCGCAAAGTGCCGGGCTTGTTCGCTGCAGGATATCTGCCTTCCGGGACTGCAGAAATTAGAATCGGCCCGCTCGTACGTAGAGAGGACGTTGGGAGAATGAGAAAGCTACTAAATACATTGTATATCACGAAGCCTGACGTGTATTTAGCGACGCAGGGAGAGAATATCGTCGTCCGGGAACAGCAGAAAACATTGGCCCGTTATCCCCTCCATAATTTGCAGGACATTGTACTGTTTACGTATTTGGGAATGAGCCCGCAGCTCATGGAACGGTGTATGGAATATGGAATCGGCATTGCCTACATGTCACCGCAGGGACGCCTTATTGCCCAGATTCAGGGAAGCAGCAAGGGAAATATCCTGCTGCGGCGGACGCAGTACCGCGTAGCTGATGATCCGGCCCAATCATTGGATATTGTCCGCAACATCATTGCGGCTAAAGTATACAACGAAAAATGGGTCATGGAACGATATATTCGGCAGTATGAGCACCGGTTGGACGGCAGGCGTCTGCAGGCTTGTTCCCAGCAGCTGACGGATATGCTGGAAAAAGTTCGGGGCGCGTCTGCTTTGGATACGCTGAGAGGCTTTGAAGGCAGCGCGCAGGCTTTGTATTTTTCCTGTTTTGACGACATGATTTTAAATCAGAAAGACGATTTTACGTTTGGCATACGCTCGCGCCGGCCGCCATTGAACCGCGTCAATGCCCTTTTGTCCTTTATGTATGCCGTATTGTCCAACGACGTAGCCAGTGCGTTGGAGACGGTTGGCCTGGATGCTTACGCTGGATTTATGCACGTCGACCGGCCGGGCCGCGTTTCGCTGGCTCTGGATGTGATGGAAGAATTGCGGGCTCCCGTTGCGGACCGCTTTGTCCTGTCCTTGATCAATAAAAAGGTCGTCGATGCCGGGGACTTCGACGCCGAGAGCAACGGGGCGGTCATGTTAAACGAATCGGGGCGCAAGAAAGTGATTGCCAAATGGCAGGAACGCAAAAAAGAAGAATTGACTCATCCCTATATAAAGGAAAAGATTTCCTGGGGATTGGTTCCGTTCCTGCAGGCGTCGTTATTAGCCCGGTTTTTGCGGAACGATTTGGACGCCTATCCGCCCTTTCTTTGGAAATAACAGGAATTGAGGTGGCAGACGAAATGTATATTTTAGTTTCGTACGATATCAGTACGAATTCAGCGGCAGGAAAACGCCGCCTGCGGACGGCTGCTAAAATATGTTTAAACTATGGGCAGCGCGTTCAAAACTCTGTATTTGAATGCGAAGTAGACGAAGGACAATATTTGCAGCTGAAACACCAATTACATGAGGTGATTGACGAATCTGTCGATAACTTGCGTTTCTATCGCCTCGGGAAACACTATAAAAAGACCGTAGAATCCATCGGCGTCGACAAACGATATGACATAGAAGGCCCGTTGATTCTGTAGCGGCTTTCCGGCAATAGAAATAGGCTGTGCGAGTCGTAAGCATCGGATATATACCAGGAAGATTCGCACTCAAACAAGTAATATGCTGTCAAAATAGACGGCGATTTTCAGCAAATCAGCTGGATAAAATTGTATAGGATTCTATATATGCTATGTTTAGGAGTAAGAGATACCAAATGTAGCGGTCACCCTCCACGCGAGGGTGTGGATTGAAATTGGTAGTGATGGAGCGATTAAACCGCTCTTTGAAGTCACCCTCCACGCGAGGGTGTGGATTGAAATAACTTTTTTTGCCTATTTTTTGCCTCTGCCCCCACGTCACCCTCCACGCGAGGGTGTGGATTGAAATCTTTATCTAACTCGGCTTACACAATGAGGGAAACGTCACCCTCCACGCGAGGGTGTGGATTGAAATAATTTTTGCGGCGTATTTAGATACTAAGCTAATCAGTTACCCTCCACGCGAGGGTGTGGATTGAAATATTCTCGGTAATTACTTTACTCGTGAACAGTTAAGTCACCCTCCACGCGAGGGTGTGGATTGAAATAACGCAAAAAGAACCAGTCGCTGGCAGTACCTCCGGTCACCCTCCACGCGAGGGTGTGGATTGAAATGAAACGCTGCAGCTCAAATTGACGATGCTCAGTCGTCACCCTCCACGCGAGGGTGTGGATTGAAATTTTGTGCAGACGGCGACATGGGGGCTGGCGGACTGTCACCCTCCACGCGAGGGTGTGGATTGAAATCGTAAAAAAAAGAAAACTGTTATATGAAATGAAGAGTCACCCTCCACGCGAGGGTGTGGATTGAAATAAGATAATGATCGTAAAATCGAGGCGGCTTACAACGTCACCCTCCACGCGAGGGTGTGGATTGAAATAATCGGCAATGTATCAAACGTCGAAACAAGCTGATGTCACCCTCCACGCGAGGGTGTGGATTGAAATTTTTTAGCACTCAAATCCTCAATTTGATAACCAAAGTCACCCTCCACGCGAGGGTGTGGATTGAAATGGGAGTTATACCTCGTAATAAACCAATAGAAAAAAGTCACCCTCTACGCGAGGGTGTGGATTGAAAGTTATGGTACTGGCGGTGATACGGCTTCTTTTTTTAGTATCGCCCATCATGCGGAGATAGTTCCTGTATTTTCGTATGTATCATAACTGCGATTTGTATATTTTATAGTATACAAAATATATACTTGTTACGTAGACAAGGGAATATATGCGATTGGGTCAGGAAAATATTTCCTGTATAAATACAAAAAAAGCCTATGGTAATAGGGGAAAGTATGGTATTATTAAAATCATACAAATGTATTTATAGGAGGGATTTTTATGGAATTGCTTAGGAATTGGAAGGTGCACCTATTTGCGTTCATTATCATCATTATTGCTGAGCTGATAGGCGTTCATTCTTTCGGTCTCGTCGTATTTTTACCGCTGCTGTATGCACTGGTAATGGGCGGCATCCTCAGTTATCCGTCTCTTGGAGTCATGAATGAAAAAATGATGGATGTAGCCGGCAAGGTTATGCCGATTGCCATGCTGGTGCTGATCGTAAAGATCGGTCTCGGCATCGGGCCGAACCTGCACATGCTGCTGAATTCCGGCTGGGCGTTGATCATGCAGGAATTAGGTCACTTCTTCGGCACGATCATCTTCGGCCTTCCCATGGCCCTGGCCTTAAAGATGGGCCGCGAAGCTATCGGCGCCTGCTATTCTATTGACCGCGAACCGAACGTAGCGATTATTGCTGAAAAATACGGTATCTTTTCTCCTGAAGGCCGCGGCGTTATGGGCATGTACATCTGCGGCACCTTGTTCGGCGCGCTGTGGATTTCTATTCTGAGCGGCATTATCGCCCGGACGGGATTTTTCCATCCCTATGCCCTGGCGATGGGCGGCGGCATCGGCAGCGCCAGCATGATGGCCGCGTCTATCGGCTCTCTGGTCGCCGTATTCCCGGAAGAAGCGCAGCGCATCCAGGCCTATGCCGGCGCGGCAAACCTCATGACGACCATTTTGGGCATTTACTTCGCCCTGTTCATTTCCCTGCCCGTTACGGTTAAGGTATACGAGCTGGTTACGGGCGATAAACGGTCTAAAAATGCTCCTGTCGAAGCGGTTCAGGAAGAAAACGTCGTCGCCGACGCCGTTCCCAAGGCTGCGGAAAAGCAGAGCTTTGGCGACATGATGCGCGACACGATCATCATTTTAGTATTAACTGGTATTTTCTGCACCGTCGGCAACTGCGTCGGCTTCGGCGGCACTCTTGCCGATTCGGCTATCAGCTCTATCGTCTTTGTCGTCCTGTCCCTCATCGGCGTGCTGCTGGCCCATGTTCCCGGCCTGAATAAGCTGCCTATCGTGTTCTGGGCCTCTATCATCGCCGTCATCGTGTCGATTCCCGGATTCCCCGGCGAAGCCTGGATTACCCAGACGACGGGCAAGTTCAGCGTACTGGCTGCGACGACGCCGATCCTGGCCTATGCCGGCTTGTCGCTGGGCAAGGATATTCCGGCCTTTAAGCGCCTGTCCTGGCGTATCGTTCCCGTAGCGCTTATGGTAGCGACCGGTTCGTTCCTCGGTGCGACGATTATGGCGGAAATAGTTCTTCATCTGGAAGGCATATTCTAAGCAAGCAAATCTTATGAAAAAAGGTGTGTATAAATGACAAAAGAAGAATTAAAGAAAGCGGTGTGCGAAGCCATTGAAAAGCGCTTCGACGACATAAAGGCCTTCGGCGAATCTATCTTCGCCGAACCGGAATTGGGCTACAAGGAATATAAGACGTCGGCTAAGGTAAAGAAAGCCTTCGACGAACTGGGTATTTCCTATACGGACGGCTGGGGCATCAACGGCGTAAAAGGCCGCATGAAGGGGACGAAATCGGACCGCACCGTCGCCGTCTTCGGCGAGCTGGACGCCTTGGTCTGCCGCAATCATCCCGGCGCCGACGAAACGACGGGAGCGGCGCACTGCTGCGGCCACTACGTACAGATGGCCAACCTGATGGCCGTCGCCATGGCCCTGCACGATACGGACGCCATGAAATATTTGGGCGGCGACGTCGTTTTATTTGCCGTACCCGCTGAAGAATGCATCGAAATCGAATACAGAAATTCCCTGCGGAATAAGGGAAAAATTCATTTCCTCGGCGGCAAGGAAGAAATTATTTACCAGGGCGGCTTCGACGATATCGATGCGGCGATGCAGATGCACGTCACGACGACGGACGACCCGCAAGGCGAAATCCAGCTCGGAAGCCCCTGTGACGGCTTCGTCAGCAAGCTCGTCGAATACCATGGCAAAGCGGCTCACGCCGCGGCGGCTCCTCACGACGGCATCAACGCCCTGAATGCGGCCATGCTGGGCCTCATGGGCGTCAACGCTCTGCGCGAAACCTTCCGTGAAGAAGACTACGTCCGCTTCCATCCTATCATCACCAGCGGCGGCGATCTGGTAAACGTCGTGCCTGATCACGTGCGGATGGAAAGCTACGTCCGCGCCGCCTCTGTCGAGGCCATTAAAGAATATAACGCCAGCGTCGACAGGGCCCTGCAGGCTGGGGCGATGGCCGTCGGCGCGACCTGTGAAATTCAGAATCTGCCGGGCTACCTGCCCATGCGTCAGGATAAAAAAATGACGAAGCTGCTGGAAGAAAACTGCCAGTCCATCTTCGGCGCAGAGCATATCCGCTATACGCCTCAGGATACGGGCAGCACCGATATGGGCGACGTGTCGCACCTCATGCCGATTATCCATCCCTGGGTCGGCTGCGTCCACGGCGCGCTGCACAGCGTGGATTTCACCCTCTTTGAAGAAAAGACGGCGTACACGAAGACGCCCCAGGCGCTGGCCTGCGTCCTCATCGACTTGCTTTACGGCGACGCCCAGGGCATCGAAGACCTGCTGGACGGCTACCAGCCCCTCATGACGAAGAAAGAATATCTGGAGTACATGGCGTCCATAAAGTAACGGCGTTTTTAAACAAATGGTAATCGGGCCGTAACGATATACGGAATTGTCTGACGAAACAGGCCGTCGAGGGCCGCGGTACAAATGCGCGCGGCAAGGCGGCCTGTTTTTTTGATGCAGGAAAGCGCCGCTGGTACCTGTATGATATATAAATCATGAGCATACTGGTCATATAAAAATGATACGGTAAAGTTATCAGACTCCATTGACAAGAAATGAAAATAGTATAAACTTATACAAAAATAAAAGTGTTCATATAATGGAACAGGACGAACGACGGCGCCATGAAATAGGGATATCGTCTTCTTTGGCTTCGTCGTCTATGGAGAAAGAAGGAAACTTCAGTGGAAATTAGTCTGATATTATTGAAGGAAACGGTAAAGCTGTTTCTTATCATGCTCATGGGGTTCGCCCTCATACGGACGGGCAAGCTGCGCAGCTCTGACGGCAAGGCCTTGTCCGTCCTGCTGGTCTATCTCATTTTGCCCTGCGTCATCATCCATTCCTTTCAGGTAGAGCCGAGCGAGGCCGTGCGCAGAGGGCTGCTCTTTGCCTTTGGCGCCGCCGTCGCCGTTCACGCCTTGTTTATCCTCCTCACGGCGGCCTTCCGCCCTCTCTTCAGCCTGAAGGCTGTCGAGCAAATGGCCTTGATTTATACCAATGCGGGCATACTGGTCTTTCCCCTGGTCACGGCCCTGCTGGGGCCGGATTACCTCATTTATCCCTGCGCCTACGCCGTAGTCCAGCTGATATTGCTATGGACTCACGGCTCCTGCCTGCTCTGCGGGCGAGGGGAAATCCATATCCGCAGCATCGTCTGCAACATCAACATTCTGGCCATATGCTTCGGCGCAGCCCTCTTTCTGCTGCATATTTCCCTGCCGCCTCTGATCGACCAGACCCTGAGCAGCGTCGGCTCCATGATCGGCCCCGTCGGCATGCTCATTACGGGCATGGCGATTGCCGACTGCGATTTAAAGGAAATCTTCGGCAAGCTTCGTGCCTATCTGCCCGTAAGCCTGCGGCTCGTCGTATATCCTGTCGTCCTGGCCGGCGTTCTGGCCCTGTTGGGCGCGGCGTCCTTTATTGATGACGGAAAGAACATTCTCATGACCATATTTTTGGCGTCTATTACGCCGACGGCAGCTATCGTCACGTCTATGGCCGCCTTATACGACAAGGACCCGGTGTATTCGGCCGAGCTGTGCGTCTTATCGACGATATTGTCTATCCTTACGATGCCGGCCCTCTTATTCGTATTTGACAAATGGATATAAAGGCTTCCCAGCACG
>OGCN01001139.1_pt1 | contig 37809 bp, 26 predicted proteins | sample 1570181 | NCBI WGS metagenome assembly OGCN01 (sample SAMEA4370584, study PRJEB24528) | human gut metagenome | reverse complement strand
TAGAGTAGCTGACTACGGATCAGCCGGTTACAGGTTTGAATCCTGTCGCGGTCACAAAAAAGACATCTTTAATAAGATGTCTTTTTTTGTATATCTCCATTACAATAAAGGCTTATGAAAATTCAATATTAATGAATTGCTTCATAAGCCTTTATCAATTATCAGCGTTTCATAAGTCCAATCTTAAAATTCAGTTTAAAATAATATACGCCATTTTCACGTTCAAGGTAGCCGTATTTATCTTTTTCTGTAGAACCTTTTTCCAGGCGTGTGTTATAATAAAGGAAATCGGCAAACACTTGTCTGTATGCTTTCTGATAAGACAAGACCTTACCTTCAGAAGTAACAAACATAAAACCGGAAATTGCCGATTCAGTGCCATTATACATCTTGGCAGGACGCATACCCATAGCCAGCGCCAAAAGCAACTCCTTTACCTTATATTCATAGTAGCCGTGCTTGTTTATCAGTTCATCCTTTATTTTAAGCGGATTAAGTTTCTTTATTTCTTCTGTAAGCTCGGAAACTTTTGTAATACCGTCAAGCCACATTATACGTACCATCTCCGCAAACATACGGCCTGCATGCAAGTCTATCAACGAAAGATTGCTTCTGAATATCTTGTCGGCAACATCATTATATTTTAATACACCTCCAAAGCGTTCTATCATCAACATTCGTGTTGTCACGTCGTCCTCCTCGCCTTCCGCATTTATTTTATTAATTGTAGGCACTGCAAACTTGATACCAGTCTGTTCGAACTTGAAATTGGCAGAACGGCCACCATCCAACAAAGGCAACATTTTACCTCCCAGTCTGGAGCGCACACAAAATCCTACAAGAGGAGCATTTACATCATAGAAAGCCACAGAAAAATCCGTACGATCCTCTGTCTGCGCCTCAAGATTGAAAATAGCCACTTCATCAAGGAATTCCTCTACCCCATCAGGCGACATAACATCATTGCCTGAAGTATTTTTTATAGCTTCGCGGATAAGTTCAGCCACAGTTTCAAAATCCTCTCTTGGTATCTGCTTGTCGATGTTCTCGCCCTTAATTCTTATATAATCCTTCTCAATGATGTATTGACGCGTACCATCATGTTCCTCACGCTGTACCATTGCAACCGGTATCACATTCGTTTCATCAGGTTTCGCATCAGGAGTTCCCGCAGAGACATTACCATCCGCCAGAATTCTAAAAAAAGCGTATAATTCGCCCCATTCTCTTTTTGTTGCTTCAAATGCCATATTAATCATTATTAATCCGTTACAAAGATACGGATATTTATTTAACTTTGCAGACATGAAACTAATATTCTATTCAGCGGATTTAAGTACAGAACTGGATTTGCCTTTTGCCACAGAAGGCATACGTGCAGGATTTCCCAGTCCGGCTCAGGACTATATGACAGACAGCATCGACTTAAACAAGGAACTGGTGCTACATCCTGCCACAACATTTTATGCCCGTGCCGTAGGCAATTCAATGACAGGTTTTGGAATATCAGATGGCGATCTTCTGGTAATAGACAAATCCATTGAGCCTGTTGACGGAGATATAGTAGTGGCATTTATCGATGGAGAATTCACTCTCAAAAAAATAATGAAAGATGAAAACGAATGCAATCTTTGGCTTGTTCCCGGTAATGAAGACTATCCTCCGATAAAAATTACAGAAGAAAATGATTTTATTGTATGGGGAGTACTCACATATAATATAAAGAGGCAGCTGATAAGGTCGAAAAGGAAAAGAGAATAGAAACAGGATCAATCCAGATGCACCTCAATTATATCATTTATGTTTGTTGTAAAACGTTTGGACACATGTTCCCTTTTAAGTCCCCATTTCATGTCATAACCTTGTACAGCAAGTCGCACGGTATTAAATCCATTTTTACGGTTAATCTCATCAATGGCTTTTGTCAATGAAGCCCTCTTTTCACGATCTACAACATCAAACAAATCCCCCTGTACGGCATTGTCGCTGCAAGTATTCCATACCACCACTCCGGCTTTTTTATAGTAATAGCATCTACCGTCGGTTTTCCAGTTTTCCCTCAACACTTTTACTGCCGTTGAAACAAGTTCCATCATATCATTTGTAGGGACGGGGAAATACACATTAAACTGCATATAATCACTTGGTAAGTCATTCCTGAACCTGCTTGTATATGCAAACACGCTCATAGCTCCACATACAGTACCATCTTCTTTAAGTTTTCTAGAGCATTGAGATGCAAAATTGGCAACAGCTTCTTCCATCATACCAAGGTCACTAATTCCTTCGTCAGGAAAACTGCGACTTGTACATATAGACTTTTTATTAGGCAAATCCTCTATACTGATACAACTTTCTCCTCTCAGTTCCTTCCATGTGCGTACACCTGTCACAGTCAATTCTCTTCTCACCCACGCCTCGGATTTCTGCACAAAATCCCATGCCGTCTCCACTCCTATGCTTTTCAGCCTTCTGGCTATCCTGCGTCCTATTCCCCACACATCGGCAATATCAAAAAGTTTCAGTGCCTTCTCTCTTTTTTCATCAGTATCAATCATACATACAGAATGATAGCCCTTATACTTTTTGGCAAATTTACTTGCCATTTTTGCCAAAGTCCTGGTAGGCGCAATTCCAAGAGATATAGGTATTCCTGTTCCTCTGGTAATATATTTCACTATATCATGCGCATATACAGAAAGTTCTTCCGGGTTTCCCATTCCTGACATATCCATGAAAGCCTCATCTATGGAATATATGTCCAGTTTTGGCGTACATGCCGACAGTAGCGTCATAACCCTGCGGCTCATATCTCCATACAGCACATAATTACTGCTGAATACAGCAACGCCATTATCCTCAAGCAATTGTCTGACCTGATAAAAAGGCGCTCCCATCTTTATACCTAATGCCTTTGCCTCATTACTGCGGGCTATCACACAACCGTCATTGTTTGACAGTACCACACAAGGAGTGTTCCTCAAATCAGGACGGAACACTCTCTCGCACGATACAAAGAAATTATTACAATCCACAAGGGCTATCATAGGCTACTGACAGATATATTAAATTTTAAATTCAGCGGTTACCGAACTTCCGCAACGTATTCCTTCAGGAAGAGTCACTTCATACTGTTTTCCATTTATTGTTATTGTAAGACTCTTTATGGCCGGATTCATAGTAGCCTCTGTAACAGAAATTCTATATTTCCCGTCTGTTTTCTGCACCATAACTGCAGCAGGCTCTGAAACCGACATTGACAAGCCCTTACATTTCAATCCTTTATTACCCGGATAGAAGACCGCCTGCACTACTGTTTTGTCCAGTGATCTAACAGCCTGTACCAACGTGTCATTACTCATAACCTCAAACGGCAATTTCCCTTCAGGAATTCCTTTACCGGCATATACCACATATCCGTATTTGTCATCTACTGGTTTACGTCCATGCTCTGCCCAAATTCTCAGAATATTCACGTTTTTAGGCATTAACGGTGTTATCTTATTGGAAGGATTAAGTTTCTTCCAATAAGTAGGACGTGTTTCACATGATACAAATGCTTTATTGGTGAATTCAGGTAGGACAGTATAACAGAATTTTCCGGTCTGTGACAACCATACCGGATTTTTCATGTCTGACGTCAATACCACAGCTTCACCTTCGTTTACAGGACTTCTCTTACCGTTCTTTACAATACACACATCATTCTCCCATGCAGTCTGGTCAATGGTAGTGCGCAAATCACCTTCTATTTCAGGTTCCATATTGGTAAGTCCGGCACCTAAAGCCACAAAATAATCTCCCAGAATGAAATATCCTTTATAGACCTTAAAACCATAAAGCATTTCATTTTCAGCTTTACCGGCATCACCTTTGTCATTTACGCCTTTCTTTTCGGAGCCGTTCATTTTTTCAAAAATAATTCCTGCCACTCCATTCTCACCACCGTCTGTTGCTCCTGCCGCAAAGTTATGCTTACTGCAATACCCTCTCCAGTTTGTCACAGGAACAAGTCTATCCATTCCTTCTCTTGCAGTTACACCAGGCATGGCCGTCACATCCCAGCCTCCCATAACTTTGAAATACTCATCACCATCACGCTGGAACAACGTAGCTCCATCAGTAGGATAGAAATTATAATTATCCGCAAAAGCCGCACTTTCCAGACCATCCGTTCTGAATGAAGCCATATTTATATCTATATGATAATCTGAGTTTTTCTTTATAAGGTCATCGTTATTGAAAAACCATCTCACACCTTTATACATTCCGTCAGAATATCCATCCATGAAAATTCTGTTTGTCTTCACTTCCTTCTGTAATGCCAGAAGCTCTTTCTGTTCTTCTGCACTAAAAGAAGAAAGCCAGTTTTTCACTACCCCATCCAACATTTTTGCATATGGGATACTTTTTTCATCAGGATTATAAATATACGATTTTCTATCAAGTCCTGGAAGTCTGTAACCTTTATAATAATACCAACTTCCCCCTCTGAAAAAGTTCATCAGGGCATCAGTGTTTGTTTTATCCAACTGTTGTGCCCATGGAGTACCACGCAGCATTGTAAGCATATTGAGTGCATTTGAAGCACCGTCTATAGGATACCCCCAAACCAGACACTGCATACCGTGTCCCCATCCCGCGCCATCTGCTGTAAAGCCTTCAGTCCAGAATGACTCTTCGTAAGTCACCTGCGAAGTCATACTTATACTTCTCTGGCATACTTCAGCAAGCAAATCAACCATAGGAACAGAGCTATACATGGCTGCTACAGGCAACAACGAACGGTATGCCAAAGCATTGCCTCCTACCCACCACACGTGATTACGAAATCTCTCGATAGAAACCACATTATTATCTGTAGCATCATTTCTCAATGGTTGGGTCCATGCCTGAAGACCTACTACCTTCAACATATCACAGGCATCTGTCACCAAAGGACCGGCTTCTCCTTTTTCAGCCTTGTCCATCAAGTCAACCATTGCAAAATAAATATTTACAGCAGCAGTAGGAATAGCAAAACATGAAGCATGGAAACGCGGTTTGTCATTAGGACGTGAGATTTCCAGCATACCATAATGTTTTATTGCTTTCATCACCTTATCAGACAAAGCTTCTTCAGCGGGCAGGTATCCCAATCTGCAAGCGCTGCATATCTGAAAGATTCTTTCCAGCGCATCGCCTATAAAGATTCCCACCTTATCGTCCGATGTATTTGCAAAACCTTTATTATATGCATCGTTCTCCTCAAAAGCTTTTTCCGTTGCATCCATATCAGAGAATGTACCATCCCCTGTAAGCAAAGAAACATACTCGCGTGCATTCACACCATCTTTCAAAACTTTCAATCTATAAGGATTCTCATGAAAATAGCTGCGCAATCTTTTTATAGCCTCTGTTTTATCCGAACTGGCTTCAACAGATTCTACATTATAATATTTCTTATAATTCTCAAACGCCAGATTAATTTCACTTTGCTGGGCATATACCGAACATCCCCAAAAAACCGGTAATAATAAAAGATACTTTTTCATTGTATTTATTGATTTCTTGTTTGTCAAGCAAAGATATAAAAATATTATAAAAATATATCTTCAAAAAGGCATATACAGCATTTTATTTCGTCACGAGCGCATATTTGCGTATTTTTTTAACCAAAAACCTTTACAAAGCTGACAAATTACATAAAAAGACAACTAATTATTCATTTTTTTATTTTATATTTGCGCAATAAATTCAAATTATTAATATCATGGAAATTAAAAAGAATTTAGGATTGGCACTTTTGTCTGCTGCAGTACTGGCATCATGCAGCACAAAGCCTGAAAAGACTGAAAGTTTTATTGATGCCGAAATCAGCAACATGGTAGCACAGCATACCATCCAAACCGATATTATCGAAAAGAGCGGTAAAATTCTCAACCCTCGTACTCTTGACAAGAACGGAAATATTCACTATGTACCTATCGATGATTGGACAAGCGGTTTCTTCCCTGGAAGTATGTGGTTGGACTACGACCTGACAAAAGACGAAAAATGGAAAAAACTTGCTGAGAAATATACTGAAGCCCTTGATTCAGTGAAATACCTTAAATGGCATCACGATGTAGGTTTCATGATAGGATGCAGCTACCTTACAGGATATAGAGTTGCAGACAAACCAGAATATGTTGACGTAATCGTTGAAGCAGCAAAATCACTTTCCACTCGTTTCCGTCCGGGAGCAGGTGTAATCCAGTCATGGGATGCTGACCGCGGATGGCAGGGTAAACGCGGATGGGAATGCCCGGTTATCATTGACAACATGATGAACCTTGAATTGCTTTTCGAAGCTACTAAATTATCCGGCGACTCTACATTCCACAAGATTGCGGTTTCTCACGCTGACCAGACAATGAAGAACCACTTCCGTCCTGACAACAGCTGCTACCACGTAGTTGACTACGCACTGAAAGACGGAGCTGTTCGCAGCCGTCAGACAGCACAGGGATACGCACACGAATCAGCATGGGCTCGCGGTCAGGCATGGGCTATCTACGGATACACAACCTGCTACCGTTACACTCACGACAAGAAGTATCTTGACCAGGCAGAAAATACTCTTAACTTCTACCTCAATGACAAGAACCTTCCTGAGGACCTTATCCCATACTGGGACTTCGATGCTCCTAACATTCCTAACGAACCAAGAGACGCATCTGCTGCAGCATGTATAGCATCTGCATTGTACGAAATGGATGGCTATTGCCCGGGAAAGAACTATAAGGAACTTGCAGACAAGATTCTGACAAACCTTTCTTCACCTAACTACAAAGCCAAAGTTGGTGAAAACGGTAATTTCATCCTTATGCACTCTGTAGGTAGTATTCCTCACGGACAGGAAATAGATGTTCCATTGAACTACGCCGACTACTACTATCAGGAAGCAATTGTTCGCAAACGTAATCTGGAGAACAACCAGCCATTACCATTTGTAGGAAAATAAATTACAAGAGAGAATAAGTTAATAATTAAAAATCAAATCGGGAGAATCCCGTAGAAATATCTGTATTGCTTTGGGATGAAAAAGAATCTCGACATCACTATACGCAATACAGATATTTTTTTCTTGAAACCATCAATCAAAGCTATAAAAATCATGAGAAATCTAATTCTTCCTCTTACCGGTCTGTCACTCTTTTCTGCCGGATGCGCACAAAAGCAGGAGCAGAAAACACCGGAAATGCCTAACGTAGTATATGTTTTCCCGGATCAGTACAGAAACATGGCTATGGGCTTCTGGAACGAACCGGAATTCAACAAGAACGTCAACTTCAAGGCTGACCCAGTACACACTCCAAACATAAACAGATTTGCCAAAGAATCACTCGTGCTTTCAAATGCCATGAGTAACTGTCCTTTGAGTAGTCCGCACCGTGGAAGTCTTCTCACAGGAATGTATCCTAACGAAAGTGGAGTACCTTTGAACTGTAACTCCAACCGTCCTATCAGTTCATTGCGCACAGACCTTGAATGTATAAGCGACGTTTACAGCAAGAACGGATACGACTGTGCATACTTCGGAAAACTGCATGCCGATTTTCCAACCCCTAATGATCCGGAAAACCCGGGCAAATATGTAGAAGAGAGAATACCTGCATGGGATGCCTATACTCCTAAGGAAAGACGTCACGGATTCAACTACTGGTATTCTTACGGAACTTTCGACGTACACAAGAACCCGCATTACTGGGACAACGACGGAAAGAAACACGAGCCAAAAGAATGGTCGCCTATACACGAAGCGAAAGAAGTCGTTTCATATCTGAAAAATGAAAGAAACCAGCGCGACACAAGCAAACCGTTCTTCATAATGGTAGGTATGAATCCTCCTCACAGCCCATACCGTTCGCTTGACGACTGTATGGAAGAAGATTTCAATCTCTATAAGGACCAGCCTATTGACAGTCTGCTTATCCGTCCTAATGCCGACAAGAAACGTGAGAAATCCGAATCTGCAAGATATTACTTCGCATCCGTAACAGGTGTTGACCGTGCCTTCGGTATGATACTCGACTGCCTGAAAGAAATGGGATTAGACAAGAACACAATAGTAGTATTTACTTCCGACCACGGCGAGACCATGTGCAGCCAGTTTACCGATGATCCGAAGAACTCACCGTATGCAGAGTCAATGAATGTTCCTTTCATCATCAGATACCCGGGACACCTTCGCCCAAGAGTTGACAATCTGATGATTTCAACTCCTGACATCATGCCTACAATGCTGGCAATGTGTAACCTCGAAAAGTTCATCCCAGAAGGAATACACGGACATAACTACGCTCCACTCTTCAAAGAAGAAAACACAGAGACAATAGTACGTCCTGAAGGAGCACTCTACATACAGAACATGGATGGAGAAAAAGACAAAGACGGAAAAGTAATAAGCTATTTTCCACGTTCTAGAGGTATAAAGACACACAAATATACTTTGGCACTCTACATCGACAGGGAAAACAAGCTTACAAAGACATTACTTTTCGATGATGAGAAAGACCCGTATCAGCTGAACAATCTTTCACTTGACGAGAACAAACAGGCAGTAGAAGAGCTTCTGGCACTTATGGGCAAACAACTGAAAGAAATAAACGACCCATGGTATAAGGAACAGATACTTTCCGACATGGTAAAATATTAATACCTATTATGTCCGGCTGCCTTAATCATTCTGATTATAAAGCAGTCGGATATTTTTATCATTTCTCATAATAAATTTAAAATGAAACGCATATTATCAATTCTTCCATCACTGGCCTTTGCCACCTGTGTCATGGCTGAAAACATTACAGTAGGCACAACGCAAGACCTCGTAAATGCTGCGGCAACAGTAAAACCCGGCGATACTATTCTATTGACCGACGGAACATACAGAGACCTACGTCTTACGGTAACTGCAGACGGAACAGGCGACAAGATGATAACCATAAAAGCCCAGAACCCGGGCAAAGCATATATCTCCGGCAATTCAGCAATCGAACTCCGCGGAGATTACATCCACCTGTCGGGATTGTATTTCAAGGACGGCAGCAGAAATCCTAGCGAATGGAAAACTCACGGCCCTGGTATAGTAAGCATTTATGCCGACCATTGCGAAGTGTCAGACTGCCTGTTCTACGATTTCGATAACGCTAACTCATCATATATATCTACCAATCTAGACGAAACAGGCCATGTACCTCAATATTGCCATATACACCACTGTGCATTTGTAGGCAAAACAACCCAGGATCAGGTTATAAATCTTAATAACACCAAAAAGAAAACCCTGGAAGGAGAACCTGGAAAACCGATGTATCACCGCATCAGCTATTGCTATTTCTCCAATCCCCCAAAGAAAGGCAATGCCGGAGGCGGTATCAGAGTAGGCTACTGGCGCAAAGACTACGGAAGATGTCTGATAGACCACAACCTGTTTGAAAGACAAGACTCTGAAGCCGAGATTGTGACAAGCAAATCTATGGAGAATGTATATTTCGCCAACACATTCATCAACTGTCGCGGAACACTTAATTTCCGTCATGGCGACAAGCAGGTTGCCCTGAACAACATATTCATAGGATCAGACGAAATGTACGGTTATGGCGGCATGTACATCTGGGGTAGTAACCACATTATAGGCAATAACTTCTTTTATCTTCCTAAAACGATGAAAGACAGAGGATACGCAGGTATATATTTCAACTGCGGACCGAAAGCAAGCGAACACGCTCTGGCATACGATATGGTGGTAGTGAGCAATACTTTTATAGCTGTACAAGGAACAGCATTCAACCTTGCGCCTATGTATGACAGACGTCTGAAAGCCTTTGGAGATGCAGCAGAATTGCCTCACGACATAACATTTGTCAACAATTATATATCTTCCCACAACAAGACAAAGTCTATCTGGTACGAGGAAAAAGGCAACTCAGCCAATCAGAAATGGGAAGGCAATGTGTGTTCAGGCATAAATGTTACGGGCATAAAAGGCTGGGAGAACGGTACAGCACCCAAAGGCATCACCACAGAAGAGTTAACAAAAATTCTTCCATACACATCTATCGAAGGAATAGACATGGATTTCGTAAAGGTACTCTCCACTCCTCTTCAGGACAAACCTCTGAACAAAAAGATTACCGGTCCTTCATGGTGTGACGAATACCCGGGCAATTATGCCGAAACGGGCATCTTCGCACAGTAAAATACAGTTCTGGTGGACACGGTCACTCCTTTCCTGCAAAGATATAGACAGGATGGAATTTCGAAGCAATGTTCTTCAACACACCGTTGTCCACCAGAAGTTTTATATACCTCGACGATTTTGACAGATTGAATCCCGTCAGTTTCTCGAAATCCTTACGCTGCATATATTCATTTTCGGCAAAATAGCCTTGCAGTCTTTTCATCACTTCCTCATCAGTCATTTTCTCCGAGTGTCGCGACTTGTCTGTCACTCTCTGCAAGTTCGCTGTTTCAAATTTTTCCAGAAATTCCTTTTCAGGAACAAATTTTATTCCCCTCACCCATACATCAACATCAGCCTTATTTTCCGAACCGGCTTCAGAATTACATCCAAGACTCAGACTGAAATACCCCAGCCCGTCAATATGTACTGAATAGCCGTCGCTCAAAGCATTATACAGTTCGTCGCTTAGGGCTGTCAGCACCGCAACCACATCGGCAGGTGTAGCGGTACACTTCATTGTGATATACTCACGAAGATTCTTTGTTGTAATGACGTCCTTAGTCACTACCTTGGCATGCAGTTTTTGACTGACAGTTCCTTCATTGCCGGGATTCTCATATAAATCATATTCTATTTCCATAATTTAAAAACTTTGTTTTGTTTCACATTTCCAGACGTAATTATTCGTCTGTCTCCACACGTTCGTGTCAAGATCTCCACACGCCCGTGTGGAGTACTGCGCACGCTCGTGTGGAGTACTCGACACGGCCGTGTGGAGGTAAAGATGCTTAAATTTTTCGAAACAACCAAACTTACGGATATGTTATTATTTTCCCAGACTGTATTTGTCCGCATTCGGTCTATAAAACGGAGGGAGATATAGGAATTACATTAAGTTAATATTTTCAATCTTCAAACAGTTTATTATCTTTGCATCTACAAGAAATGAAGTTTAATTGTTAATGAAAAAGATATAAATAATTCAGACATGAGAAAACTGGAAAATTACATAAATAAGGATTCCAGACATAAATTATTATTTATGCCTTTTTCTTCCATTAAAGTACCATATATTGATATTGGACAAGAATTATCCAAAGCTATAGAATCTAATATAGACAACAAAAGATTATCATTAATTGCAAATGAAGCTCTTGAAAAAATAATCAGTAGCAATATTGTAAACGATAAAGATATAGGTAAATACATAGCTATAAAGAATATTGGCATTCTTTTTGAACCAGCATTACAGTTTAATTTAAGAGCTAAAATAGATTCTTGGGCAAAATCCTTTATCCTTATAATAGATTCAAATGAAGGGACTGTTATAAACAATATCTTTTATCTGGCAGGAGATTTAAAAAGTTCATACTCAATAAACCTTACTGAAATTTCGAATAAAACAATTTACAATGAAATATAATGACCTTATACAATTCGATCCTATTGACGAGATTATCAAGTTCGGACAACTTGATAACGAAGATTATCGCGAGAAACTGGTAAAGAACTTTGTTTGTTCTCAGACATTTGAAAATTATATTATTCCACAGATTTGTGGTAAATTGGATCTGAACTCAACAACAGAGACTAAAGGAATTCAGATTGTAGGTAATTATGGTACCGGTAAATCTCATTTAATGTCTTTGTTTTCCATTATAGCCGAAAATGCAGACTATCTTGACATGGTTCAAAGCGAAAAAGCAAAAGAGTGGTTAAAGACAATTGCCGGCAAGTATAAGGTATATCGTTTTGAATTAGGCAATAATCAGGAATTATGGGAAGTAATAACATTCAAAATCGATGCTGCATTAGAAGAATGGGGCATAGATTATCGCATATCGGATGATGACACTCCCCGCACCTATTCTGAGAAACTAGAGTTAATGCTGGCAGCCTTTGAGGAAGTCTATCCAGACAAAGGCTTTATGCTGGTGGTAGATGAGATGCTGGCATACCTGAAAGGAAGAAGCGAACCTGCTAAATTAAACAGAGACCTTCAAGTACTGCAAGCTCTTGGACAGATGAGCGACCGTACCCATTTCCGTATGGTTTTCGGTGTACAGGAACTGATTTACCGTTCTCCTGAATTCCAGTTTGCCAAAGATATGCTGGGACATGTAAATGAAAGATATGTCGATTTGACTATTCAAAAGGAAGATGTACAATTCATTGTACAGCAACGACTGTTGCAGAAAAACGAACACCAGAAGGCACAGATACGTAAACATCTTTCCCAGTTCACTACTATGTTTCCACACATGAACAACAATCTGGAAACATACGTAAACCTATTCCCTGTCCATCCGTCATATTTTGAAAATTTCTCACTCATTCGAATAGGTAAAAGTCAGCGCGAAGTCCTGAAAACCCTTTCAAAAAAGTTCAGTACAATCATAAACGACGAGGTTCCGACAGATAAACCAGGTCTCATTTGTTATGATTCCTATTGGCAGGATATGCTGGGAAATGTAGATTTGAATGCCGACCCCGACGTAAGCAAAGTAAGTTCTATCACAGCACTGATTAATCAAAAGATAGAAGAAAACTTCACCAAAGGACTTGCTCCAAAGAAGGTATTGGCTCACAGAATTGTTTCAGCATCAGCCATAAAAATGTTACAGGCAGATTTAAGCCATCCAAACGGAGTTTCTGCCGAGACGTTGGCAAATGATTTATGTCATGTAGATATCACATGCGAAAATTTTGACGAACTAGTAGATTTGGCGTTCACACGAGTACTTGATTCTATCGTTTCGGCAACTATCGGACAATATTTTGTTAAAGGAGAAAACAACGAATATCATATTCGTATAGAAGGTGGTGTTAACTACGAACAGAAAGTTAAAGACTATGCTGCCCAAATGGGTGATGGCCAGAAAGATGAATATTTCTACATGTTCCTTTCAGAAGTTCTTCCGGTTGAGGGTGAAACATATCGCAGAAACTTCAGAATATGGGAACATCATATAGAATGGCAATCACATAAATGTAGTAGAACAGGGTATATTTTTATGGGTAACCCCAATGAGCGTTCTACTACTCAGCCACAACAACATTTCTACATATTCTTCATGCCGATTTTTGACACGAGCAATTCTTCAAGACCTGCAGAAAAGGATAGTGTTTATTTTCTGATGAATGATTTAAGCGAAGAGCTGAAACAAAAGATTGTGTTATATGGTTCTGCCCTCTCGCAAGAAGGTAGTGCAAGCACAGATGAAAAGCCTCGTTACAAACAGTTGCGCGAGAAATATTACAAGGAAGCCAGAAATATGTTCAACAACGAGTTTTTGGCTAAAGCCATGGTAGAATATATAGGTGACAAGCATCCTATGCAAGGTATGCCTGGCGCACAAGCTGATTCCAAAATAGATGCAGTAAGTGCCGTCACATCGTATATCATGGAAAAACAATTTGAGCTAGAAAATCCTCATTATCCTAAGTTCTCTGCTTTGCAGCAACCTCTTACCAATGAAAACAGAGAAAACCTCTTACGTTCGGCCCGTGCTAAAATTGCATCACCAACCACGATAAACAGGAATGGTGAAGCTATTTTGATGGGACTTGGATTATGGGAAAACGGAAGGCTTAGTTCCGAACATTCAGAATATGCCCGAAGTATAAAGAACAAGCTTGAAGCTAAAGGAGGACAAGTTTTGAATCGGGATGAAATTCTGGAAGTTTTCTATGCTGACACGCATGAATATATCTCGATTGACTATCATATCGAAGCTGATCTTGAAATGCTTGTGCTTGCTACTATGGCAGCACTCGGCGAGATTGAAATCGTATTACAAGGTGGAAGCCGAATTAATGCCGGCAATATATCAGACATAAGTAAACTCAATCCACAGGATTGCTATACATTCTCCAATGTATGTCCACCTAAGGGAATAAACATCCCTCTTGTAAGGGAAATATGTTTAGGCTTACTGGGTGTGGACCGTACAAACGAACTTGACAATCCCAATAGCAGCATCTTTGCTGATTTACTGGCCAAAGCTTCAGAGTTGGAGAATATTATAGTGACACTTCAGCATAAAATTCAAGGTGGATATTATTTTCTCAACGATATAGAAATCATTTCAGAAGCTGATGCCCGCAATTTTGATGTAGAATTGGTTCGTCTGAAAGGTATTTGTAATCACATGCAGCGCTACAATACCAAAGCCAAGATGCGTAACATCGACTGGCAGATAGATGTTGTAAAAACAGCCATGACCGAAACCCGCAGCAAAGTGTTTGAAACTTTGAACTTGATGAAGGAACTGGATGGATTCAGAGATTTGGTTTCATATCTGCGCATTGCTCTATCAAATGTAAATGATAATGATTTGAAAACAGAAATAATCTCTTCCATTGACGGAATCAAAGAAGTAGTAAACAAAGGGAAACAGGCAAGAGATGCTTACAAACTGAAACTGGAAGCACTCAAAGACAGGTATGCAACATGGTATATGGAAGCTTATCTGAAAGCTCATATAAGCGAAATAGATCATGGAAAGAAAAGTGCGGTAATGCTAAGCACCGAGAAACAACTATGCGACATCATAAAGAATGCTTCATTCATCAATCCTTCAAGATATGACAACTGGTTGAGGAAGATGAATCTACTGAAGGTAGTAAATTCTTCAGTCAACAAGAATGCGATTCTTTCTGTGCCTACATCTGTAGATGGCTTTAATCCAGCCATGCAAAAAGATGAATTGCCGGGACTGGAAGACTTAAAAGATGAATTGAAAGAAATCTATGCGGAATATGAGCAAGGCTTTCATGATGCCTTGGAAGACCCTACCATTCTGAGAAATAAGGAAATGCTTACTCAGGAAGAGAAATCCACCATACAACAGTTCATTGACGGAAACATTTCTCTGAATCCGCAGTATGCACGCATATTGATTGATATTATCAACAAGCTCCAGAGGAGTTTTACAAAGATAGAAATCAATCATAACGAGATGCTTAAAATATTCTCCCGTCCTATGACCAAACAGCAGGCTCTTGATGCCTTAGCTGCTTATATTGATAATCAGAGCAGAGGACACTTACAGGAGGATATTCGAATAATAGTAAAATAAATAAACAGATTTAAATGAGTTCAAAAGATATAAGCCCAAGATTGTTTCTTGATGATGAAATTGAAGAGACAAAGATTGTACCAGATAAAGTTGTTTGCTTAGGAATGGAGTTCCCAAGCGAAGATGCCCGTCGTGAGTATTTTCGTGCAGAGCTTCGCAAAAAACTGCCGGAGCTGAAACAAATCGAAGGTTTCCCCATTGGAGAGGATGATGATATTATCAATCTCTCCGATCCTCCTTATTATACGGCTTGCCCCAATCCTTGGCTAAATGATTTTATTGAAGAATGGGAAAAGGAAAAAGTTCAATTAGAAAAGGAAGGGATACGTAGGAAGGACTTTGAGGTAAAAGTTCCGTATGCAAGCGATGTTAGTGAGGGTAAGAAATCTGCTATTTATTTAGCTCATTCTTATCATACTAAAGTTCCTTATACAGCAATAATGCGATACATTCTACATTACACGCAACCTGGAGATATTATTTTTGATGGATTCTGCGGAACAGGTATGACTGGAGTTGCAGCACAAATGTGTGCATCTTCAAATGAAGTTTTAAAACTAAAAGAAGATATCAAAAAAAGTGGTATAAGACATGCTATTTGTACGGACTTATCTCCCATAGCATCGCTTATATCAAGTTCTTATAATTTGTATTTCAATCCAATAGAATTTGAAAAAAAAGCTCTTAATATTTTAGATAAAGTTGAAAAAGAGTTATCTTGGATGTATACAACCTTAGACAAAAAAGGAAATGAGTTAAGAATCAATTATACTGTTTGGAGTGATGTATATGTATGTCCTCAATGTGGAAAGGAAATAATATTATGGGATAGAATGGTTGATATGGACAATAGAATCATTAAAGATTTATTTAATTGTCCACATTGTAATATGTCTTTAACAAAAAAAACAATGCAAAAACATTGGGAAAGTACATATGATACAGTGTTAAAACAAACATGTTCTAAAGTTAAAAAAGTTCCAGTATTTTTTGATGCTATAGATCATAACAATAAACATATTCAGAAGAGTGTTGATTCATATGATATGGAAATATTCTCAAAAATCGAAAATATATCCAATATTAACACATTGAGTTATAGAATGCCAGAAGGTGATGAATCTAGACGCAACGATAGAATTGGTATTAAATATATTCATCAATTTTACTCTAAACGCAATTTTGTATATTTATCTAGGATTAAAGAATTGGTAAGTGGTAACCCTGTATTAACAACATGGTTCACTTCGACACTAGTAAATTTAACTCTAATGAATAGATTCAGATTTCAAGGGTATGGAAACATATCTGGGACTTTGTATATACCATCTTTAAATAAAGAATACAATCCATATTGTTTATTAAAAAGTAAAATTAAGGATTTTAAGGAATCATACTATGCTAATAGAAATAATTCATTAATAGGTTTATCTTCTGCAACTAAAATATTTACATTACAGTCAAACTCTATAGACTATATTTTCACAGATCCTCCATTTGGCTCAAATTTAATGTATTCAGAACTAAATTATATATGGGAGGGATGGATAAATGTTTTAACAAATAACAAAGAAGAAGCAATAGTAAATAAGACTCAACAAAAGAGTATTTTTGAGTATCAAATGCTCATGAATCGTTCATTAAAAGAATACTATAGAGTTTTAAAACCTGGCAAATGGCTTACACTTGAATTCAGTAACACATCAGCTTCTGTATGGAACTCTATTCAAAATGCCTTACAAAGTGTTGGATTTGTAATCGCAAATGTTGCAGCATTAGATAAACATGAAGGATCATTCAAAGCTGTAACTACCACAACTGCAGTAAAGCAAGACTTAGTAATTACCTGCTATAAACCTTCTGATGCCATAATAGAGAAATTTGAAAAGTCTGAAGATAAAGCCAAAACAGCTATGGACTTTATCGAAGAACTGCTTGTACATTTACCTGTACATTTAAGCAAAGGAGAATCTACAACAGCTGTAATTGAACGTAGCCCTAAGATATTATTCGACAGACTGATATCCTACTATGTACAAAAAGGCTATGCCATTCCTATGGATGCCCAAGAGTTTCAAAAGCAGCTTAGAGAACGATTTATAGAAAGAGACGGTATGTTCTTCACAGCATCACAAGCAATTGAATATGAGCGTAAAAAAGAAAAATGTTCTGGCTTTGTACCTATGGCACTATTCATCAGCAGTGAAGCAGAAGGTATAGAATGGTTAAAAAGAGAACTCCAAAATCCACAAACATATTCAGACTTGCAACCTGAATGGATGAAGAATATGCTTCCTCCTAAAAAAGGAGACGTTCTTCCAGAACTAATGTCAATCCTTGAAGAAAATTTCATCAAAGATGAAGAAGGTAATTGGCGTAATCCGGACCCTGAAAAGGCAGCCGACCTTGAAATAATCCGAAATCGCAGAATGATGAAGGAATTCAACATGTATCTGGAACAGGCCCAAAAACCGAAAGCAAAGAGAATGAAAGATACCCGTCTGGAAGTATTGCGCTATGGTTTCAAAGAATGCTACAAGCAAAAGAACTATCAGGCTATAGTAACCGTAGGTGACCATATTCTGGAATCACTTCTACAGGAAGACGAAGTTCTGTTGCAGTACTATGACATTGCATCAACAAGAATATAAAATGATATTACTTCATATATGAGAAAATATACAAAGTTAAGTGTTCAATGGTTTTATAATTTGCTCGAACGCGGAGAGTGCGATATCATGGATTTCAAGGAACAACTTGAGGATAAGACATTGTTTGGCAAATCAATGAAGAACTTTGCTCCTAAGTATGATGAGACAGCAAGAGATGTGGTGGCCTTTGCGAATAACAAGGGTGGATTCCTGTTTATAGGTATAGTTGATGGAACAAAGGAAGTAAACAATAATTTCGTATATGATGACGAAAAAGTTTATGAACTTATTCATCAGGTACAAGACCGCACAGAACCTACCATAACACTTACACCTCATAAAATAAAGGTAAAAGGAAAAGATTTGCTGGTTCTGGAAATTCCTTTCTCGTCACAGTTACATCGCACAAGCCGCGGGGAGTTCTTGATACGCAGTAACAATGGTAATCGTCCTATAGAACCATACGAAATGGCAACTATTATGTCAGAAAAAGGATTGATAGTGTACGATCAAAAAGAATGGCAGATAGCCGGTGAATGGATAGACGAAACCCGTATCCAGAACTTATTGGGACTAATAGAAGCAAGAGACCCTGACAGTCCTTATCTGGATAAGACTAGGGAAGATTTTCTCGACTCTCTTGGTATGACAAAAGAAATAGGCAACGCAACATTGCCTACAACAACAGGTATTCTTTTTGTAGGGAATCAGAGTGCATTGAAAGAATTGCCGTTTTATGAAGTAAAATATATTCATTACTTTGAAGATGGAACATATAAGCCCTACGAATATAAGGGTAATATTATAGAAGTAGCAAAAGAATGCTTTGCTCAACTAAAAGCTGAAATCAGACAGAAAGAGTATGTATTTGGACTTTTTCGCGAATATGTTGAAGATTATTCAGAAATAGTAATTCGTGAATTGTTGATAAATGCACTGGCCCACAGGAGCCTAAGCAGACAACAGATTGTAGAGATTAGGAAATATGACGATGGTGGTTATCTGGAAATAGAAAGTCCGGGATTATTTCCGGAGGGTGTGACCACAGAAAACTACTTACGAAAAACCAATCCGCGTAATCCAAATGTAATGGATATTTTAAGAGAAATTGGTATGGCGGAAAAAGCCGGAAGTGGATTTGATAAAATATTTACCGATTTACTAAAAAAAGGCAAATCATTGCCTGAACCGGAAGAAACAGAAACATCTGTTATATTCCGGATAAAGGCAGATGTAGTTTCAGAAAAACTCATAGAGTTGTCTTTATTGTATGAAAGCCAGGTAGGAAAACCTATGAAGCTTGATGAATTACTAATTCTCTCCGAGATTATTAACAATAAACAAGTTAAAGTATCAGACCTTGCTCTATCACCTAATATAAGTCCTTACAGGTTACAATCAATATTAGATAAGCTTTATGATTTGGAATTTATAGAACCTACAGGCAAAACATCTGGTCTGGCATATATTCTTCATGTAAGCAAACGAGCAAATATGGGTGATAAAATTGAATATGTCAACACAAAAAAACAGGAAAAGGCTAGACAAAAGGAGGCAATCTTAAGATATTTGGATTCTATAGAGACTATAAATAATACGGAAGCTCGCATGTTACTGAAATTACAGGAAAAAGACCGCTCAAAGGTTTCCCGTTTGTTTGCAGAATTAGTAAATGAAGGAGAAATTTTGCAAACGGAGGATAGTGTAACTAACAACGTGAGATACAGAAGAATACGAGAGCTATCATAAACAATTCCGTTTGCAGGTTCGTTTGCAGAAAACATAATTTGCAAACGGAATAGCAAACGGGAAAACGTTTCCGGAAGAGTAGTGATTTAAAGATTAAACCAGAATGAAATATAAAGGTAAGAGTGTTGAAATAATAGGCAGCAAGACTTTATTTGGAAAGGATACAGTATGGATTCATATTCTTGAGGACAACACCTTTGTACAAGTTTTGCGCTCTGATCTTGAAGATGATATAACTGATGATAAGAAAATCGGTATGTCGTACCTTCGTTATGTAGCCATAGCTGCACGAATAAAAGAGGAAATGGCACAAAAAAGATTACTTGCTCCATACGAAAGTAGTCTGATACCACTTCCTCATCAGATTTTAGTATTGGAAAAGGTAATGCAGGGTGTACAGACAAGATTTCTTCTGGCTGATGAGGTGGGTATGGGAAAGACTATCGAAGCCGGCCTTATCATAAAAGAAAAGAAATTAAGAGGTGAGCTGAAACGAATCTTGCTTGTTGTTCCCAAGTCGGCAATGCTTCAATGGCAACAAGAGCTCAAAGAGCATTTCAATGAAAGCTTTTACATATATGACAGTGAATTCATTTCCGGTATGGCCCGTACATTCGCGAGTTTTGAGGCCGAAGAAGAGTTAAACTTCTGGAAACAGCATAATCAGATTATCGTCTCTACAGATGCACTAAAGCCACTGATAGCGAGACAGGGATGGACCGAGGATAAAATAGATGAATACAATAGGTACCGTCTTGAGTCTGTGGTAAATGCAGATTTTGATATGCTTATCTTGGATGAAGCCCATCGTATGGGTGGTTCTACTGCATTAGTGTCAAGATATCAAATGGCAGAAACCTTATGTAACTCTGTTCCAAATGTCCTATTACTTTCAGCAACCCCACATCGCGGTAAAAGTGATCATTTCAGAAGAGTACTTCAATTAATTGATTCGGATACTTTTACTGGGGAAGGTACACCAAGTATTCAAGAAATTGAGCCATACATAATGCGTTCTGAAAAACGTAATGCTGTGGACTATGATGGCAAAAAGTTATTCCAACCCAGAAATACAGTAAGAATAAATGTCAATCTTGATAATGACCAACATAGATTACAGATTGCTCTTTATAAGCGTGTAACTGAATACGTACGCTATTGTTTTGGAAAAGCTAAGCACGGCAACAGGAATGCAACTGGTCTTGTAATGGTCATGATGCAAAAACTGGCCAGTAGTAGTACTGCTGCCATACTATCTGCCATGCAGACCAGATTATGGCGTTTGCAGAACGGCTGTGTAGATGACATCAGTAATTATGATGAAGAAGAAACTGTAGATTTTGAGGATTTGAACACAGAAGATTATTCTGTGGAATATCCGAATGCAAACTATATAAATGAAGAAACTGCTTTAGCAGAACTTATTACAGAAGCCCAAAACTGCCTTGCAAACGAACAGGATGCAAAAACTACAGCATTGATTCAGAACATCTATTCTCTGCAAGACAAATATAATGATTCCAATCTTAAGATTCTGGTATTTACAGAATTCATAAAAACACAAGCCTATCTTACCGAACAGCTGGAAAAAGCAGGATTTACCACAGTTGGCATAAATGGCAGCATGGACTTGCAAGAACGACAGAAAGCATTAATAAAATTCAAAAACAATGCTCAGGTCATGATTGCAACTGATGCTGCAGGCGAATCTCTGAACATGCAGTTTTGTAATATCGTGTTTAACTATGATTTACCGTGGAATCCTATGGCTATAGAACAGAGGATAGGACGTGTGGACCGTATTGGACAAAAGCATCCTGTCATTGCATATAATATGTTAACAAACAACTCTGTTGATACCCGAGTTTATGAGATTATTGTAGAAAAGCTTGATGCCATACTGAATGAACTGGGAATAGATAAAAGTGGAGATGTGCTGGATTCTACAATAAACATGAAAGATGTAAATCATCTCTACCTTCAATCATTACTCGACCCTAAAAGATTTGAATTTGCAAGTGAGAGTTGGTTATATGAGATACGGCAAAAATTACACGATTATAAGGCCACAGAAGGTTTGCTACCATCTTTCTCAGAACAAGATATTGTGAAAGAAAGTGCAGGAGAAGTAAAATACAGCCCTCTTCCAGTTTGGCTTGAAGAGCTTCTGGACCTTTACGCCATAAGTGAAAACGGAAAAATAAACAAGTTACTTACAGGTATAACTGAATATGAAATAAACGGACAGAAGATAAACGCATGTTTTGATTCTTCATCAATAGGGTTTAATCCTGAATGTGAACATTTAACCTTGCAGCATCCCTATATCAAGCGTTTGCTTGATGGTATTGACGGGAATAGCCAAAAGAAAATTCCGGTTATAAAATCACACGATGGAAATGACATTAATGGTTTCCTCACTGTTTGGAAAATATCTGCCAAGAACAATTATGAAACTAAAATAACCTACAGTGCTCAATTTGTGGCAGATAATGGCAAAGTTTACGCTCCATACGGCAATGATGTTTGGAACAGACTTGTACAAACCAAAGATGCATTTGAATATTGTGGTGAAATGCCTTATAATTTGGATTTTGACAATAATTCCATTCTACAGAATAATCTACATGCAGTGTTTCACAGGATGGAATGTGAAATAGAAAATAATCTTAAAAGCATATTTGAAAAGAAGGTTAGAGCAATAGATTATTCTGAACAAAGAATTAGCAAAATTGGTATTAGCAATATAAGAAATTCAAAACTGAAAAGGCTAAAAGAAGAAAGAAAGAATTGGCAAGCCGGATTCGAAAAATCAAAAAGTATTATCCCAGATGTAACAATGATTTTGACAGTTAGAGTAAATGGATAGTTTTATACAAAGAATAATAGATAGCATCACATCCGAAACACATCTGATTAGTGTCGTTAACAATCCGGATGGTTTCTTAAGCAGACCTGATACACAAGAGAAAATACTCAAAGAGTCAGGTTTGCTCCTACTCCCTATTGAGTCTTCTATTGAACTAAGAGTACGTTTTGAACTAAGTGATAAAAACTCCGGAAATAAGGTATGTTACATTTATGACGATGTGGAAAGTATTCTACCTGATATTATGATGCATATTTATGTAGCACCAACTTTTAAGATATCTAAATTACTTCCTGCATGTAATGAGATAGTACTACTCAAGGCAAACAACCTTACATTCAATATTGCATCTTATATATACAAAAAGAAGTTTACCAATACACTTACAGCACAGGAAACCATTAAATTATTGGAAGAAACTGATAGCATATATGGCACAGATGAAGAAACACTTAAAAAAGAGTTCAATAGAATTCAATTAAAATGGGAAAAAGTTGAAACAATAGAGAAAATATCTTACTTGTTACTTTCTGCAATCAAGAACAATTTATACGACAATATTGTTCCTGTTCTAGAAACCATTAATGAGGATTTTCAAAAGTTCATTGATAATAAATATGCTTCAATGATTAACTCTTCAGCCATTCAAAGACCTAAAATGGTACATAAAATATTGCCTAATATATTACATCAGCACTCCAGAACAGATAAAGTTGCACTTGTAATCATAGACGGAATGAGTTATTGGCAATATCTTTTGCTGAAGAGAGAACTAAGTTTTCTAGAAATAGAAACTGATGATAATCAAATCCTTTCATGGATTCCATCCATTACAAAATTATCAAGACAGGCTATATTCAGAGGTGAATCGCCTATTATTGAATATAATCAGTCGCCAAAGTCTGAAAGTAGTTTATGGATTGATTTCTGGACTTCTTCAAAACAAAAAGCATCAAACCGAATGCAGAATTATGAAGTAGGATATATTCACGGCAGTTTGTGTATGGATAACATGCAATATCGTAGAATTGCTTTAGTAGATACAGATCTTGATGAAAAAATGCATTCTTCATCCAGTAATAAAGAGTTGTATCTTCTTACTGAAAATTGGGCACACGATACAGCTAAAGATATAAAAGAATTACACGAAAATGGGTATCATATATATATAACTACAGATCATGGTAATGTATATACTTCCCCATGGAGAAATCTGACTTCACAAGAAAAAACTTTTCTTTTTGAAAAAGAGAGCAGGGGCAAACGCCACTTAATTTATTCAAAAAAAGAATATCTTGACGGATTTATATCATCCAATAATGATATTGAAAATCAACTTCTCCGCACGGATAAATGGACAAATAATAGTGCTGTATGGAGAAATCTGTATAGTTTTAATAATAATGAATGTATAACTCATGGAGGATCTCACTTTCTTGAAGTAGTAATACCTTTCATCACAATTAAAAAGAAATAATATGGGAAAAACTGTTGGAATCAATCAGCGAATAAGTACAAATGTTATTGAGATGGCTATAAAAGCAGCCTTGGAAGGGTGTTATTCATCTGAATTTGCAGCAGATTTGGCTTCAGGAGAATATGAAGGGAGCAACAGAATAAATAAAGCACGTAGTATCATAGGAAAATTATCTATACGTAATCCTTTATTCCCTTTTATTGAAGAACACAAAAATGAGTATTATGTAGCGATGAAGCATAAAAATGATAGAGCTATTATCTTTACATCTTTAATTAATGCTGCATATAGTTTTGGATATGATGCAATGGTTGTCCTTGGAAAATTCTTCCATGTTCAGGATGAAGTATCAACACAGCTCATACTAAATAAAATGTCTTCAATATACGCTAGTAATCGTTCTTTGCCCAATGCTCTATATTGCATAATGCCAATGTACATCGAAGCCGGTCTGATAAACCGTCCTAAAACAGGTATTTATACAAAAGTGGATTACGAAGGTATTTCTACATTTGCCCGTAAACTATATATTAAATCATTTTTGGTTCATAATGATTTTATAGAAGAAGAGGATATTGACTCTTTGGAACATCCTTATTTTGAGTTTATCACATATAATATATAGTATTGTTCTTTGTTCAATAGAATTTGTTCAATAGGACAAATACACACTGAATATCAACATATTATATTTGACATATATATATTTTTTACTCGTATTTTTTGTTCAATAAAAAACCAAATAATAAAGAACTGAAAATATAATAATGAAATGCAAGGTGTTCAGTGAATGAATAGCAAGATTGTGAATAGTGCTATAATTAATAAGGCTTTGCAAACCTTTTGCAAAACATTTTCAAATGCCATTTAAATACTGCTTAATCAGTGTTTAAATGGTATTTAAACAAACTATAGAAGAACACTTATCCTGTTGATGACTTTTATGTAGGCAATCTGAGTGTTTACCATAATTCCATTAAAATGTTCACCTTGATACTATATCTGTGTATCTTTATCATAAAGAAGCTAATGATACAAGCTCTTATAAATGATTTCGTAAACCGACAGCAATATGTAAATTATTATATTTCCAAATGCTGAAAGAATTATGTTCTGAAGGTTATCTTGTTTCTGACGGTATCGGAAGAGGAACTACATATCATTTGAATAAAGATAGTAATCTTAATAGTTCAGATGGAAACCTTAACAGCTCAGATGAAAACCTTAATAGTTCGGATGAAAACCTTAACAGTTCCAATGATGATTATCTTAAGACAAATACTCAAAAAACAATTAAAAAGAAGTATAGCCAAAAAGAATTATTTGGAATAATACAGAATAGTACCCAAACTTGGAAATCAGTAGAGGAAATAGCCCTTGAAATAAGGCGAAGTACACAATATCTGAAAGGGGAAATTATTCCAGTGATGGTGAATAAAGGACTTTTGGAAAGAGAACATGCTATGCCTAATCATCCGGCTCAAAGATATAAAAGGAAGTTTTGAAATTTACTCAAAAAACAGGAAAATGAGCGTACAAGAATTCATTTGCAGATTTCTAAAAACTTCACACTATGAAAGAACTGAAACAACAAGTCATTATAGAGGAACATCCTGATATAGAGATAAATTATGTAGAGGATGCAAATGTCCCTCAAGATGTCCCTCAAGATGTCCCTCAAGACGAAGATTTAGATACCTGGATTGAAGAACAGGTTGCCACTTATCCTAAAATTACAACTGAAGAATTGACTTCACAATCAGGGAAAGGCATAAGAACGATTAAACGCCATATAGCTAAGATGAAGAAGCTCTGATATTGATGCTACATCATTTGAGAAGTTTGAGAAGTTTTTAAAAGAAAATTAGGAAATAAAGAAATAAATTGTACTTTTGCATTATATAGATTATAAATCCAAATATATGAATGTGACAGTTTTTAATCCGGCTCAATTGCAAGTGCTTGAAATGATGTCGTTTGTGGACAGTCCTGAAGCATTAGCTGAACTTAAAAAGGCTATTTCTGACTATTTCGCCAAGCAAGCGCAAAAGGAGATTGACCGCTTGTGGGAGAATGGAGAATTGAATGAGGAAAAAGTCGATAAATTCCATCAACTACATGAACGTACTCCATATAAATGAATATGAGAAACATTGTATTGGATACTAACTCACTTATTATTGCTATTTCAGCGAAGAATGACTATTAGTACCCTTACGGAAGCTCAATATGATAAGGTGAATGGTGAGATGGGAGATGGAAACCTAAACAAGACCTAAAAACTTCACACTATGAAAGAACTAAAACAACAAGTCATAATAAGAAAATACCAGTTCGAAGAACTTACTGATTCAGACAAACAACTGATAGAGGCTGCAAAAGAAGCTACAAAGAGAAGCTATGCCCCATACTCACATTTCAATGTAGGAGCAGCAGCCATGCTTGATGACGGCACGATAGTGACCGGCTCAAACCAGGAGAATGCCGCCTACCCTTCCGGGCTGTGCGCGGAACGCACTACCCTGTTTCATGCAGGTTCTGAATATCCTGACAAAGCTGTAACAACACTGGCCATTGCGGCATCAAACAGCGAAGGATTCACAGAACAGCCTGTCACTCCGTGCGGAGCATGCCGACAGGTAATGCTGGAAGCCGAACAAAGACACCACCGCCCTATCCGTATGCTTATGTACGGCACTGCCTGTATATACGAAACAAGGGGAACAAAAGATTTGCTCCCCCTGTCGTTTGGTATTGAATCAATGGAATGATTATTTGTCGCCATACATACGTGCGCGCATTTCCTTGATATGGTCTGATGTGATGTATTCATCGTACTCCATCATCTTGTCGATGATACCGTTAGGTGTCAGTTCGATGATACGGTTGGCAACAGTCTGAATGAATTCGTGGTCGTGTGATGCAAACAGCACGTTACCCTTGTATTGCTTCAGATTGTTGTTGAATGCCTGAATAGACTCCAGATCGAGGTGGTTTGTAGGAGTGTCAAGGATAAGACAGTTGGCATTTCTCAACTGCATACGTGCAATCATGCATCGCATCTTCTCTCCTCCCGAAAGTACATTCACTTTCTTCAGCACTTCTTCACCGGAGAACAGCATACGTCCGAGGAATCCCTTCATCTCCACTTCATTGCCCTGTCCGTACTGGCTCAACCAGTCAACAAGATTAAGATCGCAATTGAAGAAGTCAGTATTGTCAAGTGGCAGATATGCAGTAGTGATAGTCACACCCCAGTTGAAGTGTCCTGCCTGTGGTTTGCGACGTTCATTGATGATCTCGAAGAATGCAGTCATCGCACGTGGGTCACGGCTCAGGAATACTATCTTGTCACCCTTCTCAACATTGAAGTTTACATCGTTGAAAAGAACAATTCCATCTTCAGTTTCGGCACGAAGTCCTGAAACTTCAAGAATCTGATTACCCGGCTCGCGGTCCATAGTGAAGATAATACCAGGATATTTACGTGATGAAGGCTTGATTTCGTCCACATTAAGTTTCTCAAGCATCTTCTTACGGCTGGTAGTCTGTTTTGATTTTGCCACGTTGGCAGAGAAACGGCGTATAAATTCTTCAAGTTCCTTACGCTTTTCTTCAGCCTTAGCTTTCTGGTTCTGCTGCTGACGAAGTGCGAGCTGGCTTGATTCGTACCAGAAGCTATAGTTACCGGCAAAGAGGTTAACCTTACCGAAGTCGATATCCACTGTGTGGGTACATACAGAGTCGAGGAAGTGACGGTCGTGGCTCACTACAAGTACTGTATGTTCGAAATTTGAAAGATATTCTTCCAGCCATGTCACAGTTTCCATGTCGAGGTCGTTGGTAGGCTCGTCCAGAAGCAGGTTGTCAGGATTACCGAACAATGCCTGTGCAAGCATGACACGCACCTTTTCCTTACCGCTGAGGTCACCCATCAGCATATAGTGCTTGTCTTCCTTTATACCAAGTCCGCTAAGAAGAATAGCAGCATCGCTTTCTGCGTTCCATCCTTCAAGTTCTGCAAATTTTTCTTCAAGTTCTGCAGCCTTAATTCCGTCTTCATCGGTAAAATCTTCTTTGGCGTACAGTGCTTCGCGCTGCTTCATGATGTCCCAAAGCACAGTATGTCCCATAAGGACTGTATCCAGTACAGTATGTTCGTCGAACTTGAAGTGGTCCTGACTAAGAACTGAAAGACGTTCGCCCGGTCCCAGCGTAACGCTTCCCTTAGTAGGGTCAAGTTCACCGGAAATTACCTTAAGAAATGTTGACTTACCTGCACCGTTGGCACCTATCACACCGTAAATATTACCGTTGGTGAACTTCATGTTCACATCGTTGTACAATACTCTCTTACCGAATTGAACGGCTACATTAGAAACTGTAATCATTTTATAAGTTTGTTTGTATGTATATACCTAAATTATACTGTTATTCTGAAATTTGCGTGCAAAGGTACTAAATATCCCACTAATTTACAATGCAGTGAAAGGCATATCACTCCCAGAACACGGCTTTTTATAAGTTTTTTTGTGTCAGTATGTCAGTTTTTTAGTAATTTTGCGGCTGTTTATGCATACAGAACATTACAGGCACGGTTTTTGTAGTACAGCCAACAGCCGTATGCAAGTCCGGCACTTAAATCACAGATTAATAATAAAATAACAACATAAAGACATGAATAAAAATCAGAATCAAAATCCGGAAGAAGAAATATTGAAGAACGAGGAAGCTGAAAACCAGCAGCAGGAAACTGAAACTCAGGCTGAAGAAACAAACTCTGCCGAAAATGCAGGTGAAGAGAAGGAAGCCGAACTTTCAGAAGAGGAAAAAGCAGCAAAAGAACTTGAAGAGACAAAACAGGCTCTTGAGGACTATAAAGACAAATATCTGCGTCTTTCGGCTGAATTTGACAATTACCGCAAACGTACAATGAAGGAAAAAGCCGAACTTATCAAAAACGGTGGCGAAAAGGCTATCTCGGCTATTCTGCCTATCCTTGACGACTTGGAACGTGCTTTGCAGAACATGCAGAAGGCAGACGATGTTAAGGCTATGTACGAAGGTATTGACCTGATACATCAGAAGTTCCTGAAAAACCTTGGTCACGAAGGGCTTGAAAAGATGAATCCTGTGGGAGAAGCATTCGATACTGATTTCCACGAGGCAATAGCTCTTGTTCCTGCTCAGGATGAAGCACAGAAAGGCAAGATTTTGGACTGTGTACAGACTGGTTACAAACTGAATGACAAAGTTATACGCCACGCCAAAGTGGTAGTTGCTCAATAATACAATAAAACCACATCGCAAATATGGCTACTAAAAGAGATTACTACGAAGTGCTTGGCGTGGAGAAAACAGCCACAGCAGACGAAATAAAGAAGGCATACCGTAAGAAAGCAATCCAGTATCACCCTGACAAAAATCCGGGAGACAAGGAAGCTGAAGAGAAATTCAAGGAAGCCGCAGAAGCATACGAAGTATTGAGCAATCCTGACAAGCGTTCACGCTACGACCAGTTCGGTCATGCAGGCGTAGGCGGTGCTGCAGGAGGCGGATACGGAGGTTTCGGCGGACAGGGTATGTCTATGGATGATATATTCTCTATGTTTGGTGACATCTTTGGCGGACACAGCGGTTTCGGAGGATTCGGCGGTTTCGGAGGTGGCGGAGGCCAGCCAAGACAACGCAAATTCCGCGGTGCAGACCTTAGGGTAAAGGCTAAACTTACGCTGAAGGAAATTGCTGAAGGAACTGAAAAGAAATTCAAGGTAAAGAAATACGTTCCTTGTTCACACTGTCACGGAACAGGTGCCGAAGGAAACAGCGGAACAGAGACTTGTCCTACATGTCACGGAACAGGTAGCGTGACACGTACTCAGCAGAGTATCTTCGGAATGATGCAGACTCAGTCTGTATGTCCTCAGTGTAACGGTGAAGGAAAAATCATCAAGAACAAGTGTAAGGAATGTAACGGCGAAGGCGTAGTTTACGGCGAAGAAGTAGTTACAGTAAAAATACCTGCCGGAGTAGCAGAAGGTATGCAGGTTACCATCAACGGTAAGGGTAATGCCGGAAAGCACAACGGTGTGGCAGGCGACCTGCTTGTTCTTATAGAAGAAGAAAAGCATCCTGAACTGATAAGAGACGAAAGCGACCTTATTTATAATCTGCTTCTTAGTGTTCCTCAGGCAGCGCTTGGTGGTACAGTGGAAATCCCTACAATAGACGGCAAGGCTAAAATCAAGATTGAACCGGGAACACAGCCTGGTAAGGTTCTCCGTCTGAGAGGCAAAGGTCTGCCTAACATCAACAGCTACGGCTACAGCACCGGAACAGGTGACCTGCTGGTAAACGTAAGTGTATATATCCCTGAAACTCTTACAAAAGAAGAACGTCAGGCACTCGAAAAATGGCAGGAATCCGAAAGTTTCAAGCCTAACACCAGTCTGAAGGAAAAAATCTTCAAGAAATTCAGAAGTCTTTTCGACTGATTGATACATATATAAAAATAGAGCGGTACTTTTCTTAAAGCGCCGCTCTATTTTTTTGCATTATTCAAATATTATTTCAACTCCAAAGTTACGATAGATTTGGCAGGAAGTTTCACATTCAAGACATTCTTCGAAATCTTTGCTCCCTTGAATTCTTTCGGGCAAACGACGTTTGGGTTTTCAAAGGTATTGTAGTCATCTATATTTTCAGATGTCAATATTCTTCCTGACACTGACTTGAGTGTTTCGCCGTCAAGTTTAATGGTTATTTCCTGTTCCTCGTCAAGGCTTACGTTCGACAGTGATATATGTGTCACACCATCCTTGCGTGAAGCTGTTGCACTCACCATCGGAACTTCGCGGTTATCTCTCACTACCTTGTAATTACATTCAAGGTTCAAAGGAAGATATGTGGCATCCTGATGAACATTATACATCTCGAACACGTGATATGTAGGAGTAAGCACCATCTTGTCTTCTTTTGTAAGAATCATTGACTGAAGAACGTTCGCTATCTGAGCGATGTTAGTCATCTTCACACGGTCTGTATATTTATGGAATACATCGAGTGAAAGAGAAGCTACAAATGCGTCACGCATAGTGTTCTGCTGATAAAGATGTCCAGGAATAGAGCCAGGTTCCTGATCCCACCATGTACCCCATTCGTCAACCATAAGGGCAATCTGTTTCTTAGGATCGTATTTATCCATTATGGCAATATGGCGTTTCAACACATCTTCTATTTCAAGACACTTACCCATTGTCCAGTAGTAATCATCGTCAGTGAATTCCGTAGCCGAACCTTTGCTACCTTCCCATCCTGTAACGGTGTAATAATGCAAAGAAACACCGTCCATTCTGTGACCGATATTCTTCATCAATGTTTCAGTCCAATCGTAATCATAGTCGCTTGCACCGCTGGCAATCTTGAACAGAACATTTCCGTTATAGTTTCTGCAATATGTTGAATAACGGCGATAAAGGTCTGAATAATACTCAGGACGCATGCTTCCACCGCATCCCCAGCTTTCGTTCCCTACTCCGAAATATTTAACCTTCCATGGCTTTTCACGTCCGTTTTCCTTACGCAGTTTCGCCATAGGGCTACCCTGCTCGGCTGTCATATATTCCACCCATTTTGCCATTTCCTCTACAGTTCCGCTTCCTACGTTACCGCTGATATAAGGTTCGCAACCCAGCATCTCACATAGATTGAGGAATTCATGAGTACCGAAGCTGTTGTCTTCCACTGTACCTCCCCAGTTATTGTTCACCATACGCGGACGGTTCTCCTTAGGTCCGATTCCGTCCATCCAGTGATATTCGTCGGCAAAACAACCTCCCGGCCATCTCAATACAGGAACCTTCAGTTTCTTCAATGCTTCAAGAACATCTGTTCTGTAACCGTCAACGTTAGGTATTGAGGAATTCTCGCCTACCCACAGACCACCATAAATACATGTTCCAAGATGTTCTGCAAACTGCCCGTAAATTTCTTTCGGGATAATCTGATTTCCTTTCTCAGGATAAATCTCGATACTTGCTTTCTGCTGTGCAAATGCAGGAATTCCTGCCATAAAAGCCAATGCCAATAGCGTATTTTTCATGTTTGTAAATAAAATAAATTATAAGATTATAGTTTGAGTATGGAGCAAAGATACTATAAATATGATATTAGCAAAAAAATAATTGCCAAAAATACACTTATTTTCATATCTTTGTAGCATTAACCAGTTTTTTATATGAAGAAGAAAGCATTAATTATCTCCTTATCCGTGATTTCAGCGATTATTCTGTCTGCTGCAGTCAGCACATACTTATTGTTATTTAGCAAACCTTTCAACATTAATAATCCTACGTTTATTTATATAGATGAGGACGACTCTTCCGACTCTGTTTTTGTCAAAATTGAAAGAAATCTTAACCCCAAAAGTATGTCAGGGATAAAGTTTCTGGCAAAAATCAAAGGTTATGGAGAGAATATACATACCGGAGCATACAGGATAAGCCCGCAATCATCCGTACTTGAAGCCTTCAGAAAGATTGAATCCGGAAGACAGACTCCTGTGAAACTGATAATTCCGAGTGTAAGAACTATGGACAAACTGGCATCAAGAGTAGCCAGACAGATTATGGCTGATTCAGCCAGCATATCTGCCCTGCTGAATGACAGCAGCTACATAGCCACACTTGGATATGACAAAGCTACTATTCCCGCACTTTTTATACCTAATACGTATGAGGTTTATTGGAATATGACAGCTGAAAGCTTCATTAAAAGAATGATAAAGGAAAATAAGAATTTCTGGAGCGCAGAACGTAGGGCAAAGGCAGAAGCGCTGAATATGACCACTACCGAAGTATGCACTCTGGCATCAATAGTTGATGAAGAAACTGCCAACAACGCAGAAAAGCCTCTTGTGGCAGGACTCTACATAAACAGGCTCAAAAGAGGGATGCTTCTCCAGGCCGACCCTACAGTAAAATTCAGCCTACAGGACTTCGGACTTAGAAGAATACTGTTCAAACATCTGGAAACTGACAGCCCCTATAATACCTACAAATATGCCGGGTTACCTCCCGGACCAATCAGAATTGCATCAGTAGCGGGAATAAACAGTGTTTTGAATTATTCAAAACATAATTACATTTACATGTGTGCAAAAGAGGACTTCTCCGGTACTCACAATTTTGCCTCTACTCTAAGCGAGCATAACATAAACGCAAGAAAGTATCAGCAGGCATTGAACAGAAGAAACATAAAATAAACATATGATATAGACAGAGGGATTAGTCTTGACATTTCATCAATACTAATCCCTCATGTTTTTATAAAGCCATACTGTCTTTATTTTACAGATTTCCAGAACTTGATAAAATCGGCATACTGGCCATAACAAACCAGACCGTCATCCTGTTTCAACTCGTAATCCTCAGGATAAGATACTTCTGAAACTTTCTCAACCTTTGATATTCCAAGAATATTTGAAGTATGTTTTCCCATAATCACGGATATAATACGTATCTTGAATTCTTCCTCTATGCTTAACTCATTGATTTTATATCCTATGAGTTTGGAAGGTATTGAGAATTTAAATACGTAATTGTTTTCATCAACGGAGAAATGCTCTACCTCGGCATTAAGTTCCATAAGCTGTACCAGAAGCCTTGCAGCATCTTTCTCCGGAGTCAATATTCTATCCAATGAAAATGCGTCAAGAACAGCCTTATGCACTTCATCTGCGGCACGTGCATATATATGCTTTACGTTATGTTTCTTCAATAATGATACAATCCTTACGGAAGCTCCGAAATTTTCGCCTATGGCCACAATGACTATATCCACACTGTTAAGAGGCAGAACAGACAGTGCCATCTCATCTGTAACATCGAGGACATAAGTTGTGGCAACTTTGTCTTTATAACGTTCCGCCTGAAGTTCCTCTGAGTCAACGCCGACAACTTCGTGACCTAGAGTCGTAAGCTCTTCTGCCAACACTCCACCATAATTGCCTAATCCTATAATAAGATATTTCATATCAAATGTATTTTATTGTTTTATCAGTTTATTATAATATTGTCACTTGGATATTTGTAGTTTTTCTTTTTCTCCTGTCTTATAAGTCCGCTTACCAATGTAAAAGCTCCAACACGACCAACAAACATAAGAACTATTATCAGGAGTTTGCCGGCATTGCTCAAAGTCGGTGTAAGATCAAGGCTGGAGCCTACCGTACTCAAAGCAGATACACATTCAAAGACCAATGCCATGACAGACGCATTCGGTTCTATGACAGTCATCAGGAATATTGCAAAGAAAACAATAAGAAGATAAAGAATCAAAGCCGCATTTGAACGTTTTACCGAATCGGATGAAATCTCGCGATGCAGAATATATGTTCTCTCCACCCCTCTAAGCACGGCAAAAAGGTTTATCAGAATCACAGCAAAGACATTTATCTTCACACCTCCGGCAGTTGACTGTGTTCCGCCACCTATCATCATCAGAATAATCATAAGCAGAAGAGTCTGTGTGGAAAGTGTGGTAAGTCCGACACTGGCAAAACCCGCAGTTCGTGGACATACGGAATTGAAGAAGGCGTGGACCACTTTGTCTGCCGCATCCATACCGGCAAAAGCATGATTCCATTCAAAAAGAAGAATGACAATTGTTCCCAGCAACAAAAGTGCTCCTGTCATAAACAAAACAATCTTGGTATTCAGATTGTACAAATGAATTTTCTTAATGAACCTGCGACGACGGAAAAACAGTCTGGAAAAACAATATCGGAAATAATAGAATATCGTGTCTTTCATATTCACCAATATAGGGAAACCTATACCGCCAAATACAATAAGCAATGACAATACGATATAAAGAAAATTGTGATTATGCATCACCATGTCATTACCCATTCCACCAGGAAGTGTAGAAAAACCGGCGTTACAGAATGCTGATATGGAATGAAAAGCTGCAAAATAAAGCTCCTCATAAAACGTCATTCCAAGGGTTCCGTGTATGTCAATCCATATCAGAAACATACCTATTCCCTCAATGGCAAGAGTAAATCCCAATATATATAATAATGTAGATAATAATGAGTTCAATGAATTGGTACTTATCATATCGCCTACAACCAACTGGTTGTAAAGCGACGTATTCCCCATAAAGAACATGGCGAAGAAGCTGGTTATAGTCATCACTCCCAAACCACCTATTTGAATAAGCAGCATTATTATAATCTGACCTTCCATGGTAAATGTGGAAGGTACATCGACAGATACAAGTCCGGTTACACACGTTGCACTGGTGGAGATAAACAACGCATCTATCCACGATATGCCATTATATGTAGCCCTTGGAAGCATCAGAAGTCCGGCTCCGACAATTATTATTATAAAAAAGCTTGACGCCAGAATAAGTGAAGGATTTGTTTTTCGTCCCAAAAGCCGGACAAAAAAACCGGACAGCAACGTAAAGGACATAAGCAGAAGAACAGCCCCCTTATAATAACTGCTATTGAAGAATATCCATATCCAATATGCTGCATTACCAGGTTCCGGCAGATGAAAAACAACAGGCAACAGTGTAAGATAAAGACCTATATCAAGCAACCAGGTCCACACTGTGAACTTATTGCCTTCTTCGTTTGAAAACAGATGACTTAATGCTGTATTGACCAAAAAAACAATCCAAACGGAGTTTGAGACAGCATGAAGTACGGAATGTACATTTTCCGTGACCGTGAAACCGTAACGATATACTATAGAAGCTATGAATAAAATAGCTGCAAAACATGCTAGCCATGAAAACCAGTCAACCACCTGATAAATGCGGGGCAATACAAGCTTCTTTCTATATAATATTAAACGTTCCCAATTATCCATATTCTTTTTAACTTTAAAAAGATACATGCAAACTTACACAAAAAAAATGGTGAAACAGCCAATAGCATACAAAAAGTTGAGTTTACCACTCAATTAGCACAAAACGCAATTATTAAATAGATTTCTCCTTACATTATTCTATCTATTTTTAATATTTAGTATCAAATAATCGAGTATTTCTTTGCTAAATAAACTTTTTTGTCTATTTTTGAGCAGAACTTTAAAATAAATAGCCATGAGCGAGAAACAGAAAAGATTTTTCCTAAAGGAAAACGAGATACCTACACACTGGTATAATATTCAAGCGGACATGAAGAACAAGCCAATGCCGCCACTCAATCCTGCTACAAAAGAACCGTTGAAGGCAGAAGATCTTTACCCTATCTTTGCAAAAGAACTGTGCCATCAGGAGCTGAACCAGACTGACGCATGGATAGAAATTCCGGAAGAGGTTAGAGAAATGTATAAATACTACAGAAGCACCCCACTTGTAAGAGCATATGGTCTGGAAAAAGCTTTGGGAACACCGGCACACATATATTTCAAAAATGAAAGCGTAAGCCCGATTGGTTCTCATAAACTTAATTCGGCACTGGCACAGGCATATTACTGCAAGAAGGAAGGTGTGACAAACATCACTACCGAAACCGGAGCAGGACAATGGGGAGCTGCCCTGTCATATGCGGCCCGCGTGTTCGGACTTGAAGCTGCGGTTTATCAGGTAAAAATCAGCTACGAGCAGAAACCTTACAGACGAAGCATAATGCAGACATTCGGCGCACAGGTCACTCCTTCGCCATCTATGTCAACACGTGCAGGAAAAGATATTCTTACAAAATATCCAAATCATCAGGGATCACTGGGAACAGCCATCTCAGAGGCTATAGAGCTGGCAAGAACAACTCCTAACTGTAAATACACTCTTGGGTCGGTATTAAGCCACGTTACACTGCATCAGACCGTCATCGGACTGGAAGCCGAAAAACAGATGGAAATGGCAGGAGAATATCCTGACATAATTATCGGATGCTTTGGCGGTGGTTCAAATTTCGGCGGTATCTGTTTCCCATTTATGCGCCACACTATCCTGGAAGGCAAAAAGACAAGATATATTGCAGCAGAACCTGCATCCTGCCCTAAACTGACAAGAGGTAAGTTTGAATACGATTTCGGAGACGAAGCCGGATACACTCCTCTCCTGCCAATGTACACTTTGGGGCATAATTTCGCACCTGCCAATATTCATGCTGGAGGTTTGAGATATCATGGTGCAGGTGTCATCGTGTCACAACTTCTGAAAGACGGATTAATGGAAGCTGTAGATGTGAAACAACTTGACACATTCGATGCCGGTATCATGTTTGCAAAAGCCGAAGGTATTATTCCTGCTCCGGAATCATGCCATGCAATAGCAGCTACAATCAATGAAGCCAAGAAATGTATTGAAACAGGCGAAGAGAAAGTAATTCTGTTCAATCTGTCAGGACATGGACTTATTGACATGAGTGCATACGACCAATACTTGTCCGGCAACCTTACAAACTACGAGCTTAGTGAAGAGGAAATAGAAAAAAATCTGGAAGAAGTAAAAAATCTTGGACAGAAATAAGGAATACACACAATACATATAATAATTAATACAACATCCTTAAAATAAGTATGTTAATTAATAAAGTCTGATGTTATCTTCAATTTCCATAAATGAAAGAATATCAGACTTTATCTTTTTTGAGCTGTTTTTACATCGAAAAGTTTGCATATTTAAAAAATATTCGTACCTTTGCACCCGCAATCGGAAATCATCACCGAGGCAATAAGAAAACCGGATATTCCGGAACATAGGATGGCCCGTTCGTCTATCGGTTAGGACGCAAGATTTTCATTCTTGAAAGG
>OGCN01001138.1_pt1 | contig 37855 bp, 30 predicted proteins | sample 1570181 | NCBI WGS metagenome assembly OGCN01 (sample SAMEA4370584, study PRJEB24528) | human gut metagenome | reverse complement strand
GCTTGAGCAGTACCGGGATGAAACGATGGCAGCATTATTTCAGAAGTATCTTGTTTCCGGGCCGGTATCTTACATGGAAACAATTTTTAAGGGATTAACCGGAAAAGAAGCGGACGCAAGGCAGTTAGCACTGGATTTTTATGGTCCGATTTTTCTCATGTACAGTTTGTACGATGCAGCAGATGAGAAAGAGGAAATTATAAAAATGCTCGAACTCCATGTAGAGCATTTCACTAAAATGCTGTAAGGAGGAAGAAGAAAATGAAACTTTATTTTGGAAATACAACGACAACGATAACAACGCTGATGATTCTATGTCTGCTTGGATTTATCGGTTATACGATTTTTCAGAGAGCAAATATCCTTTACTGGGGAAGACGCACTTTATTTGTACTTGTATTTGGCTTAGTTATCTGCTGTTTTGCGGCAGCCAGAGACGGGTTGGATAAGACAATTCAGCACACAATTGACGGCAGCTGTGCACCGGGAATTTTTCCGCTCCTTAGTATTCCGAATCTAATCGGGTGCATTGGTGCGGCTATCATTATTATTGCTGCCATTGCTACGCCGATTGCTAAATCGCAGGCAGCACGTGAAGTTTGGTTTTATTTTATGTCGGGTGGTGCTCTTTTGAAGATTGTTGTTATGGAGGTATCAAGGATTCGGTTGTGATGTTTTTTTCTAGTTTTCCGTAATTGACCAAGAAAAGTTTACATCTCGTGGCGCTTTCGCTCAGACAAATCCGCAGAAGTATCGGCATGTAAAAGACACATGCCTGATACTTGCGCATTTGTATCCACGAGATGCAAATCTTTTCTTGGTCAATTACTGGAATCTAGAAAAGATCACAACCGAATCCTTTACATAAGCGATAGATAGTTAGTTAGGAAGTGGAGTGGACAATGTGCATACGTTTGGAAACAAATCAGCGAAAAAGTATGCCTGACTTCCCAATTACATTTCAAGCAACTAGTTTGTGACAAATGCTCGGCTGCCAATTTATTTAGTTTCCAGTAATCAAGCAGAAAAACTTTGTGATAAGTGGGTACAAACACGTGGGTATCTGGCATGTGTTGTTTACATGCCGATACCCTTACGCGTTTGTTTAGCGAGAGCGCCCACGAATTACAAAGTTTTTCTGCTGAATTACGGAAACCAACTAAATTGCCCCCGAACCTTTGCACACTATCATTGACAACAAATACATAAAATGTTTATAATCTATATGGATATATGAAAAAAAGATGGGGTGGAGAAGAAAGATAATACTAAAGGGAAGGTTAAGGGATATTTTATGTATGAAAAGGAAAAGCAGAGGGAGAACCATCTGATTGTGTTGTTAGTGTACACATTTTTCTCACTTATTTTGACGGGAGAATCACTTTTGCTTGGCTGGGAAGTGGGAGCAATTGTGCTTTTGCTGACAGCGTTGATTGGAAGCTGGGTGATTTATATTACCGATATGGTTTCCGGAGGAATGCGGCTGTGGCTATATTTTGCATTGACGATGATATCTTGTTTTTTTTACGGAATTCATCAGACAAGTGTGTTTGATTTGGCACCACTTATGATTCTGATTATGATTCTATTTTCAATAACGGAAAAATCAAGTATTATTAGACTTTGTGTGATTACATATTATTTGACAATGTGCTATGATTTTATCTTTGTTCTGAATCATGCCATTGAATTTACAGCGCTTACAGTGACTAGGACGCTTTTGCATCTTGGTCTTGTTTTGGTGTCCGGATGTCTTGTGAATCTTGTATTGAAAAGGCGGAAATCAGAGCGTGTATATTCGGATAATAAAATTGAAAAATTAGAAGAAACAAATCGCCGTGTCGAAGATTTTCTTGCCAATGTTTCTCATGAATTGCGTACACCGATTAATGCGGTTACAGGTATTTCTACCGTCATGCTGCAAAAAGAAGAAGAGCAAGAAAAGAGAGAGCAGTTATCCTCAGTACAAATGGCTGGAAAACGATTATTTGGTCAAATTGAAGATATTTTAGATTACACAGAAATTGATACGAACAAAATCCGGCTCAGCGAAGAAAATTATACACCGTCTCTGGTTGTAAATGATTTGGTTTCGGAGTATTGGGAAAAAGAAGAAAAACAGCCCGAACTGCTTTTTGACTATGATACAAAAATTCCACCGGTTCTTTTGGGCGATGAGCGGAAAATAAGAAAGATATTAAAACATCTAGTGGATAATGCGATGAAATTTACGCAAGAGGGCGGTGTTTATGTCAGAATTTTTTCATTAAAAAAATCTTATGGAATCAATTTGTGTATTGAAGTAAGTGATACAGGTGTCGGCATTGCAAAAGATGAACTGGAAAGAATTACGGAGCGGTTCTACCAAACAAGTACAGGAAGAAACCGAAAGGTGGGGGGACTTGGGTTAGGTTTGTCTATTGTGTACGGAATGGTTCGTGTGATGAATGGGTTTATGCGGATTGAAAGTGAAGAGGGCAGGGGAACTACGGTTACGGTTAGTATTCCACAGCAGGTGGCAGAAGAAAATCCGGAAAAGCCTTTAATTAATAATAAAAACTTGTGTGTTGCATGTTTCTTGATGACGGAAAAATATGAAGTGCCTCAAGTAAGAGAGTATTATAATAAAATGATTGCGCATATGGTAAAACAGTTTGACATCCCATTGCACCGTGTTACGAACCGGGACGAATTGGAACAGTTATTAGAAGTGACACCGGTGACGCATTTGTTTGTGGGTGAGGAGGAGTATCGCGTAAATAAGAATTATTTGGAAATGACAGATTCAAAAGTGCGGATTGTTGTTGTGGCAGGAAAAAATATTATTCTGCCGCAGGAAAAGCGGATAGAAATAATTCGGAAGCCCCTTTGTACACAGTCTGTATTAAATATTTTAAAGGAAAAGGAAAGTGATTTGTCAAAAAGAAAGAAACGAAAAATGATATGCCCGGGAATTAAGGTGTTGGTTGTGGATGATGAGCCGATGAATCTGACCGTTGCAAAGGGGATTTTTGAAAATTATCAGATGATAGTAAAAACTGTAATCAGCGGAAAAGAGGCAATTGAGGCTTGTGAAAAGGAAAGATTTGATATTATTTTCCTTGATCATATGATGCCGGAAATGGATGGTATTGAAACGTTAAAACAACTTCGTAAAATGCAAAAAGAGAGTGGTCAGGAATATATTATTGTTGCATTTACGGCAAATGCAGTCAGTGGAGCAAAGAAAATGTTTATGGAGGAAGGTTTTGATGAGTTTGTTTCAAAACCGATTGAGACAATGACACTGGAACGAGTTCTTTGCAAGGTACTTCCGAAATCGTCGATTACCTATGTCAGTGAGGAAAAAGAGGCTGTAAAAACGGACGAGAGGAAAACGAATTTTGACAGGAATGCCGGGCTGCAATACTGCCGTGGAGATGAAATGTTTTACAGAGAATTGTTAGCGCAGTTTCACGGTGAGTCGGTGAAAAAGAGACAAATGATAGAAGCGGATTATGAGCAGAAAAATATGGAAGATTATCGGATTCGTGTGCACGCCTTAAAGAGTACGGCGAAGATGATAGGAGCTGAGAATTTGTCTGATCTGGCAAAAGATTTGGAAATGGCAGCGAAAGAAAAAGACTGGGATTTCATTGAGAAGAATCACAAAGAAGTTCTAGACCAGTATGCAGCGGCGGTTGTGGAAATTGGCAGCCTGCTTGGTACTGTGTTGGAAGAAGAGGAGTTTTCCGTAACGCAAATAAATAGTGAAAAATTATTGGAAGAATTAATGCTTTTGATGGAAAAATTGCGTGCTTACGAAATAGATGACGCAGAAAAAATTATTCAAAAACTGCAGTATATAAAGTGCGCAAACTTGTCGGGGAGAGAATTGATTGAGGATATCAAACAAGATGTCGCGGATTTTGAATTTGACCGGGCACTTTATAAAACAGAGAAGCTTTACAAACGTGTGGAAAGAGGTGAATGCGAATGAATCCAAAACGATTGATACAAGTGTTTAACAATCATGAATTAGGGCTTCAGGAACGATTGTTCCGCCTTCTGGTCACGATTGGCCTAATGGGACTGGCAATGGGAATTCTTGTTGGTCTTGTGTTAGGAGAAAGTATGGCAAACACCCTTTCACTTCTTGTGGTATTTGTGCTTGCGGTTGCGATAACGTATTTTTCCATCCATTTTCATAAAATTCAAATAGGGGCAGTGTTGATTTCCGTTTTGCTGATTTATTTTGCGCTTCCTTTTAACTTTTTGACAAGTGGAGGAATTTATGGAGGCGGCCCAATTTGGCTGATGTTTGGCGTTGTTTTTGTCTGTCTGGTAGTTGAGAAGAAGGCAAAGTACATATTGATTGCCAGCAGTTTCTGCCTGTATGGTGCATGTTATCTGACGGCTTATTGGAATCCCAGAATTATGGAATTTCACACGATCCAGGCAGCCTATGTCGATTCCTTTTTTACACTGGCGGCAGTGACGGTTCTTGTGTGCAGCATGATTTTATTTCAGAATGCGATGTACCGGAAAGAAAATAAGATTGCAAAGGAGCAAAAAAAAGAAAATGAAGAATTAAACCGGATGCAGAATCATTTTTTCTCAAGTATGAGCCATGAGATCAGGACACCGATAAATACTATTATTGGACTGAATGAGATGATTTTGCGAGAAGAAATTTCGGATGAAGCAGCCGGCGATGCCAAGAGTATTCAGGGGGCAAGCAAGATGCTTTTGACGCTGATTAATGATATATTGGATATGTCAAAAATTGAATCGGGCAAAATGCAGATTGTTCCGGCCGTTTACGAAACAGGAGATATGCTATCCGATGTTGTGAATATGCTTTGGATACGGGCAAAGGAAAAAGGGCTTGAATTTCATATCAATGTGGACCCTTTGCTGCCAGCCCAGCTGTTTGGCGATGAAGTGAGGATTAAACAGATTCTCATTAATGTATTAAATAATGCGGTTAAATATACAAAAGAGGGGGCTGTTACTTTATCCATTCAGTGTAAAGAGCAGGAGAACGGAAATGCATTAATTTCTTATTCGGTGACGGATACCGGAATGGGAATTAAAAAAGAAAGTATTCCGTATTTATTTCAAGCATTCAAACGCATTGACGAGAGTGAAAACCGCTATATAGAGGGAACCGGTCTGGGACTTTCGATTGTGAAGCAGTTAGTAGAACTTATGGGAGGTGACATTTCCGTAAACAGCGTGTATACAAAAGGCTCCACATTTATCATTACAATTCCACAAAAAGTGGTAAGCAATGAAGAGATCGGTGAACTGGATTTGGAGAGCAGACACAGTACAAATCAAAGAGAATCGTACAAACAAAGTTTTGAGGCAGAAAAAGCACGCGTCTTAATTGTGGACGATAATGAAATGAACCGGATGGTGGCAAAAAAACTGCTTCGTGACACAAAAGTTATGGTAGATACGGCAGAAAGTGGAGAAAAGTGTTTAAAGAAAAGTCTTCAGACGAGATATGATGTTATTTTTATGGATCATCTGATGCCGGAAATGGATGGTATTGAATGTCTGCACGCGATTCGGACCCAGATGGGTGGTTTCAATCAAAATACGCCGGTTGTGGTATTGACAGCAAATGCCGGAAGTGAAAATAAAGCACTTTATTTTCGTGAAGGATTTGACGGGTATTTGTTAAAGCCGGTCAGTGGTGCGCAATTAGAGGAAGAACTTCTAAGACTTCTTCCTAAAAATCTTATCAGGCAATTCAATGCAGAAGGAACCGTGGGAATGATAGAGGCACCGATTTTAGAGCACAGGAAAAAAGTGCCGGTTATGATATCGACGGACACGACATCGGATTTGCCGGATCATCTCATAGATAAAAATTTAGCTGCCGTAATGCCTTATCGCGTGAAAACAGAGGGTGGTGAGTTTTTAGATGGCGTCGAAACGGAGACAGACGGAATCCTTGCTTATATGAAAGAACGCGATGAAATAGTGCAGTCAGTGGCACCAAAAGTAAGTGATTACGAAGAGTTTTTTGCCGAACAGCTTACGAAAGCGCAGTCTGTTGTCCATATTTCCATGGCAGAAAGTGTTAGTCCCGGATTTGCGAATGCGCTGGAAGCGTCAAAGGCGTTTGATAATGTTATGGTTATAGATTCCGGACAATTGTCAAGCGGTATGGGACTTATGGTTTTGTATGCCCTATCTTGTGCTGCCGGCGGAATGGGAGCCGGGGATATTGTGCAGAAACTTAAGGCTTATAAAAAACAGATTCAGACAAGCTTTATTGTAAGTGAGACGGGATATCTGATGCAGGCAGGAAAAATTTCGGAAAAGGTTCATAAACTATGTCAGGCATTTATGCTCCATCCTGTAGTTGTTCTAAAAAATGGCAGGATGAAAATAAAGAAAATTTATGTTGGCAGAAGAAAAACGGCATGGAAGAAATACATTACTTCCACGTTTAATAAAGAGCTTCATATGGATAAAAAGATGCTGTTTATTACCTATGCAGGACTAACGAATGATGAGTTAAAGGAAATTACAAAAGAAGTAAGAGAAAAAGATGCAATCGAGAACATTATTTATCAAAAGGCATCTCCGGCGGTTGCCATTAACTGCGGACCGGGTACCTTTGGGCTGTTATTTGCAAAGATGGATGATGAATAAAACGTATGAGGTGATAGCAAGATGAAAACAATATTAGTTGTAGATGATGACAAACTAAATCTTTCGGCAGCGCGGAAAGTGTTAAGTGGCGAATATAAGGTAATCCCTGTTGTGAGGGGAACACAGGTATTGTCTTATTTGGAAAATGAGGAATGTGACATGATTCTTTTGGATATCAGTATGCCGGAAATGGATGGCTTTGAACTGCTTAGAAAAATTCGGACGATGGAGAACGGTAAGGACATTCCCGTGATTTTTCTTACGGCTGACAATGATACCGAGACGGAGACCCGCTGTTTTAAAGAGGGGGCCATTGATTTTATTGTAAAACCTTTTGTGCCGGCTGTTATGCAGTCAAGGATTGGAAGAGCACTTGAACTGGAAGAACTTCGGCGTGGTCTTGCGGATAAATTAGAGAAGAAAACCCGTGAAGTATCGGATATTAAAAGCAAATCTTATCAGGATGCCCTAACCGGTCTTTGGAATCGCGCCTATACAGAGAATGCTGTAAATGAAATGATTTCACAAGGGAAAAAAGGTGCTCTCTTTATGCTTGATATGGATAATTTTAAAGCAGTTAATGACAATTACGGTCACATTGCCGGGGATGAAACGCTTAAAATATTTGCCGGCACTTTAAAGAAATTTGCAGGAGAAGGGGATGTTCTTTGTCGGATTGGCGGTGACGAGTTTATGATTTTTGTAAAGGATGTTACAAAAAAAAGTGAACTGGGCAGCCGTGCAGCAGAGATTATTTCAGGTTTTCAAAAGAAATTTGCTGAATTTGATTTTGAAACCGAGTGTTCCGTTTCGATTGGCATTGCGCAGACACCGGAAGACGGAATGGAATTTAATAAACTTTACAACTCAGCAGATAAAGCGTTATACTATGTGAAGCAGAACGGAAAAAACGCATATCATTTTTTCAGTGATAAGTTACAGAAGGAAAAAAGCCGTGCCGGAAAAATTGTTGATCTGAAGTATATTAACAGTTTAATGAGCCGTGTAGATGATGGACAGGGCGCATATTTTCTTGATATAGACAGTTTTCATCATGTTTATAATTTTATCTGCCGTTTTGTAAAGAGAAACGAAAAGGATGTTCAAACCGTGTTATTTACGGTGAATGAGGAAAATCAGGAAATTGATGTGACAGAGATGGAACTGATTTTGGAGACCTTGGAGAAAGCAATTTATACGTCCTTGCGCAGGTCGGATGTATCGACGAGATATTCCAGTAAACAGATTGTGGTAATTCTTATGGATACGGACGAAGTAAATGGAAGTATGGTTGCGGATCGTATTTTGGATTGTTTTTATAAAATGTATTCGCATCAGGAGGTGCAGATCGATTATGACATCGCGTGCATCAGTCGATAGAACTTATATTGCAATTGATTTAAAATCGTTTTATGCTTCAGTGGAATGTAAAGAACGAAACCGCGACCCACTTACTACAAATCTTGTGGTGGCAGATCAAACAAGGACAGAAAAAACAATTTGTCTTGCCGTTTCGCCATCCCTTAAAAGCTATGGAATACCGGGGCGACCACGGCTTTTTGAGGTCGTTCAAAAGGTGAAAGAAGCAAATCACAAACGTCGGTATCAGGCACCGAATCGAACATTTCTCGGTGCTTCGGATGACAGTGTGGAACTAAAAAAAAATAAAACTCTTGCTATTGATTATATTGTGGCGCCACCCAGAATGGCATATTATATGGAGTACAGCACAAAAATTTATGATATTTATTTGAAGTATATTGCGCCAGAGGATATGCATATTTATTCGGTGGATGAGGTGTTTGTGGATGTGACCGATTACCTTTCTACTTATAAGATGACGGCAAGAGAACTTGCTATGACGATGATACAGGATGTTCTCAAAACAACCGGGATTACAGCGACAGCAGGAATTGGCACCAATATGTATCTTTGCAAAATTGCGATGGATGTGGTGGCAAAACATATTGAGCCGGATAAAAACGGGGTGCGGATTGCGGCGTTAAATGAGATGTCGTATCGGAAGCTCCTCTGGAATCACAGACCGCTTACCGATTTTTGGCGTGTAGGTCCCGGCTATGCAAAAAAATTAGAAGCGAATGGGCTTTATACGATGGGCGATATTGCCAGATGTTCCATTGGAAAACCGGATGAGCTATACAATGAAGAACTTTTGTACCAGTTGTTTGGTGTGAATGCGGAACTTTTGATTGACCATGCATGGGGGTATGAGCCGTGCACAATTCAGGATGTTAAGGCGTATAAGCCGGAGACAAACAGTGTGAGTTCCGGTCAGGTTTTGCAGTGCCCCTATGATTTTGATAAAGCGAAACTGGTGGTAAAGGAAATGACGGATTTGATGGTGCTTGATTTGGTCGATAAAAGACTTGTTACAGATCAGATTGTACTCACGATAGGGTATGATATTGTAAACTTGACAGACCCATCAAGAAATCGAAGCTACAAAGGAGTTGTGACAACGGACCGTTATGGAAGAAAGGTGCCAAAACATGCACACGGGACAACCAATTTAAAAAGGCAGACATCATCCACTGCTATAATTATGGATGCAGTAATGGAATTATATGACCGGATTGTAGATAAAAAGCTATTGGTTCGCCGGATTACCATTACAGCGAATAAGCTGGTGAGTGAGGATTTGGTGCAGGAGAAAGAGAGCTATGAGCAGCTACAGCTTTTTACGGATTATGAAGAAGTAAAACGGGAGCGCGAGAAAGAAGAGGCTGCTCTTGAAAAAGAAAAACGAATCCAGCATGCGATGCTTGATATTAAGAAAAAGTTTGGGAAAAATGCAATTTTGAAGGGAATGAATCTGGAAGAAGGTGCAACTGCCAAAGATAGAAATTCACAGATTGGCGGACACAAGGCATAATCGGATTTGAAAAAGAAAAGGGGGTCAGAAGAAAATGCTTAATAATGAAATTAGTCATAAATACGATGATATTCTTTCTCTGCCGCATCCCAATTCCACAAATCATCCCCGCATGGCAAGAAGAGACCGGGCGGCGCAGTTTTCTTCATTTGCGGCACTGACCGGACATGAGGAGGCAATTTCTGAGACGGCTCGTTTGACGGATGAAAAAGCAGCGCTCGGTGAAGATGTGATGGAGCGGCTTGATTGGATTTTTACGAAGATAAAAGCCAAAATGAGTGAAAATCCGGAAGTAACAATCACATATTTTCTGCCGGATGAGAAGAAGGCTGGCGGAAGATATGAAAGTCATGCCGGTGTGGTAAAGAAAATGGATGAATATAAACGCGAATTGATTTTTAACGACCATACGGTCATACCAATGCAGCAAATTGTAAATATTGAGGCCGACTGGCTGGAAAGGAGTTCAAATGAAGACATTACTTGTGATTGATATGCAGAATGATTTTATTAATGGAGCGCTGGGAACAAAAGAGGCGGAGGCAATTGTGCCATTTGTAAAGGATAAAATTGAAGAATACCGGGAGGCAGGGAACCCGGTTTTTTTCACCCGTGATACGCATGGAGAGGATTATCTGGATACGCAGGAGGGGAAAAATCTGCCGGTGAAGCATTGCATCGAAGGAACCTGGGGGTGGCAGATTTCAGATGAGATTGGTTTTAGTGAGGACGATATGGTGTTTGATAAAAATACATTTGGATATGATTGGTCGCAGGCTGTTTTGGCACAACCGGAATTGTTTTTTGGTGATGAAATCGAATTGATTGGTTTATGTACGGATATCTGTGTTATTTCAAATGCAATGGGATTAAAAACTGTTTTCCCGGAAACTGTTATTTCCGTGGACGCAGCGTGCTGCGCGGGAGTGACAAAAGAGTCCCACGAAAACGCGCTGGCGTCCATGAAAATGTGTCAGATTCAGATAAAAAATTCACACTAAGTGATTAGATTATGAAAGAATCTGTTTTAAGTCTTCCTCTGGGGTTGAGACTTTGGAAATGTGATACTCATCAATCAGATATTGCAGCACATTTTTTGAGAGGAAGGCTGGCAGTGTTGGTCCCAGGTAAATATTTTTGATACCAAGGTGTAACAGGGTCAGCAGAATGCAGACAGCTTTCTGCTCGTACCAGGACAAAATCATCGACAAAGGAAGTTCATTGACATCACAGTCGAATGCCTTTGCAAGTGCGATGGCAACCTGAATGGCAGAGTAGGCATCGTTGCATTGTCCCATGTCCATGATGCGCGGTAGTCCGCCAATTTCACCAAGGTCTAAGTCATTGAAACGGTATTTTCCACAGGCAAGTGTCAAAATAACGGTGTCTTTTGGTGTCTGTTTTACAAATTCAGTATAATAATTTCTTCCCGGTCTGGCACCATCGCATCCGCCGACTAAGAAAAAGTGTCGGATGTCGCCGTTTTTCACAGCATCAATCACCTGGTCTGCAACACCAAGGACGGTTCCGTGTCCGAATCCGGTCATGACATAGTGGCCACCATTAATTCCGGTATTTTCTTTGTCTTTTGAATAGCCGCCAAGTGCCAGTGCTTTTTCGATAACCGGTGTAAAATCTTTGTTTTCACCGATGTGTGTGACATTTGGGTAAGAAACAACTTCGGTTGTGAAAACGCGGTCAGCGTAACCGGGTTTCACAGGCATTAAGCAGTTGGTTGTAAATAAAAAGGCTGCCGGAACATTGTCAAATTCTTTTTGCTGGTTCTGCCATGCTGTTCCAAAATTTCCTTTCAAATGCGGATATTTTTTTAATTCCGGATAAGCGTGGGCAGGAAGCATTTCTCCATGGGTATAGATGTTAATTCCTTTTCCTTCCGTCTGTTTAAGAAGCAATTCCAAGTCTTTCAAATCGTGGCCGCTTACGACGATAAAAGGTCCTTTTTCAACAGTCAGGGAAACCTTTGTCGGAACCGGAGTGCCATACGAGGTTGTGTTCGCACGGTCTAACAGTGCCATGCATGCGAGATTTACTTCACCCGTTTCCATAACAACCGGGAGAAGATGCTCCATATCAAAATCGTAACTAATTACACAAAGTGCTTTATAAAAGAACTGATTGACGGTTTCATCCGTATAGCCAAGCATTTTTGCGTGGTATGCATAGGCTGACATGCCACGGATGCCAAAGAGGATAAGGGATTTTAATGAGCGGATATCCTTATCTGCCTCCCAAATTTGTTTCATGTCATAATTGTCTGTGTTTCCACATGGATTTTTGCATACGCTGCAATCCGGTACAATGATGTGTTTTTCTTCATTTACCCGTTGAATCATTTCACGCAGCGTATCATCGTTAAAGTTTACAGTTGTAATGGTTGTAAAAAGACCCTCTATAATAATCTGGTCCGTATTTTCCGTTTTTTTATTGTTTTCGCAGGCACGTGCCAAGCCAATCAGTGCTCCGGTTAATTCATCCTGAAGATTGGCAGTTTCGGCAGTTTTACCACATACGCCTGCACAACCGGTGCATCCGGCACATCCTGCGGTCTGTTCACATTGAAAACAAAACATTGAATTTGTCATGCGTTTTCGCTCCTTTGATTTGCTATTGTGAGCTTATTATAAAAAAATTTATTTGAGAAATATGTTGTTATAACCACGTTTTTTTGACGCTTAACAGGAAATATTTGGTTGTATACATTTGTTAAAACTATAAAATAAACACATTTTTCTACAAAAGAGTAGTCGAAAGACTCTGTCTTCCCTTGCTATAATAAGGACAATACATAAGGCAAGTGCCGGAATTGCAGAAATTGACAAGATGGCAGCATGTATCCGTACCTTGGCAAAGCAATTACAGGATGGGCTTGCCATGTAAGTAAGGTAAGAGGAAAAGAAACTGCCGGTTCTAAGAACAAGGATTCTAAGAATCGGCAGTTTTTTGAGGGTATTAGAAAATATCGTATTTATATTTCATTACGCGGTAGGCGTAACGTTTGGACTGGTAAGTGAAGGTGCGAATCATTTTTCCATTTTTGTCATACTCGCCGTAGGTGTGGTTCATGCCGCTGCTGAATGTGATGTTTTCATCAAAATGCTGGACACTGCTGACAACACTGGAATAAGGGACAGCAAATTTTTTTACAAGCCGGTAGGTCTTTTTCTTCTCATCCACCAGATATTTGTAGTAATAAGAAGCCTTTCCTTTTTTGTAGGAGCCGACGCCTTTATAACTTTTCCAACTGAATTTTGGAAGTGTTTTTGCACTGCCGAAATTGTTGTTGTACAGGTAGAGGTAATACTGCCCATTTGGGAGGGTATCATCTTTTTCTACAGTAATCGTATGCTGACCGGCATGACCGACAAATTTGACACCGGTCCGCTTGAGAAGATACTTTGCAAGCGATGTCTTTTTGTAGAGGGAGCCGGAGTGGATGATGTACTTGATTTTCGGCTTTTTGTAAATATTGCTGACCTTTACCAAAGAACTTTCTTCCCGGCTGCTCACAATTAGTTCTCCATCATTAATTAAATCTAAGGAATTTAAATGGAGCCAGTCAAGTTCAGTTCCTCCGTAGGTGTTTTTACCACCCTTTCGCTGAACATGTTTTTTTCTGGAAGCCGACATAAGTTTTGCAAAATCAACTAATTTTTTTGTTTTTTTAGTTTTAATATCAACAGAAATAACAACGTCTTCAATTGTTTTTTTCTTCTTATCATTTACAAGACACAGTAATTTTTTATGAGCCGCATCATACATAAAATCGTGGTGGAGTTCGTAACCTTTGAGAGAGATTTGTCTCACGATATGCCCTAGGCGGTTCATGACGGCAAGTTTGTCAATATCATAGGAGAAAATCCAGTTGCCGTCTACGGTGAGAATTCGGTCGGTGCGGTAGCCATTCAGTGGTGTCAAGCCGCGGCTTACACCGTTGTTATCGTAATAGTAAATGTTGGTGGCATCTGATTTATCGTGTCCAAACATGGCATAGAAGCCGAGCGAGACGGCAGTTTTGCTTTTTCCGTTTTTCACTTTTTTGATTTTCGGAATCGCTTTTTCCTTTTTGGGTGTCGTTGAAAAGCGAACAGTCTTTTTCCACTCATTTGCTGCATTGTAGAAATTAATTTCTACTGTATTTTTTCTGCCGGCAGCGAGTCCCGGAATTAGATATTCGTGAGTTAGGCGCACATTTGCTTCCGATCCGCCTGCTAAAGTGCCGGAAATCGTTTCCGCACCTTTGGCTGTAATGGTGTACTTGGCGTAAAGTGGTTCTGTAGAAACCGCATAAAAGTAAATAGAGGTACTCAGTGTGCCATATGGATTTTTTACTAACAGAGGGGCATCCAAAGTTCTTTTCCCCTTTTTCCATTTGGTCAGATAAGAAGTTGCTTCTCGTTGGTATTTGGTCGTATAAACGTTTTTCGTACTGTGTTTGATAGTAAGTATTTTTGCCTGAGATTTTGTGGCACAAACGAGAGTGCCACAAAACAGAAGTAAAAACATACTTACCAGTAGTTTTTTTTGTTTCATTGGATGGTCTCCTTTTCATAGTATACATCAGTAAAATCATATTTTATTACGCGGTAAGCGTATCGCTTTGCTGCATAAGTATATGTACAAATCATGTTTCCTTGTTTATCGTATTCGCCATAAGTGTGATCCATGCCGCTGCTGAATGTGACGTTATTTCCAATATAATTCACTCCGCTGACTACACTGGAATACGGAACGGAAAACTGCTGAACCAATTCGTATGTTTTTTGGTTTTCATCGACTAAATATTTGCAAAAATAGGAGGCAGTTCCTTTGCGGTAAGTGCCGACGCCCGGATAGAGGCTCCAGTCAAATTGAGGGAGTGTTTTGGCACTGCCAAAGTTATTATTGTACATAAACAAATAATATTGTCCATTTGGCAGTGAAGCATCGTGTTCTACTGTAATCGTGTGCTGACCGGCATGTCCGACAAAGTTCCCTTTTTGTTTTAATAGCAGTTTTTCATATTTGGTTCCTTTATAAAGAGAGCCGCTGTGGATTAAGTAGTCAATGGAAGGATTCTCATAAATATTATTGATTTTAATAATTACGCTTTCTTCCCGGCTGCTGAATACGGCATCTTTATCATTAATCATATCCAGAGAATTCAAATGAAGCCAGTCAAGCTCAGTTCCGCCATATGTATTTTTTCCGCCTTTGCGTTGTACGGATCGCTTTCTCATGGACTTCATCATTTTCTCAAAATCGACCAGTTTTTTTATTTTTCCGGTTTCAATATTGACAGAAATCAAAACATCTTCAATTGTGTCTTTGTCGGTATCGTTGACAAGACATAAAAGCTCATTTCGTTTTTCATCGTACATAAAGTCATGATGAAGTTCGTATTTGCCAAGAGAAAGTGTCTTTTCGACTTTTCCCAGTCGGTTGACAAATGCAATGTCTGTGAGGCTGTAGGAGTAGACAAGTTTACCATCAATCGTTAAAATACGGTCGGTGCGGTAGTCATCCAATGGTGTTTTTCCCCGGCAGATACCGTTATTGTCATAATAATAAATATTTTTTGCCTTAGATTTATCATGTCCCAAAACGGCAAAAAGTCCATCGGTCAAAGAAGATTTGCTATTCCCTTTTTCCACTTTGGTAATGGCAGGAATCTGTTTATCCTTTTTGAGTGTGACCGTATATTGATAGGTATGAATCAAATTGTTTCCTGCGTCATAAAAAGCAAGGGAAAAATGATTTTCAAGTCCCGGTGCCAGTCCGGTAATTAAGTATTCATGTGTTTTTGTTACGCCGGAATCGGAATCATTTTTCAAGCGGTGTTTTATCACGCTGCCATTGTTACAGGTCACTTCACAGACGACATAACTATCTTGTTCCGATACTCCGTAATAATAAAAGGAACCGGTATTTGTTCCATATGGATTCCAGACAAGAAGTGGATCTTCGATTGTGTAGGAATTATTGTTTCTCATATTTTGAAGCTGGTTGTCTGCTTCTGTCTGGTAAGCATCCTCATAAATATTTTGGCTTTGGTGTTTGATATCCTGAATCGGAAAATCTTCACTGACTAAACCGGTATGTTTTTTTTGCTCGATTTGTTTTTGTCTTATATAATGCCGATAGCAGAATAGGCAGACAAAACCGATTAAAAGAATACCAATGATGCTTATCCAAAGTGCTTTTCTTTTCATGCGTGTACTCCTTTTTATGTAATGATAGATTTAGTGTAAAAAATAATTATGTCAAAACAATTTCAGGTAGGTGTTTGGAATAGGTGTTCGGGGGGGATTTTATTTGTTTCCGTAATTCGGCAGAATATCTTTGGTCTTGTGGGCGCTTTCGCTCGTTGAATACGTAGCGGTATGGGCACTGAAACTACCAGTGGTCTCCGCTCCGCTTCGGTCGTTGCAGAACAGAAGTCCACTGGACTTCTTGCAACTCATACCGACGTACTCAAAACCCACAAGACCTAAAGATATTCAGCCGAATTACTGGAATCAAAATAGAGTACCAGCGAACACTTGACACAAATCAATTGCGTCATATTGTATAAAATGACGGAGAACATCATCAAGGAGTGAAAATTTTGGATTGAGTGTTTACTGTTATTTATTACGGAAACTAAAAAATATCTTGCATGCCACCCAATTTTCGTCTACAATTAGTTCTATTGCAAAAAAGATAGAAAGAAGGAAACATAATAATATGAAACAGGACAAAACTTTTCTTGGAACGGAGCCGGTGGGAAAACTGCTTTTTAAACTGGCAGTGCCAACGGTTATTGCACAGCTTGTGAATATGCTCTATAACATTGTTGACCGCATTTATATTGGACATATGCCGGGAGACGGAAGTCTTGCACTGACCGGGGTTGGAGTGTGCATGCCATTGATTATGATTGTGTCAGCGTTTGCAGCGTTAATCAGTTCCGGTGGTGCACCGCGTGCTTCGATTGCAATGGGAAAGGGAGAGCATGAGTCGGCAGAGAAGATTCTTGGTGGCTGCGTTACGGTGCAGGTAGTGATTTCTCTTATATTGACGGTAGTTATTCTGGTTTGGAATAAAGATTTGCTTCTTGCTTTTGGAGCAAGTGAAAATACAATTTCGTATGCAAATTCATATATGAGTTTGTATGCATTTGGCACACTTTTTGTACAGCTGACCTTGGGAATGAATGCATTTATTACGGCACAGGGATTTGCAAAGACCGGTATGTTTACGGTAATGATAGGTGCAGTGGCTAATATTATATTGGATCCTGTTTTTATTTATGGGTTTCATATGGGAGTAAGGGGAGCTGCACTTGCTACTATTTTATCGCAGGGAATTTCTTGTGTGTGGGTAATTCATTTTCTATGTGGTGAGAAAACGATTCTCCGCCTCAAAAGAAAAAATCTTCGAGTGGATTTTGGTTTGGTGCTTCCGTGTCTTGCATTGGGACTTTCTGCGTTTATCATGCAGGCAAGTGAGAGTGTCATTTCGGTCTGTTTTAATTCGTCGTTACTTGCTTACGGAGGAGATTTGGCGGTCGGTGCGATGACAATTTTAACAAGTGTGATGCAGTTTGCGATGCTTCCGCTGCAAGGGCTCGGGCAAGGGGCACAGCCGATTACCAGTTATAATTACGGAGCGAAAAATCGTGAGCGTGTGAAAAAAAGTTTTCGTTTACTGCTAACAATTAGCTTGGTATACTCTGTTGTTTTGTGGGCATTTATTTTAATCATCCCGTGTCTTTTTGTGGGCATGTTTACAAGCGATGCCACTTTGCTTGATTTTACTTCCCAGGCATTACGTGTATATTGTGGGGCATTGTTTATTTTCGGTATCCAGATTGCCTGCCAGATGACGTTTGTCTCAATTGGAAGTGCTGTTTGTTCAATTATTGTAGCGGTGTTGAGAAAATTTGTTTTGTTAATTCCGCTTATTTATATTCTGCCGCAGCTTCTTGTGGATCAGACCTTTGCGGTGTATCTGGCAGAACCGGTTGCAGACGTGTTTGCCGTTACCTTTACTGCTATTTTGTTTACGATTCAATTTAAGAAAATACTTGCAAAGTTAAATTAAAGGATTTTACAAAAGGAAAGCCTCGGATTGCCTTAAAAACGATTTTTTAGGCAGTTTAGGGGCTTTTTTTAATGCATGGTTTTTTGAAAAAATTTTTCAAATTTTTTACTTTTGTTAGGTAGTGGATTTTACAATGAAATTTTAAGATGGGATTGTAACGAAGGAAATGCAGAATAAGAAAGTGCCACATCCGTGGCAGGAAAAATGGAGGTAAAAATGAAAAGAATGAACAGAGTAATTGCTTTTTCTGCGTTGGCAGCATTGAGTCTGACCTTAAATCCCATTCAGGCAGGAGCCTATGGAGAGACAACAGAAAAAAGCACGTTGACAGCAGACACAAAAGCAGTCAGTGAGTACCAGACATGGAAAGACAGCACCTGGACAGGAAAAGAGTCCATTGATTCCGGTAAAATTGTATTGACACCGGGCGCAACTGAGAAAGATTTGAATTTTTGCTGGTATTCCAAAACAAAAGGATTAGCAAAAGTAAAATTAGGAAAGAAAGAAGATTTATCCGACGCCAAAGTATATGACGGCACAGTTACCGATATTAACCGTTCCAACAGTGTGGAGACTTACAAAGCTTCCAACAAAGTATCCATAAAAGGCGCATTGGAGAAAAACACTACTTATTACTACAGCTATTCCAACGACGGAACGACATGGAGTAAGGCAGAAAAGTATCAGACAAAAGATTTTTCTTCTTACAAAATCTGGCTGGTAGGTGACCCGCAGGTTGGTGCATCCGGTTCCGAAGGACAGGGAACAATTGATGATGTAAATATCGCGGTTGATACTTACAACTGGAACAAAACATTGGAGATGGCAAAGAAAAAAGATGGAGATGCTAGTTTTGTACTGTCAGTAGGTGACCAGATTGATTATGCTGCAGCAGATGAAGCAGATACAAAGAATGTAAGAGAGAGCGAGTATGCCGGTTTCTTATATCCGTCGGTACTTCGTAATCTACCGCTTGCTTCTTCCATCGGTAACCATGAGAGCAAAGGAACCGATTACAAGTATCATTATAACAACCCAAATACAGAGGATAATTTGGGAGCAACGAACTCCGGAAGTGATTACTACTTCAGCTATGGCGATGTACTATACATTGTTTTGAATAGTAATAACCGTAATGCGGCAGAGCACAGCAAACTGATGGAAAAGGCAATTAAAAGCGCACCAAATGCGAAATGGAAAGTAGTAGCCTTCCACCATGATATTTATGGTTCCGGACAGCCACACTCCGATTTTGATGGAGCAAATCTTCGTACAATTTTTGCGCCACTTATGGATAAGTATGACATTGATGTCTGCTTAACCGGTCATGACCACAGTTATGCAAGAACTTATCAGATTATTGACGGTACTGCAATTGAATACGGACAGGATTCGGCAACAAATCCGGAAGGAACATTGTATATTGCGGCAGGTTCTGCCAGTGGTTCTAAGTTCTATAACTTAGCTACGCAGAAACAGTATTACATCGCAGAGCGTTCCAACAATCAGCTTCCGACCTATTCGACCATTGATTTTTCGGATCAGGCATTTACAATCAAGACTTTTGATTATACAGGTGCTGAATATGCAAAACCATTTACCATTAAAAAGGAAAGCCAAAAAGATTCAGCACAGCAGTTGATTAAAAAAGCAGAAGGATTAAGCAGTTCCGTATACAGTGAAGAGTCTTTGAAAAAAGTAGATGATGCGGTGAAAGTGTTGAAAGAGATTGTTGCATCCACATCAAAGGATAAGGGAGCAGAAAAATTGTCTGTACTTTATGACAAGACAAACAATGCGGACAATGCCAAAGACCCATTGAACTACTATGGATATGCACAGGGTGAATTCGCTTCTAAACTTGGTGATACGACAACGACGACACTTCGTGCAGGATTCTCAAGTTTGTTAGACAAGACACTGCTTCCGGATTTGACAACAAAGATTCCGGCAGCTACATATGACACAGCATATGCAAACTTGAAAAAAGCAATTGACAATGTGGAATACAAAGTAGTGAGTTCCTACGGTGATGATGATTTGGATTTGGATGATGGTGAGCCGGCTGCTAAGACCACAGTGAAAAAGGCAGCACTTACGATTAAAAAATCCATTGCTGGTAAAACGGTGAAACTGAAAAAAGGCAAATCCTTTAAAATCATAACTAAGAGAACCAACACAAAGAAAAAAGTTACTTACAAATCTTCCAACAAAAAGTATGTGAAGGTAAGTGCAGCCGGTAAAGTAACGGCGAAGAAGTATACAAAGAAAACCGTAACAATCACTGTAAAAGCAGGTACATTAAAGAAAACCTTTAAAGTGAAAGTTACAAGATAGGATGATTGAATTATATGGAGCGGATAACGAAGAAGAAAGCAATTGAAATCATTGGCACGGCGGCAGCACTTTTGGTATTGTTTGGTATCATCTGGTATGTAAGCAGTTCAGTGAAAAAGACACCACTGATTAGCGAAGATGGTTTAGAGTATGCCAAAGCCACTGTGGTGGAAATTGTAAAAGGAAACAGCGGTGGAAATAATACCGGTGAGGGAGAGATGGCGGGAAGTCAGGATGTGAAAGTAAAAATCACATCCGGCTCCCACAAGGGAAAAACCGTAGAAGCAAATAATCTAAATGGTTATTTGTACGGGGCAAATTGTCAGGTTGGAACAAAAGTAATTGTACAGATTAGTGCATATGGTGATGTAATCAATGCCAATGTGTATAACTACGACAGAGAGTATGTCATGTATGCTTTAATTGGATTGTTTTTACTGATACTTTGTCTCATCGGTGGAAAACGAGGAATTTATTCCGCTATCGCTCTGGTGTTTACCTTTATATGTATCATCGGTTTATACCTTCCCCTGCTTTATGAGGGAGCGAGCCCATTTCCTTTAACGATTGCAGTCGTTTGTCTGATTACCATTGTATCGCTTCTGTTAATCGGCGGATTTACAAAGAAAACCGTATGTGCCACGATAGGAACAATTATGGGAGTTGCGGTATCCGGAATTATCGCCATGCTATTTGGAAAATTGTCACACATATCCGGATACAACACCGAAGAAATTGAAAATCTGATTTATGTGGCTCAGAATTGTAAATTACAGGTAGGAGACCTGTTATACTCCGGTATTTTGATTGCTTCGTTAGGAGCGGTTATGGATGTGGCAATGTCCATTTCCAGTACGATACAGGAAATTCATGACAGGAATCCTGAGATTAGCAAAAAGGAATTATTCAAATCCGGAATTCATGTCGGAAAAGATATGATGGGAACGATGTCAAATACATTAATCCTTGCTTTTACCGGAAGTTCCTTGAATACGATGATTATGATTTATGCGTATTCGTATCCGTACAACCAAATGATAAATATGTATTCAATCGGGATTGAACTATTAAGAGGAATATCGGGAACCATCGGAATTATTTTGGCGGTGCCGTTTGTATCACTGATTGGTTCTCTGTATCTAAAACCAAATAAATGAAAAAGAGAGGTAATGAATTATGAAACTGAAAAAAATAATTGCAACATCACTTACTATGGCAATGGCATTTACACTTGCGCCAATTGCAGTACCAAACCAGTCGAAAGCAGCAACCGCAACAATTACATTGTCCGGTTCTACATCGATTTCTCCACTGGCTCAGCAGCTGGCAAAACAGTACGTAAAAGAAAATAAAGGAATCAAAATTAACTTTACCAATATTACCGGTTCCGGCTCGGGAATTTCAGATGCAATGAACGGAAAGGTAGACATCGGAATGTCTTCTCGTGCTTTGAAAGCAGATGAAGCAGCGGTATTAAAGGCAAATGTAATCTGCAACGATGGAATTGCGATTGTTGTAAATAAAAGTAATCCGGTCGGAAATATCACACCGGAACAGCTCTATGACTTGTATGCAAAAAAGACAACAAACTGGAAGAGCATTGTTTCTTCTTACAACAAGGCAGCAGCCGTATACGGACGTGAATCCGGTTCCGGAACAAGAAGTTGTTTTGAAGATGTTTTGAAGAATGACTTCAAAAAGGACATTGCGAAAAATTATGGAAAACTGGACGCTGAAATTTCAACAACCGGTGCGATGCAGACATCAGTAAAAACAAATCCCGGTGCAATCGGTTATATGTCACTTGGTGATTTGGATGTAAAATTCAATGGTGTATCTCCAACAACAGAAAATGTAGCAAATGGTACTTATAAGATGAGCCGTCCATTCGTACTTGCAACAAAAGGGGAAGCAACCGGAGCAACCGGAAACTTCATTAAATGGATTAAGAACAGCAGCAATGCAAAGAAAATCATTACCAAAATGGGATTTGTAAATCTGTCTCAGGTAAAAATTGCTCCACGTCAGATTAAACTGAATGTAAAGAGCAAAATTACTTTGAAAAAGGGCAAGAAAAAAACAATTAAATACACGGTTTATCCTGCTAATGCCGTAAACAAAGCTGTGAAGTTTAAATCTTCTAATAAAAAGGTAGCAACTGTAAGAAAAAAAGGTGTTATCAAGGCAAAGAAAAAAGGTAAAGCAACGATTACCATTACAACCGTAGAGGGTAATGTAAAAGCAAAAATCAAAGTAACAGTTAAGAAAAAATAATAGGAAAAAGTCATCCAAAGGATGACCGATGGGGCGCAGGTTTTGACGAGTCCTTAGCGGATATCGGAGAAAACTGTGTCCCTTTCCTTATATGAAGGAGACACGTAAAAATATGAAAGTACATAAAAAATTATCGGATCTTTTGTTTCGATATCTTTTATTCCTTTTTACCATTGTAACGGTAATCGCTGTTATTATGATTGGCGTTTATATGTTTCAGTCCGGTGGACCGAGCATTGCGAAAGTAGGAATCAAAAACTTTTTGTTTGGAAAGACATGGGATACTTCCGTGGAACCGGCAAAGTATGGAATTTTACCATTTTTGTTATCATCCGTATTCTCTATGATTGGAACGGTTGTGATTACAGTTCCGGTTTCCATTCTGGTAGCAGTAGGAATGAGCCATTTTATTCCGAGACCGGTTGCCTCCGTACTTCGGACGGTAATTAGTATGCTGGCTGGTATTCCATCGGTTATTTACGGATTTTTGGGAATGATTCTTTTAGTTCCTTTTGTACAGAATATGTTCTCACTTCCTGCCGGATTAACACTTCTTTCAGCGATTGTTGTATTGATTGTAATGACATTGCCAACCATTATTTCGGTCAGTGAATCAAGTATTACAGCGGTGCCGGAAGAATATATGGAGGCCTCGTTAGCACTGGGTGTCAACCGCGAGTATACCATTTTACATATTATTGTGCCGGCGGCAAAATCCGGTATTTTATCGGCGGTTTTATTAGGACTCGGACGTGTGGTCGGAGAGACGATGGCGGTAATCATGGTAGCCGGAAATGTGGCACAGATGCCCAAACTGTTGGAACCGGTTCGGTTTTTGACAACGGCGATTGTGACAGAGATGGCTTACGCAAGTGAGGAGACCTCCGGTGTTTTGATGGGAATCGGACTGGTATTATTTGTATTTATCGTTGTGATTAACGGTCTGTTCTATGCACTAATCAAACGAACGGCAGCCGGAAAACGATAGAGGAAAGGAGACAGCAGATATGGTATTAAAAAGCAAAGTGCGGATTTCCTCAATTTTGTTTCGGTTTGTGGTAATACTGCTCACGGCGGCGGTTGCCTTTTTGGCAATTGGATTGATTGGTTATCTCTTGAAAAAGGGACTTCCCTATGTCAACCGTGCATTTTTATTTACAGAGCCGGACATTTTGATGGATTCTTATGGAATCAAACCGATGATTATCAATACGATTTATACGGTGGTACTGACATTGATTTTTTGTATCCCGTTAGGAATCGGTTCGGCAATCTATTTGGCGGAATATGCCAAGCAGGGGAAAATTGTTTCGGGAATACGATTTGCAATTGAAATCCTTGCCGGTATTCCTTCGATTGTGTATGGTTTATTTGGACTTAATTTTTTCGTCCGTAAAATGGCAATTGGAGATTATGCAGGTTCGATGTTAGCCGCATCTTTAACTCTTACGTTAATTGTTCTGCCAACGATGATTCGAACGACAGAGGAGTCTTTATTAGCGGTCAGTCAAACGTACCGCGAGGCAGCGATTGCAACCGGCATGTCAAAGTTTTATATGATTCGCAAGATTATTCTTCCATGTGCAATATCGGGAATTGTTGTGGCAATTATATTGAGTATTGGACGTATGGTAAGTGAATCGGCTGCTCTTTTGTACACGGCAGGAATTGCACAGGATTTACCGTCGTCTGTGATGTCACATGTGACGGAACCGGGAGCAACTATGACGGTTCAGCTTTATTTATATGCAACCGAAGGTGGTGCACCGGAATGGGTGCCGTATGCGATGGCAGCAGTGCTTATGGTATTTGTTTTGTTTATTGAAATTTTGACCCATGTGATTGCGGCGGTATTCAAAAAGAGAAGGAAAGGATAAGAGAGTATGAGTATTGTATCAACGATTGATTTGAATTTAAGTTATGGAAAACACCATGTATTACATGATGTGACAATGGATATTGAAAAAAATGAAATTACGGCACTGATTGGTCCATCCGGTTGTGGGAAGTCAACCTTTTTGAAAACATTAAACAGGATGAACGATTTGGTTCCGGGGTGTAAAATAAGCGGTGAGGTATTGTTTGACGGAACGGATATTTACAGCCGTAAAGTAGACGCTGCTGCACTGCGAAAAAAGGTCGGTATGGTCTTTCAAAAAGCGAACCCGTTTCCGGCAAGTATTTATGATAATATTGCATATGCGCCAAAATACCACGGAGTGCACGGACGCAAAAAACTGGACGAAATTGTAGAAACCAGTTTGAGAAAAGCCGCTCTCTGGGATGAAGTAAAAGACCGCTTAAAAAAGAGTGCTTTAGGATTATCAGGCGGACAGCAGCAAAGACTTTGTATTGCACGTGCGATTGCACTGGAGCCTGAGATTATTCTGATGGATGAGGCAACCAGTGCACTCGACCCGATTTCAACGCAGAAAACGGAAGAACTTATGGTAGAACTGAAAAAGAATTATACGGTAATTATTGTGACACATAATATGCAGCAGGCTGCACGTGTGGCAGATAAAACAGCATTCTTTTTCATGGGTGATTTGATTGAGTATGGTAAGACAGAGCAGATTTTTGAAAATCCACAGAGGGAGAAAACAAAAGCATATGTCAGCGGACAGTTTGGTTGATATTTTTCATAGAACAACATGTGTAAAAAAATAAAATAGCTATTGCGCATAATAGGGATAATATGGTAAAATTAAATCACTAAATTTTTTATGGGAGGTAAATATTATGGTGAAGATGAAAAAAAGGGTAGCTGTTGTTTTATTATTTGCGTTATGTCTGGCGCAGATTCCTGTTGCTCCGAAAGCAAAAACGAAAAAAGTTAAGTTGAATCTAACAAAGGTTTCTCTTTTGCAGGGGGCAACTGTACAACTTAAACTGTTAAACAAAAAGGCAGGGGCTGTAAAGTGGTATTCAAAAAATAAGAAAAAAGCAACGGTTACCAAAAAGGGAAAAGTGACCGCAAAGAAAACAGGCAATGTAGTTGTTTATGCAAAATACAAGAAAAAACAATACAAATGCAAGGTGATGGTGAAAGCATCAGTAAACACCGCTAATCTGAAAGAAAACAATGCGGTATTTACGAAGACCGTCTACAAAAGAATAAGTAAAATTCAAAGACTTGTGGTCAAACAAGAGGTCATTTCGCCAAAGGGAATTTATGAAATTTATCAGTTGTTAGCGGCAATGGATATTCAGGAAATTACAAATAGCAGCAGTGAGAAGTTTGTTGGTGGAATTTCACTTGAATTGCAATTTAATGATGGAACAAAATTAGGGTTTACCATTGGAAAAAATCTTGTGATTGATGGAAAACAATATAAGATTGCGGAAGATGTTTCGGAAAAAGTTGGGCAGTTGCTGAAGCAGTATAAGTTGTAGAGGGAAAAATTAGAATTTACAAATTAAGGCGGTATATTTGCGTGATGAATATACCGTCTTATTTATTTGATGTAATGCACATATTCTGGTCGAAAAACATTTGACATTTGCAAGAAAATATATTGACTTTTAAGAACCCGTGTGCTAGAATTTGGTAAAAGAATGGAGGATTTTATTATGGTAAAACACATTATTTTATGGACCTTGAAAGAAGAACTTTCAGGAGAGCAAAAGGAGACAATTAAGCAGGGAATTAAGGAAGGCTTAGAGGGACTTTCAGGACAGATACCGGGTCTTTTGGAGATTTCGGTTCGTACGGATTGTCTGCCAAGCTCTACGGTAGATGTTATGCTGGATTCAACTTTCGAAAGTGCAAAAGCGTTGAAAAATTACAGCACACATCCAAAACATGTAGCAGTAGCTGATGGTAAGGTAAGACCATATACGGCGACGAGAGCGTGCATGGATTTTGAAGTGTAGAAGGGTATGAGCCGGCAGAGGAGAATAAAGAAGCTTGGCACTGGTGTATGCCGTTTGACCGAACGACCGGAAAGCCATTGCAGAATTTTGAAGGAGAAGATTACAGTGTGTTAACCGGTGAACTTCTTTTAAATAAAATGAAAAAAGATAAATCCGTTGTATTTGTGACTGCGGCAGTTCCAAGTAATGTTGGTTTTCCAAAAGAAAATCGTGAGAAAGCGGGAAGCCAGTATATTGATATAGGAATTGCGGAAGAGCAGGCGGTAGCAATGTGCTCCGGAATTGCAAAAAATGGCGGGAAACCAATCTTTGGTACCAACGCAACTTTTATCCAGAGAACGTATGACCAGTTTTCACAGGATGTATGTATCAATCAAAGTCCGGTCACGACGATTTTGAATTATTCGTCAATCCTTGGTTTAAATGATGTGACACACCTTGGTTTTTATACGATTTCGATGCTGAGTAATATTCCAAATCTTGTGTATCTGGCACCGACGTGTAAGGAAGAATATCTGGCTATGCTTGACTGGAGTGTGGACCAGGACAAGTATCCGGTTGTTATCAGTATGCCGGGAAATGGTGTTCATCCGGCTAAATATCCGGTGGCTTCATCCTATGATTCATTGAATGAGTATCAGGTATGTGAAAAAGGAGAAGAAGTTGCGGTTCTTGCTTTGGGCGATTTCTTCCAGTTGGGAGAAGAAGCTGCACGAAGTATTGAAAAAGAAACCGGCAAAAAAGTTACACTGATTAATCCACGTTTTGCATCTGGCCTGGATGAAAAACTGCTCTCGGATTTGGAAGAAAATCATTTAACCAAAGAGCTGATTATGAAAGATGTTATGAAACTATTACATGCATAAAATGCTAGATATGTCAATTGTTTATCCGTATAATGCAGTGATTTTGAATATGCTATGTTGTATAATATGGATATATTCAAAATATTATATGGAGGAGGATAACTATGACAAGGACTAGGAAAAAAACATTAGCCGTATTGATGGCACTTTCCGTTGTGATTCCGGGAGGTGTTGCGCCTACATCAGAAGCAGCGGCTAAAAAAGTCAAATTAAGCAAGACAAAGGTCAGCATACAAGTTGGCAAAACGAAAAAGATTTCAATCAAAAACGCAAAAAAAGGTGCCAAAGTAACATGGAAGACATCAAATAAGAAAGTGGTTAAGATTGTAAAATCAAAGAAAAAGGGAAAAAAGGCGTATGCTGTAATTAAGGGCGCAAAAAAAGGTGCCGCTACGTTGCGTGCCATTTATAAGGTTGGGAAGAAAAAGAAAACGATGAAATGTAAAGTGAAGGTTACGAAAAATACGGCAAACAAAATTGCAACCAAGCAGCCGACTGCTCCAACTAAGAAACCGGTTTCTCCTTCCGGTCAGCCAACTGCAGTGCCGACGCAAAGTGTCGTAAGCGCAACACCTGCAGTAGAGAGTAAGAGCAACTACAGTTTCTTTGATGACTATACGTTAGGCTATGATAAAGATAATAAGAAGATTGTTGCTTATAAAGATGGTAAGCAGATGTCATTGGAAGAAGCAGGGGCCAAAGTGTATAACAATTATGGAGATAATATTTTTGCAAGCCAAATTGCAGATAATAAATGGAATGCAGATAATATTAAATTGACTGCACCTTTACAGTATACAACAGAAGACGGTAAGGTACATGATATTAACAGCATGCTTACCAATTATGATTTTATTGCTGATCCGACTGCATTAGATAATTCGGATAACGATGGAAAACTTTATGTATACGGAACAAATGAAGGATTTGATTATGCGGACGGTAAATTGGCTGCAAACTCTTATTCCAATAATTCACTCAGTATCCTTTCTACTTCTGATATGGTGAACTGGACCGATGAAGGGACGATGGATAATACGAATTTGAATAATTTGCCAAGTACAGCTTCTGCTAAGAAAAAGGAAAAGAATGGCTGGACAACAAAGGCATGGGCTCCATCAGCTCTCAAAATCGATGGCGATGGAGATGGTGAGGATGAATATTATATCTTTTATACCGATGGCGGAGGAATAGGATATGTTCGTGGTGATTCACCGGTTGGCCCATGGCATGATGATTTAGGACAGAAAATGTTTACCTCAAAGTCAGAAGGATGCGAGGGAGTAAAATGGTGTTTTGACCCGGCAGTTCTTGCAGATGACAAGGGGAATGCATATATTTATTTTGGTGGTGGAAATGACGAAGAAAAATATGTTCAGACCGGTCGTGTGTGCAAATTAAAATTTGAAAAAGGCACAGGAATTGTTTCTCCGGATGGTATACCAAAGACCTTGGATACATTCTGCTTCTTTGAAGATGGAGAAATTAACCAGATTGACGGTAAATACATTTATTCCTACTGTACGAACTGGGATGTAAAAGAAGATACGCCATATGTTGGAGCCGTTCAGATTGCGGCATACGTATCTTCAGACCCTATGAATATCTGCTTTTTCCCAGATAAAATTGGAAAAACCAAATTTACGGATGAAGAAAATGTAGAACATAATTATCTTGGTACTATTTTAGATAATCCAAGTAAATTGTATGGTGAGACTTATAACAATCATCATCATATGCAGAATTTCAAAGGACATAATTACATCTTTTATCATTCAACTGTGCTTAGTAATACATTATATCGTGATAGCAAACAATATCGAAATTTACATGTAAATGAAATTGATATTGATACAAAGAATGATAAGATTACGATTGAGCCTTCCTATGAGGGTGCAAAACAGATTGAAAATGTGAATCCATATAAGAATGCGGATGGCACGGTTAAATATATTAATGCAACAACAAGTGCTAAGAGTGCAGGAGTGAAATCTTTGCGAGATGATCGTACTGTTGTAAAATCATATAATGGATCACCGATGGTACTAGATCAGATTGATACCGGTGACTGGACTAAGATTAGTGGCGTTGATTTTGGAACCAATGGATTGAAAACAATTAGCGCAGAAATTGCAGCAACATCAGGAGAAGGTCAGATTGAGGTATATTTGGATGCTCCTACAGCTGCAAAAAACAGAATTGCAACCATTACATTGGGAGATACCAAGGGCTTGTATGCATTCAGCACGGCAAATGTTGCTCGTGAAGTGAAAGGTGTTCATGATGTGTATTTTGTGTTCCGAGGAACAGGCTATAATGTGGCTTCCTGGGCATTTTCAGAAAAAACAAATCCAGAACTTCCGGATCTTTCTGCAAGACCAACGGTAGAACCAGTTCCAACAATGAATCCAAATGTAAAAGTAGGATGGAATGCGGATAAAACGGAATACGCTGTTCCGATTACAGAGGAAAATATTGTTGCAGAAGGCGGTGCAGTAGCAGAAGTAGACCAATATAATGGAACAGCTTCTCTGGTATATAATGGTCAGTATCCAGGTGTTTGGGTAAACTTGCCGGCAGAAATTACGGATAATCAATTCCAGACAGTAGAGATAACCTATGAGAATCAGGCCACAGATGCTGATTTTGGTGCAGCGATTCGGTATGCAACATCGAAAGGTGATGAGGGAATCGTATGGCCGGGTTCAAGTCCATTTGCATCAGGTGAGACAACAAAGACATTTACATTAGATTTCACAAAGAAATTTGCGAAAATAAAGATTTTTGCAGCTGAGAATCCAAAAGATGCCAAATTAATTATTAAGGCGGTTGTGTTAAAACGCGAGGCAGGAGCAACTGCACCGACAGCGACACCAAAACCGACAGCACTTCCTACCACAGCACCAATTGATGTAACTTACGGATGGAATGCGGATGAAACAGAATATACGCTTCCATTAACGGAAGAAACGGTTGGAAAGGGAAATGGCACGGAGGTGTCTGTAGACACGAATGCCAAGACGGCTACCATAACATATGATGGTGCATTTCCGGATGCATTCCTAAATATGCCAGGGGATTTGTCCGATACGAAGTTTTCATCTATCATTATTAAATACGATCGTCTGACTGAGCAGGATAGTTTTGGTTACGCATCTCGTTACACGGATAACAAGTCAACGGATGTAGATATTAAATGGGCATCCGTGAGTGGTGCATTTGCACCGGATGCTCACGAAGCGGAGATACCGTTAAACAAGACAAAAGATTTATATCAATTTAAAATATTTGGAAATGCATGTGATAGTGCTGGATTTATCATTAAAGCAGTGATACTAAAAAAATAGCTTGATTTGATTCCAAATGAAGAAGGATTTTGACAAACTTTTGAAAGAATGTCAAAATCCTTCTTTTCTATTTGATAAGAAAAAATTGAAATTTGCAATTTAATGTGTAGTATGGTACCATTTTTCTTACAATTAGGCTCACAAAGGAGAATGATATATGATTCGCTTGATTGCTTTTGATATGGATGGAACTGTCTTAAATGATGAGAAAAAGATTTTAAAAGAAACAAAAGAAGCTCTTGAACAGGCGGCCCGTGCCGGTATTGAAATTGTGCCGGCGACCGGGCGGCCATTTTGTGGTATTTCGGATGAAATCTACCGGTTAGACGGAGTTCGTTATGTGCTTACGACAAATGGTGCCGGTATTTATGAAAGGGATTCAAAAACTTGTCTTTATGAGGATGCAATTCCACTATCTGCCTATCTGCCAATGCTTGCCGAAGTGGAGGCTTACGATGTGATGGCAGATACCTTTTTAAAGGGTGGTGCGCTTATGACAAAGAGAAAACGTGACCTTTTGCCAAGGATGCGTTTGACAAAAGAAATCCGTGATTATATTTTGTCGTCACGGCAGGTGGTAGAAAGCCAAGTGGACTACTTGCGTGAGCGAGGTGAAGATGTTGAGAAACTGACAATTAACTTTGCTTATGATGAGGACGGTCACCGCATTGATTACGATGCGGTCTGGGAGGTTCTTAAAAAATATCCGGGTGTGAATGCTGTATCCGGTGGTATGAAAAATATTGAGGTTACCAAAAAGGGCGTTTCGAAAGCGAGTGGTCTTTTGTATCTGGGGAAAAAACTTGGAATTGCTCCAGAAGAAATGATGGTGTTTGGCGACAGCGGCAATGATTTGGACATGATAAAAATGGCAGGAATTGGTGTCGCCATGGCAAATGCAGAGCCGGAGGTTTTGAAAGCCGCAGATTTTGTCACAAAGAGTAATAATGAAAATGGGGTAGGGGGATTTTTGGTTTCAGCAGATTATTAAAAAATTGTATTTTATGCGCCGCTCTCGCTTGACAAACGCGCAGGGGTTTTCGTACCTGCCGATACCCCTGCGTATTTGTTAAGCGAAAGCGGCACACAAAGGGCAAACAATCGAAACACAAATTACGGAAACTGAAAAAACAAGAGAACAAAACCCATTGAAGGAGGAAAAGAATATGTTGACATCATTAGCACTGATTTTTTTAGCAGGACTTTGTATGGCGGCGATATGCCAGAAATTAAAACTTCCACGCATTATTGGAATGCTTGTAACAGGAATGGTGCTGGGGCCATATGTGCTGGATTTTCTGGATTCATCTATTTTGTCAATTTCTGCAGAACTCCGCAAGATGGCGTTGATTATCATTTTGCTTAAGGCAGGCTTATCGTTAAATTTAAATGACTTAAAAAAGGTGGGAAGACCGGCGATTTTACTGGCTTTTGTGCCGGCATCATTTGAGATTGTTGGATATGTGCTGTTTGCACCAGTCTTTTTGGAAATTTCACGGATTGATGCTGCGGTGATGGGGGCAGTGCTTGCTGCGGTTTCACCAGCGGTTGTTGTACCCCGCATGGTGCAGCTTATGGAAGAAAAGTATGGAACAAAACAGTCCATTCCGCAAATGATTATGGCGGGGGCATCGTGTGATGATATTTTTGTCATTGTTTTGTTTACAACCTTTTTGGGAATGGCGCAGGGGGCAAAAGTAAGTTTGTTAAGGTTTGTAAATGTACCGGTTTCGATTTTTCTTGGAATCCTTTTGGGAGCGGTAATTGGCTATGTTTTGTATCGTTTTTTTGAAACGGCATATAAACATCAAAATTACGTGAGAAATAGTACAAAAGTTATTCTCGTACTTGGTGTATCGTTTCTTCTGACAGCAGTGGAGGGATGGCTTGATGGAAAAGTTGCTGTGTCAGGACTTTTAGCAGTTGTCAGTATGGCGTGTGTACTTAAGGTAAAATGTATTCCGGCGGTATCTAAGCGGCTGTCGGAGAAATTTGGAAAACTGTGGATTGCGGCAGAAGTTATTTTATTTGTGTTAGTTGGAGCAGCGGTCGATTTACGCTACACAGCAGCTGCCGGCGGATTTGCTGTGCTGGTAATTTTTCTTTCACTGGTATTTCGTATGGCAGGTGTGTTTGTTTGCGTTTTGGGTACTGGGTTGTCATGGAAAGAAAGACTGTTTTGTGCTATTTCGTATTTGCCAAAAGCGACGGTTCAGGCGGCGATTGGTTCGGTGCCGCTTGCTGCAGGATTAGGCTGTGGAAAGATGATTTTATCGGTGGCGGTTTTGGCGATTTTAATAACCGCACCGCTTGGCGCACTGGGGATGGATTTGACGTATAAAAAATTGTTAGCACGGGAGGAAAATAACTGAAAACGTCTTGAAAATGTCAACTTTGTGTGCTTAAATGAATAAGAGAATATGAGAAAAGAAGGGAACAACATGAAGAGTGTTTATTTCGTGCGCCATGGACAGACCGTATGGAATGTAGAAAATAAAATTTGCGGCGCAACAGATATAGAACTTACTGCTCTTGGACATGAGCAGGCGATTGAGACAGGAAAGAAGATTTTAGAGAAAAAGATAGAGGCGGATGTGATTTTATATTCTCCGCTGGTGCGGGCGAAAGATACCGCATTACATATTTCAGAAATAACCGGGATTTCGGCAAAAGAGGAAATCCGCTTAAAGGAGCAGAATTTCGGAAAATGGGAGTCAACACCAAGAGATGGTGCCAAGTTTCGTGAGGCAAAAAAGCAGTTTGTCGAACGATATGAAGGCGGTGAGTCGATGCTTCAGCTGGCACAGCGCGTGTATAACCTGTTAGATGAGGTAAAAGCGTCCGGCAAGACTTGTATTTTAGTGGCGCACAACGGAATTGCGAGAGTGGTGCAGTCCTATTTCTATGAAATGACAAATGAAGAATATGCGGCGTTTGGTGTGGATAACTGTGCGATTTTGCAGTACGAATTTTCGGGTGAGGAAAATGGGGGCGCTAAGGCATGAGTGCAGGAAAAAAAGCCGGCATGGATATGACGCAGGGGACTATCTGGAATAAAATTTTATTGTTTGCACTTCCGTTAGCAGCAAGCAGTATGTTGCAGCAGTTATTTAACTCGGTGGATACAGCCGTTGTCGGTCGGTTTGCGAGCAGTGAAGCGCTGGCGGCAGTGGGAAGCAATGGCTCATTGATTTCTTTGATGATAAATTTATTTATTGGAATTTCTTTGGGAGCCAATGTTGTCATTGCAAAATATATCGGTCAGAAGTCGGAGGAAAATGTGCAGGCGGCTGTTCATACAGCGATTGTCGTGGCACTTATCAGCGGTGTTTTTGTTATGATATTTGGACAACTAATTGCAAAGCCTGTACTTACGCTGATGGGAACACCGGACGATGTGATTGATTTGGCGGTACAGTATTTGCGGATTTACTTACTGGGAATGCCATTTATCATGCTTTACGATTTTGGTTCATCGATTCTGCGAAGTATTGGTGATAGTAAGAGACCGCTGTACAGTTTGATTGCGGCAGGAATTATTAATACCGGATTGAATCTGCTGCTTGTGATTGTGTTTCAGATGAGCGTTGCCGGGGTTGCGATTGCAACCGTGATATCCAATCTGACGAGTGCCAGCATAGTAATGTACATTTTGATGCATGAAACATCGGTTATCCGCATTGATAGAAAACAGTTAAAAATTGTACCAAAAGAATTGAAAAAAATACTAGTTATCGGGATTCCGGCAGGACTTCAGGGAATGATGTTTTCCATTGCCAATGTGTGTATCCAGAGTGCAATTAACAGTTTTGGGTCGGATGCCATTGCAGGTTCTGCGGCGGCATTGAATTATGAATTTTTTGCTTACTTTGTTGTCAATGCATTTGCACAGGCAACTGTGACCTTTACAAGCCAGAACTTTGGTGCCGGTGAGCCGAAACGGTGTCGAAAAATTTTCCATACGGCGATGGTATTATCCCTTGTGTGTTGTGGTCTGCTGTCACTGGTGTTTGTTGTGTGGCGAAACTTTTTTCTGCAGATTTATACAACAGACCCGGCAGTTCTGTTGTATGCCAAACAGCGAATTGTCATTGCGACAACGTTAGAGTGCTTGACATCCGTGTATGAAATCAGTGCGGGAGCAATGAGAGGTCTTGGACGTTCTTTGACGCCTGCGTTAATTACATTTTTAGGTTCCTGCGTGCTGCGGCTGATTTGGATTGCGACAGCGTGTAAGATGGTTCATGAATTTTGGGTTCTGCTTATTATTTACCCGATTTCGTGGGTTGTTACAGGATTGATTATGATGATTGCATACGAAATTGTGAAAAAACGCGTACTTGGAAGGAGCCTGGCGTAAAATCATGTGGCTGTTATTTGCTTTTTTATCTGCTCTCTTTGCAGGGCTTACAGCAATTCTTGCAAAGTGCGGAATTGAAAATATGGATTCGAATGTGGCAACTGCCATCCGAACGATTGTGGTATTGATATTTTCATGGGTATTGGTTTTTGGCATGGGAGTGCAGGATGGAATTTTTTATTTATCCGGAAAAACCATTACATTTCTTGTGTTATCCGGCGTAGTAACCGGAGCATCGTGGCTCTGCTATTTTCATGCGTTGCAGATTGGAGATGTGAACCGGGTTACACCGATTGATAAATCCAGTACCATTTTGACGATGATTCTTGCGTTCTTATTTTTTGGGGAGACGGTTGGAGCGGTTCAAATTTGTGCAATGGTTTTGATGGGAGCCGGAACGTATCTGATGATTCAAAAGAAAGAAGCAGAAACGGGCAAGAAAACAAAAAAGACATGGCTTTTATATGCCCTGCTGTCGGCAGTGTTTGCCAGTCTGACTTCGATTTTGGCAAAGGTTGGCATGCAGGATGTCGATTCAAATTTGGGAACGGCTATCCGCACCGCTGTTGTTCTTGTAATGGCGTGGGTTGTTGTGTTTGCAACCGGAAAACAGAAAACAATTCATGGAATTGGCAAAAAAAATGGGATGGTCTATTGAAACCAAAGAAAGTTTATTGAAAAACTACATATCAAAACGTCCCACTAAAGTCGAATTGTCTGATGAAGATATTATGGAAGAGATAAATGCTGTAAGATACCGTAAATGAAAATAATTGTCGATACCAATCTTTGGATTTCTTTTTTAATAGGCAAAAGGTTATCCTTATTAAAAAAATTACTGACTAATTCTGATATTACAGTATATGTATGTGATGAATTGATACAAGAATTTAAAGATGTATCTCAGAGAGGGAAAATACGTAAATACATATTCGAACAAGACATTTGGGATACTTTAAAAATAATGGATGCATATTGCCATTTTGTATCGATAAAGACCAAAGCCCAATCACCTATCAGAGATGCAAAAGATTTATACTTACTATCTTTAGCCGAAACAGTACACGCTGACTATATTCTGACCGGAGACAAAGACTTATTAGTTTTAAAGGCTCATTTACAGACTCGTATTCTCACCTATTCAGAATTTTCCAGTTTATAACTTTGCAGCATGAAAAGAAACTTACTCATTCTCATATATTTCCTCCTCCGCCTCCTCTGCCCGTCCACGGCCTCCGCCCAGCCGCAAACGCCGCAAGAAGCTACCCCCGACTCCATCCGCATCAGCCTGCTGACCTGCGCCTCGGGTGGGGAAATCTATTCCCTGTTCGGCCACACCGCCATCCGTTACGAAAACTTCACCCGGGGCATTGACGCCGTCTTCAACTACGGCATGTTCAATTTCAACGCCCCCAACTTCATCTTCCGCTTCGCCCTGGGAGAGACGGACTATCAACTAGGCGTAACCAATTACGAGCACTTCGCCTCCGAGTACAACTACCTCGGACGGGACGTCTGGCAACAGACCCTGAACCTCACCCAAGCAGAAAAAGAACACCTCTTCAACCTGCTTCAGGAAAACTACCGGCCCGAAAACCGCATATATCGCTATAACTTCTTCTACGACAACTGCGCCACCCGTCCGCGCGACCAGATAGAGGCCGCCATCGACGGCACCTTGCAGTATGCTGACAATATGACCGATACCGACACGGGAGTCACTTTCCGCGATTTGCTGCATAAATATAGTGAAGGTCATCCATGGTCACGCTTCGGCATGGACCTGTGCATGGGCAGCAAAGCCGACCAACCCATCAACCGAAGACTGATGATGTTCGTCCCCTTCTATGTGCAGGACTTCTTCAACACAGCCCGGATCATAGACAATGAAGGCCAGGCACGTCCCCTCGTATCCTCCGAAGAGAAAATAGTGGTAACCGGACTGACTGATGCCGACCACCGCTCCGGAGGAATCACCCCGATGCAATCGGCCCTGCTGCTGTTTGTGCTGGTGGCAGCCGCTACCATCTACGGCATCCGCCGCGGGAAAACCCTTTGGGGACTCGACCTAATCCTGTTCTTCTGTGCCGGAATAGCCGGGTGCATCCTCGCCTTCCTCGCCCTCTTCTCCCAACACCCCGCAGTAAGCCCCAATTACCTGCTGTTCGTATTCCATCCCCTGCACTTATTTTGCCTCCCGTGGATGATAAATAAGGTGAGAAAACGGCAGAAAAGCTGGTACATGAGGACGAATTGCGCTGTTTTAACACTTTTTATACTGCTTTGGGCGATAATACCGCAAAGAATTGACTTAGCTGTATTACCTTTGGCACTTTGTTTGCTGGTACGTTCAGCAAGCAATCTTATTTTGACATTGAAAAAGAGATAAATGAAAAAGGGACTGATTACTTCCATACTCGCACTTACTTTCACCGGTCTGCAAGCACAACCGTTGCCTGCCACACCTAAATTAGTGGTTACGCTGACGATTGACCAACTGCGCACCGACTATATGGAAGCATTCTCAACCCTCTACGGAGAGAAAGGTTTCAAAAGACTGATGCGCGAAGGGAAAGTGTTCTACCAGACCGAATTCCCTTTCAACGGAACAGACCGCGCTTCTGCCATTGCTGCCATCTACAGCGGCACGACGCCTTCGATGAACGGCATCATATCCCAGTATTGGATGGATGCAAGCACCCTGCGCCCCGTGAATTGCGTGGACGACGGCGCATTTATGGGCAACTTCACCGACGAAAACTCTTCTCCCTCCCAATTACTGACCTCTACCATTGCCGACGAACTGAAAGTAGCCACCCGCAACAAAGGCCTGGTGTATGCCATCGCCCCCTCGCGCGACGCGGCCGTACTGGCTGCCGGACATACCGGAAACGGTGCTTTCTGGCTGAACGAGAACACAGGCAAATGGTGCAGCACTACATATTACAGCGAGTTCCCGTGGTGGGTAAGCCAGTACAACGAACGGAAATCACCCGACTTCCGCATCCGCGACATGGTATGGGAACCGGTACACCCCATCAACAAATATACATTCCTGCCCGAATGGCGGGACCAGCCCTTCAAATATAAGTTCGACAGCGAATGACGCAATAAATTCCGCCGACTGCTCGCCAGCCCGTTCATCAACGACGAAGTGAACCTGCTGACA
>OGCN01001119.1_pt1 | contig 38375 bp, 35 predicted proteins | sample 1570181 | NCBI WGS metagenome assembly OGCN01 (sample SAMEA4370584, study PRJEB24528) | human gut metagenome | reverse complement strand
CAAAGTCAGTAATCTTATTTTACTCTGAGGTATTTTTTTCTCAACCTTCTTTCTCAGAATTCCCTATATTTGAATTATACAAGAAGCTCCTCTGTAACTGTCAGATTTTCAGAAATCAGATCTTCCACGCTCAGCAGGCTCTTATAGGTGTTCAAAAAATCCCTGTAAACACGTTCCTGAGCAACTTCTATAAGTTTTCCATCCTCCGCATACTGCCATATACCAGTACGAGGATTGAACATATAAGACCGGCTACAGCGCACTTTTCCTAGAGAATCATCCACCTCTAAACATACATATTTGCAATTATGCGGATCTCTATAATGTTTAACTTCTACAGTTAATTTTTTTGACACTTTTCTCATATTCAAAAAACTCCTTTCTTGTATAAAAAGTCGCGGCGACAGGAACTATACTTGTAAAATTAAAAATCTTATATTAATTAATAATCCTGTAAAATTAATAACTTAAACACCTTCTGGGTATGAAAAACCAATCATCGACCATACGGGCCTGTAATCCAATTACCAGCTGTTAAAATTAATGACTAAAAATCACTCTCAGACTGTACGGACGATTAATTTTACAAACTTATAAAATAATCATCAGTCATTAAAATTAGAAGCTCATCCAGATGGTTTTACTTGCTGGTTACGTGTTTAGGCTCATAATTTTATAGATTTTGTAGAATAATCATGTACTTTTACAGTTTTCATGGGAATTTCCCGGGAAGAAAACCTCATTTCGTGGGAAAGATTTTCCCATGAAAACTTTAACCAGTTAAAGTAATTATTCACATTTATCATTACAAATGTTTATATTATCTGATAATAAAATTATGAACACATAAAATATATAAATATTATAGTTAATTTTACCTGAATTATTTTTTCAGGTGACAAATCTACTTATATATATAGTAAAATGTCACCTATAAATAATTAGTGATTATTAATATTACCGGTATAGTTCCGTCCGGCGCCGACTAAAACAGTGACAACTGTTGCACTTCCGGCGACTGTTTCCGATACATCCCGCCACTCATTCTCTTATCTGCAGCCATCAATTGTTTCATGAACGGCATACATAAAATCTCTGCAACTAACCTTCTTTTTATCCCCGTACCTGTTGCAATCGTACTCGCACTATATTTACTCAGCAGTGGAGTTTCACGGTAGAATTTTTCCACATAAGCCATTGCCTTTACCAGCTCCTCTTTTTCCGGATTTTTACAAATTCCACCATCCGGTAAAACATCGTCATGTCCGATAAATTTCCTTAACTCAGCACTATATTCAAAAACCTGTCTTACATATCCCTCTGTTACCTCTGCTTCTACTGCAATATCTGCATATCTATACCGTTCACCGTAATTGTATTTTCGGTACGCCGTCAGTACCCTCATGAGATCCGTTTTTGCAGATCCTGCTTTAACGCGGATGAGGTATTTGCCCCTCTGGATAACAGTGTCGTTTTTTACCAGATTTTTCAGAATTTTGTTCCTGCAAAATGTCTGCTTCACAACGTCGTACGGGATATTAAGCTCCCTCGCAATACCGGTGTATGTATACTCCGCACCTGCTGCAAGTTTTTTATAATATTCGATGATGAGACTTGGCGCCTTGTCATCATTTTTATACTCATTTAAAATCGGTGCGTGATAGATGTAATCTTTTTCACTGTCACACCCAAACTCCGCCAGAATCCGTCTCACAATTTCCTCGGAAAGAGTTTCTTTTTCCGGTTCGTATGCACCCTGAGCATGTCCACGCGAAAACCACAATACAGATATCCCGTATCTTCGCAATTCTGCCGTATTCTCAGATTTCGGGAAATTTCTTATTCTTAACCTCTGAAATTCCTGCACGATGTCTTTACACGCCGTATCAACCTGATTTTTCCGAATCATGCCGTAATATTTGCAGTTCTCGGATGTGGCGTTGTAATTATAGATAGTTCTCAACAGTGTCTGTCTTTCCGCTGTCTCCATATTTACAATTTCATTCCAAATTTCCGGTTTTCTGCAGCAGATTTGAACAAATGCCGTAAACTGGGAGATTGTGGATTGACCGATTTTAACGATTACGGAACGATCTTTATACTCATTACTGCCGGTCAAATCGACAGACCCAAACGACTTTGCGGGCAGATCTGACAACATCCCAGGTGCTAATCCATATTCCTCCATGAGAGGCACCAGTTCTTTGTAGCACGTTACAAGTGTTTTTGCAGGATTAATCCGTTTCAAATTATCCCCAAGAATTTCTTTCATATGAGAAAAGAGGTTTCTGGCCTGGACTTGATTATCTTTTTTGAGGTCATACGCCCCACTGATTTCTCCATATTGAACAATCCGAACCGGAATGCGCGGCTTATAAAAGTCACCCACAAAATTAAAGTTGTACCTTCCGTCCTGATATGCAGGGTTGAGGTGGCCCGTGCCATCTGCGATGATAATCGGCATTTTTCCCCATGGCAATTGATCTAATGTATATCTTCCGACCGTAATTGTCACCTGAGGTCTGTTATCAATTTTGCTCCTACCCTTGCGGACGGTGTTCATAATCACAATATTTTCTGGGGAAAATACACTTAAAAATTCTTCTGCGGAAATGATATTTTCGCATCCGCCCGAATTTTCGCGCATACTTTTTTTATTGTTCTTGCAGATTTTAGCCAGTTCTGCAGGAGCTGTTTTTAACTCAGCCAATTGTTCCAGGCGGTCTATTTTTATCTCAATTTCCCCTAAATTAATCTCTGTCAGGTATTTAATAGCTGTATTAGACACCCTAAAATCCCTAACACGATTAATCCATGTCTGGATTTCGGAAAATTTTTCATTATTTTCCACTTTTGCACTGCCCTCGATAATCTTTTCCAAAGCGGATTTTCTTGTAGAACCATCCTTAATCCTGCCTTTTTTCTTCAAAATCTCTACCATATTTTTCAAAGATTCTATTAAATCCAATAGAGAATCAGAATATTTTTTACATACATTTAGATATCCATAAAACACATCTGGTCTGGTTCTGTCTTCTTTTTTCTCGTCATCTCTATATCTCAAGGCGCTGGAATTAATGCGATCAATTTCATTTTTTATCAATTCCAACAGTTTTTCTGCGTGATCACCGGCTCTTTTAGCGGTTCGTCCGTCTTCTGTGTCATTCTCTTTTCCCGGAGAAATAGACTCCCGAAGATAACCAGCAAATGCGTAGAAATCGGATAATTTATAATCTTTTATCTCTACATCTGTAATGGCCTCATCACAGAGAAAAAAGTTTTTGTACATTTTTTCTCCGGTCTGTTTACTTTTTATCCCATCCCTATATATAGGAGCTAACAATTCTGGATCCATGCTGAGGATACGCTGAGGAGTAATGCCTACTATTTTTTTGTACGGTGCTCCCCACACCTCCTGCATACTAAGCCCGTCTCCATCGGAGAGGTTTGCAACCACATTCTTGCCATTAATTATATTACTGGCCTGCTCTGCCCCCTCCAGGTTGCGCATCAACCTATCCACTCTGTCCGTTGCTACTACCGCAGATACACTGCCCGTAGTAGCAATTTCTTTTAAAATGGCAACCTGCGTGGTAGTCTTGCCACCACCACACGGAGTGCCGATTACAGTTCCAGTTTCTATGTTATCCATAGCTGTGCGAATAGCTTCGTGAGTATGCTCCATTGTGGCCATTGCCAGTGGGTTCTCCACTTGGTCACTATAAAAATACCCCGGGTAAAAACCATCCTGCACGGATTCTTTAAAGCTTTTTAATTCTTTAGTCATGCATCTTCACCCTACTTTACTTAAATGGCATTTCATCAAGCATTTCCGGTGGTATTCTCACATCTGAAAACGCAGGAACCTGCTGTGACTGCAAATTATTTGTATGTTCTTTTCTCCTTATATAGTTTTCACTTTGAGACTGGTTAGGATTTTTGCTTAAAAATCTTAAGCTATCTACAATGACATTAGATCCTATATGCTCCATTCCCATTTTATCTGTGTATCTGTAATTCTGACATTCTCCTTCTAATTCTATAGTCATTCCTGTTGTACCATACTGCAACACATATTTTGCAGACTGACCAAATGCAACACAGCGAAAATAATCAGTATCTTTCGAATTTCTTTTGCGAGGTACTGCAATATTGAAGAGTGCGATATCTGTATTTTTTTCTGCTATTTTCGGATTCTGCGACAATCTTCCTGATAATATAATCTTATTCACAGCTCTCCACCTCCCTATGCCTTAATAATAGCGATAACATTAGCATACGGCAGCCTTTTATATCCATACACTGTCCTCGGCAAAAAATCAATGCTATCAATCTTGTCACAATAGAGTACATCTATAGGGTACGGTGCTAACCTACCTGACAGATCTTCTCTACCTACAGTCAATAATGCAATGGGTTTACCCGGAGTACGACTTTTTTCAGCTTTAATAGCATCAATAAGCGCGCTCTCGTAAGCTTCTCTTTTTATTCTGCACCAGCCCTTAGGCACTTTAGCAGCAACAGTTGTTGCAATAGCAATAGCATTCTTGTAATCCTTTTGAGTAATGTACTTTGCTGTCGCAAAGAGCATTTTTTTCTGTTCTTCAATACATCTGTTTCTTTCTTTCTGAGTCATAATGTTCTCCTTTCAAAAAACAATTAGCTTTTACACTATTAATGTGTTATTTTAGTTTGTATAATAACTTTACAAACTTTTTTGAAGGAGATATAATCATGATAAGTACTTCAACATGGGGGATTTTTGATATGTATCATATGTTTTTTTTTAATACAAAAAACAAACCAAAAGTCAATTGTGCTTTTGAAGATTTTAAAGAATTGTTTAAAATTAAAGCAAAAAAGAATCTAAGAGCTTTTCTTTACCGTAAACCATCATCTTGTCTAAATTGCAATGCCTATAATTACATACTCACTTATATACACCAAAAAATAATTGATTTTTGCCAAACTATTGATCCTGATAGTACATATTTATATTTCATTTCTTTAAATACTTTATGCTCTGACCCATATCAGGCTATTTCGGCTTTGCAATTTTTACACGATCGCCATTTCCATATTTTTTTAATTGAATATGGTCTAAACCAAGAACTTACTACGGTCGATATTAAAAACATAAAAAAAGAATTTACTCCCAGGCCTTCAAAAATAATTCATTCAGAATTTTTGATAAGATATCTTTTATCTTTGCACACTGTTAAAAATATAACTTTCAGCAAGCTTGAACAAACATCAGGCATTAGTGAGAATACTTTAAAATACCATTCTAACAAGAAATCAAAAACTGTAGATTTTGCAAAACCAATGGTTAAAGCAACTGCTTCCAAAGGAAAATTATCAGCCCAAGAACAAAAAATGATTAAAGCCATGCGACATTACAATCAATTAAATGAAGAAACTGCTGATCTCTGGCTTCCATATATAGACGAATTATAAAATTTCAAATAGAATCTATTACTAAAATATAATTCGGACAGAATTTAGACACAAAAATAGAGAGGACCGGAAGATCCTCTCTGCTATCAGTTTGACGCAACATATTTAATATACTTCTTCAGCGTATTTCTGCTAATATTATATCTGTTTATCAGATCAATCTGTTTTACACTACGATTTACCAAATACATCTTTATATCGTTTTCCAATTCTGGAGACAGCTTGTCCAGCTTTCCAGCTTTGCGTCCCGATTTCTTATCACTCGCCGCAATGCCATCTTTAATTCTCTTTACCGTGGTTTCTCGCTCCTTCTCCGCCTTATCCAGCTCCGTTACCAGTAGCAGACGAATTACAAACTCTAGGGTCATTCCACCAATAATGTTCTCATGCTTCATTCTGTCGGCTGACTGCTGCATAGCCTTGATGTAGGCAGTATTTAGTGCTGGATTATCGATAAATATCAATTCTATACCTCTGCTTAGCAATTCCATATATTTTTTATACCCATTGTCACGCTCGCGAGTAAAACGGCAGATGTCCTTAAATACAATAGTATCTCCAGCTTGTACATCCTGTTCCAATTCTTTCCACGATGCACGAGCAAAATTTTTTCCACTTGCATCATCGCGATATATTCGACGCTCTGGAATTTCTTCATTATTTTCGACGCACCATCTTTTAATCGCATGCTCCTGCCGTGTAAATTTTTGTTTCCTTCGTTCTTCCTTAGTGCTTATTCTCAGATACCCAAAAAATCTACCCATACCGCAACCTCCGTTGCGTCATTTAAACTTTAGTTATTTTGATAGTGTTGTCATATTGTCAAAATAACCTTTTGCCCGGATATTTTGCCATTTTTATATATAACAAATTCCGAACAGGTTTAAATGACACTTTCTGTTATTTCATCATTTGTTCATTCCTCCAACCCTGAATTTATATCTATTCCGGTACCATTCCGTATAGACTCTGTTCAATGTAAATGACATGATTGCCAGAACATTTGCCCGGATCGTATCATCCGGCCAGGTAGCGTAAATTTCACTGCTCGCCACATTTTTAATATAATCTTTGTAACGAACATAATAATCCTGTGCTGTATTATCATTTACAGGTCCGTCATGAACGACAATATATTCCGGCACAACAACCCGGCTCAGAACAATCTCGCCACTTTCATTTACAGGCTTGATCTCTGCCTCCTCAATCTTTGGCGGATACTCGCCCCACAGAGTATGCGGACCGATCACGATTCGTTCAAAAGAAGCGCCTGCCTGGAAATTCACTCTGACTGTCTGCTGGGCAAGAACTCCCGGGAGTACCTGCGTACCCGCTACTTCAGAGTTCTCAAAACCCTCCGCCTCGACCTGAACCGTATATTCCGCATATGGTTGCTGCTCTGACGGTTCCATGCTGTATTCCAGCGGAGGCGTTTTTACATCCAGAACCGGTATCTGTCCGGAGGAATCAGTCCGTACTTCCTCGATCGTCTGTCCGCTCTCTCCGGTATAGGATATTTTTACCCGGGCATTTTCAACCGGACGCGTTCCATCTGCCGTCATTACTGTGACTTTCAATTGACCCTGGTCAACATTTTCCTGCTGCGCCCGAATTTTTTCATAGAATTCCATAAATTTCTCCCGAAAAAACCTCTCAGGATAGTTTATGTCAGGATTCTTCGGAACAGCACAAAAAAATCAGGAGACTACCATATAGAGTCTCCTGCAGAACGAATCATTCCCTCGTCCTCATGTACAACAATATCTTTGCCTTCGGAACCATTTCCTGCATCCACAAAATACAGAATGTCTCCGCAGGCTCTTTCTTTGCCGTTATCTGTCAGCATATTCAGTACTCTGCCCTTAAATACAAGCGTTGCTGAGCCACCACCGTCCAGATTGTACGCATAGTCACATCCCAGATCCAGAAAAACCTGCTGCAGCTCCTGATAAGTCATTCCCTGAGAGCCACCATAGCCTTTACCATCCACAACCACCAGATAATAGTCACCGGGACTTACCATTCCCACCGCCGCTCTCTGGTATCTGGAAGTCTGATGGAACTGCCCGGAAATCTCACTGGCCTCGCCGTTCTCTACAAGCGTCGGACCAAAACAGTAAGTATCCTGCACACCGCGGTTCAGAAGATCCTTTGTCGTCATTCCCGCAGCTGCAGTAAACATTCCACCATCCTCTGTCACACAGAAAATATTTCCGTTTGAATACACATCATTATAGATCCGACCGCCTTTGATCATAGTCTTGCCAGGGGCGGGTTCTCCCGAACCATAGGAAAATGCACTGCCATTGATACCAATGATTCCATCATGAGAGGCAAGCTCCTCGGATGTTGTTTTGCGCGGATTTCCATAGGTTCCGCCACACAATGCAGATTTCAACTGTTCTGTGCTGAACGTCTGCACATGAGCCACCCAGTATTTGGTATATCCTGTATCCTTTTGTTCCACGTTTACTTTCAGAGTTTCTGTTTCATAATTCAGGTCATCATTCGTAAAATTCGTACTTTCCTGTTGTTCTGCCGCCAGGATCTCACTTCCCGGATCACAGAGACTGCTGCTCATAAATATTCCCGCCAGCACGAGCGATGCCAAAATTTTGTTTTTCATAATTCTTAATTCACTTCATATCTCTTAACTGTCAAATCCATTTTATCCCAAAACATCAGAAAATCTTCAGGATATCATTATACATAACTACAACCATCAATGCCATCAGAAGCATCAGACCTGCGAAATGCACCATTCCTTCCACTTCCCGGTTGATCGGTTTGCGGCGGACTGCTTCTACGATCAGAAATACCAGTCTTCCTCCGTCAAGTGCCGGAAGAGGCAGAAGGTTCATTACACCAAGGTTTGCCGACAAAAGGACCGCCATGTTGAGCATATTCATCCAGAGCATCAGCGCGCCCTCGCTCTTGCTTTCCTCATAAGTGGTTCCGATCGCATCCACAACCCCCACCGGGCCGCTCAGATCCTTAAAGCCGAGGCCGCCTGTAACAAGCTGTTTCAGACTCAGAAGTGTAGTACGGATCATATATTTCACTTCTAGGGTACCATATTTCAGCACTTCAAGCCCGTTCGCCTTCTGATATCCCAGATTATAGGAAAATCCAAGTACCGGTGTGCGGTATTCCTGCGGCGTGATCGTTGCCGTATAATCCAGTCCGTCACGCACATAAGTAATCTCCACCGGCTCATCTGAAAGCGGGTGCTCCTGAAGGTAAGCATCATATGCTTCTCCATCCGCAACCTCTGTTCCGTTGATCGCCGTGATCGTATCTCCCGGCTGAAGCCCCGCCGCTTCAAGAGGCATTCCCTCGATCAGAGATTCTACTGTCATCGAAGATGCATCCGAACGGTTAAATCCAAGAAGATATCTCACCGAAACATCCGGTGTATACTGGATTTCCTTCGTTTCGCCATCGCGGCGTACTTTAAGTGTAACTGTATCTCCCTCATTGAGTGAGTTCAGATAACTGTACACATACAGATCCTTCGCCAGATCCACATGGTATCCATTGTATTCCGTGATCACATCGCCTGCCTCAAGTCCTGCCTCTGACGCGGCAGAATCCTGCTGTACTTCCACGATCTCTGCCGGATCATAACCGACAAAACCGACAATGATCACCGACAGGATAAATGCCAGAATAAAGTTAAAGACCGGGCCTGCCGCCACGACAGAGATCCTGCCCCATACCGGAGCCGCATTAAAAGATCCCGGAAGTTCTTCCTCTGCCGTATCCTCGCCAACCATGGCACAGGAACCGCCAAGAGGAAGTAATTTCACAGAGTAACGTGTCTCTCCTTTTTGGACACTGAATAATCTCGGTCCCATTCCAAGAGAAAACTCCGTCACACTGATCCCGTTCAATTTCGCCAGGAGAAAATGTCCCAGCTCATGTATCAAAATGATTGCACTGAAAATGATGATCGCAATCAGAATCTTCAATTTACCACCTGCTTTCAATCCACTGATAAGTCTCGTTTTCTACTGCCAGAATATCCTCAAGCTGTGGATGCTCGATCTTTATATGTCTTTCCATAGCCTGCCCGATAATATCATAAATATCCAGGAACCGGATCTCACGGTGCAGGAATTTCTTTACTGCCAGTTCATTCGCCGCGTTAAATACGGTCGGCATGGAACCGCCCTCTCTGGATGCCTGGATTGCCATCGGAAGTCCCAGGAAGGTCTCCATATCCGGTTCCTCAAATGTGATCTGTCCAAGTTTCGCAAAATCAAGCCGGTCTCCCGCAAGATATCTTCTATGAGGATAATAAAGCGCATACTGGATCGGAAGGCGCATATCCGGTGTTCCAAGCTGGGCGATGATTCCTCCATCCTTGAACTCTACCATGGAATGGATCACACTCTGCGGCTGTACAACAACCTGGATATGATCCAGATCCATACCAAAAAGCCACTTCGCCTCCATGACCTCAAGCCCTTTATTGACAAGAGTTGCGGAATCTACAGTGATCTTCTGTCCCATTACCCAGTTCGGGTGTTTCAGGGTATCCTCCAGGGTCACATGCTCCAGATCAGCTCTCTTTCTTCCACGGAAAGGTCCGCCGGACGCTGTGATCAGAAGTTTATGTACTTCTTCCTTATGTTCTCCGTTCAGAGACTGGAAGATCGCGCTGTGTTCACTGTCCACTGGCAGGATCTTCACACCATATTCCTCTGCCATCGGCATGATCAGATGTCCTGCAGTTACCAGAGTTTCCTTGTTTGCCAGCGCAATATCCTTACCTGCACGGATCGCCTCGATCGTAGGACGGATCCCAAGCATTCCCACGATCGCGGTAACAAGGATTTCCGTCTCCGGCATTGCTGCCAGTTCCAAAAGTCCGTCCATACCGGACACTACCTTCGTATCTGTATCCTGGATCTTCTGTGCCAGATCTCTGGCTGCATTTTCATCCCAGACTGCCACGAGCTGCGGAGAAAATTCCCTGACCTGCTCTTCCAGCTTCGCAATATTCCGTCCTGCGCTGATACCAAGGACTTCAATATCGCCGTTTGCGCGCACAACATCCAGTGTCTGTGTTCCGATAGAACCTGTTGAACCTAATATCGCAATTTTCTTCATAAAAACAGAGTTCCTCCATTCATCTGAATTTTATAAACCAAGGATCATCTTCGCAAGATAAAAGATGATCGGTGAAGTAAAGATCACACTGTCAAAACGGTCAAGGATGCCTCCATGTCCCGGGATCAGCTTGCCGTAATCCTTGATGCCGCGATTTCTCTTGATCGCAGATGCAGCAAGATCTCCTACCATAGAGATCAGTGCACCGACTGCACAGATCACTGCATATTCCACTATCGGTCCATGAGTCACAGCCGCATAGATCGCGCCAAGTGCTGCTGCTCCCACAACACCGCCGACAGCTCCCTCGACGGATTTCTTAGGGCTCAATACAGGTGCCATCTTGTGTTTGCCGATCAGCATTCCCACGCAATAGGCACAGGTATCACATCCCCAGGAGCAGAGGAAGATCAGCCATACAAGGAATTTACCTCCCTCAAGATTTCTCGTAAGGAAAATAAAGGAAAGCATGACTGCCACATAAACGATTCCAAAAAATGCTGACATCACCTGATCCGCTTCATATTTCGGATATGTAAACACATATACAAACATCAGAAGTACCAGTCCCAGAAGGACTGCCATCATTCCGTATCTCTCAAATCCAAGGAGCAGAGAAGCATAATACAGGATCGTCCCCAGATATCCTGCGAGTTCCAGAAGTCCTACGCCATCCTTATGGACACCCATTGCCTTATAAAGTTCCTGGATTCCAAGAAGAGAAACACAGAGCAAAGTTACAAAAAGTACATATCCTCCACTGATGATCGTCAGAAGTGCTGCAATCACCAGAAAGATACCACTGATCAATCGTGTCTTAAACATCTTTATTTACTCCTCCTTGACCCCGCCATATCTGCGGTCTCTCTCATTATATTTCTCAATTGCCTTAATTAATTCTTCCTTATGGAAATCTGGCCACGGAACATCTGTGAAATAAAATTCTGTATAAGCCAGCTGCCACATAAGAAAGTTGGAAAGTCTTAATTCTCCACTTGTGCGGATCATAAGATCCGGATCCGGAACTCCGGCAGTATCCAGATAATTCTCAAAGCATGACTCATCGATCGCATCCGGAACCAGTTTGCCGTCTGCCACATCCTGAGCCAGTTTACGCACACCTCGCACGATTTCGTCACGGCTTCCATAATTCAGTGCAATCTGGAAATAAAGCTCATCGTAATCCTTGGAAAACTCCTCAAGCTGGCGGATCTTCTCCTGAATATCCGGTGCAAACGCGGATGGATCACCGATGACCTTGACACGCATATGGTTTTTCTCTGCGCTTTTCATGCATTTTTTGAGATAGCTTCGGAACAGCTTCATCAAGCCCTCTACTTCTTCTCTGGATCGTTTCCAGTTCTCTGTCGAAAAAGCATAGACCGTCAGGTATTTTACGCCAAGATCCTTGATATCATCACAGATCGTCTCCAGATTCGCACATCCCTTGATATGTCCGTATCCTCTCGGCATCCCCTTTGCCTTCGCCCATCTGCCGTTTCCGTCAAGAATGATAGCTATATGATTTGGTACTCTCATATGTTTCTCCTCTTATTTCTTTTTATGCAACAGAAAGAGAGCCTGTTTCCGGCTCTCCCTCTCCTCATTCCCCACCTGACCGGGATTATACAGTCAGGATTTCTTTTGCTTTGGTATCTACTGCTTCATCGATCTTTTTGACAAATTTATCTGTCAGTTTCTGTACAGCATCCTCAAGGTCTTTGATCTCATCCTCGGAAACGTCCTGCTTGCCAAGTTTCTTGAATGCATCGTTTGCATCACGGCGGACATTGCGGACAGCAACTTTGGCAGCCTCACCTTTCTTCTTGACATCCTTTACCAGCTCTTTACGACGCTCCTCTGTGAGCTCCGGAAGTACCAGACGGATCAGTTTACCATCGTTGTTCGGGTTCAGTCCCAGATCAGATGTAAGGATTGCTTTCTCGATTCCTTTGATCAGGCTTGCTTCCCATGGCTGGATCTGGATCATACGTGCCTCCGGCACTGTGATGTTTGCCACCTGCTGAAGCGGTGTCGGGCTTCCATAATAATCTACGGTGATCTTGTCAAGAATATGCGGGTTTGCACGTCCTGCACGGATCGTTGTCAGTTCCTCCTCGAAGCCTTTCAGTGTCTTGGTCATTTTCTGCTCATATTTCTGAACTCTTTCATCCATTTGTCAAATCTCCCTCTTGTAATTTATTTTATACAGTTACCTTGGTTCCGTTGAATTTACCATGAACTGTATTGATGATGCTGTTCTCTTCCTCAAGGCCAAAAACAAGCATTGGCATTTTTTGCTCCAGGCACATGATAGATGCTGTAAGGTCCATAGCTGCCAGTTTCTTGTCAACGACTTCCTGAATGCTGATCTCATCGTATTTCACAGCGTTCGGGTTAACCTTCGGATCACTGTCATAGATTCCATCTACGGCTTTGGCAAGAAGGATCGCCTCTGCCTCGATCTCAACAGCGCGAAGTACGGTTGCTGTATCTGTAGAGAAATACGGATGGCCTGTACCGCCTGCGAAGAACAGAACCTTGCCCTGTGCAAAGCCTTCCTCTACTGCATCTTTGGAATAGAGGCTTGTAAATGCGCCGCATTCGAACGGTGTAAAAATCTCTGTGCGAAGCCCCAGATATCTGCAGATATCAGATACATAGATGCAGTTCATGACTGTAGCCAGCATACCGATCTGATCTGCCTTATTGCGGTCGATGGTCTCACTGGTACGTCCTCTCCAGAAGTTTCCTCCTCCGATCACAATACCTACCTGAGTTCCCTCTTCTACAATTGTGCGGATCTGCTTTGCAACAGCGATGACTGTAGCCTCATCAAATCCTTTCTTCTCTGCTCCTGCCAGAGCCTCTCCACTTAATTTCAGTAAAATCCTCTTCATAGTTATTTATCCTTTCCTCCGATGCATCTGCATCAGTATTCTTACCATACGCCTGTAACAACTTCGTTTCCATCGGCATCTACAGTTGTTGAAACCGTGAAGTTTCCGTAATAATAATAACCGCTTGTGCCATTATCCGGGTCTTCGTCATATTCTGATGAATTGGAATCGCCAATCGCTGAAACCAGATCATCCAATGATCTGCCAATATATCCCTCTGCTGTCCGAATCGTAGAATCTGTCGGACTTGTATTATCTCCGTCGTCACCGTTATTACTGTTATTGTTGTTATCATCCGGATTTGGTGCCTGTGTCGGATTGGCTGTGTTATTAGAATCATCCGGTGCCTGCGTCGGATCGGCTGAATCAGATGGATCCGGAGTCGGTGTCACATCTTCTTCGCTATCGGTGTCAAGACCAAGTCTCTTCTTCACTTCATTCAGAGTAGATACTTCTTTACTTCCAGTTGTTGTAAAATACGTTGCATAAGGAATCGAATCTTCTCCCTCTCCGTCCATTCGAAGAGTAATCTGCTTCATAGATGCCAGTGGCAGTTTTCTGAAGAAACATTCGTTTGCATCTTCATCTGTGTAGGCGATACGAATATCGTATGTGCTTCCTGAAGAAGATGGCTTCTCATAATAATAAACTGCATTCTCTCCATTCTTAAGAGTGAACATACCATTTACAAGATCATCACCCCATTCGTCAGCAGTGTCCTCATCTGCATCATCAGATGGCGTCTCTCTGATATAGATAGATGCAATCTCTGAACCGGTGCGGTTTACAATAGCAACCTTGGAAGCTGTTGCTGTCTTTTCACCGATTACATTTTTCTCCGTTGTCTCTTCCATATTTACAAGTTCTATCGTAACCGTAGGTGTCGCCTGAGGAGTTTCAGTAGGCGTTACCTGGACTGGTGTCTGTTCCGTTGTATTCTTCTTGCCACAGCCTGATGCAGCTATTGCCAGCACAGCAAGCCCTGCAATGGCCAAATAACGTTTTTTGAGCATATCTATTCCCTCCTGTTTCCTATTACGTAATAGTCCTATGATGTCATTATTATTTAACTTAATTATACAGAGTCTCAGATTCTTGTCAACTAAATGTCCCAAAATTCATACAATTTTTAAAGTTACAGATTTTTAACCTTAAACTCTCTCTCAGCTTCTCTTCGCTGGTCTTTCTTTGCAATATCCTGTCTCTTGTCATAGAGCTTCTTGCCTCGCGCCACACCAACTTCAACCTTTACCAGACTGCCCTTGAAATACACCTTGAGAGGAACCAGCGTGAGACCTTTTTCCTGAAGTTTGCCCTCGATCTTGTTGATCTCATGTCTGTGAAGAAGAAGCTTCCTGACACGCAGAGGATCCTTGTTAAAGATATTTCCCTTCTCATAGGGGCTGATGTGCATTCCATAGATATATACTTCGCCTTTTTCTACACGGATAAAAGATTCCTTGACACTGCACTTGCCCATACGAAGGGACTTTACCTCTGTTCCTGCCAGAGAAATACCGGCTTCATAAGTGTCCTCTATAAAATAATCATGAAAGGCTTTTTTGTTGTTGGCGATCAGTTTGATCCCTGTTGCTTTCGCCATAAAATTCCCTCCTTTACTCAACAACGGTAAAATCTACCGTTCTCTTCAGAGCATCCGCATCTGCCACCCTGACTCTTACTTTCTGTCCGAGATGGTAGACTTTGTGGCTCAGTTCGCCGCTCAGCTCATAAGTTTCTTCGTTATAAGAATAATAATCGTCCCGAAGGCTCGTCACATGAACAAGTCCCTCGACGGTATTCGGAAGTTCCACATAGAATCCATAAGCAGTCACGCCTGAAATGATGCCCTCAAATTCTTCACCGAGATGATAAGACATGTATTCAGCTTTCTTTAAGCGGTCTGACTCTCTCTCTGCTTCCTGTGCCCTTCTCTCACATGCACTGGACTGCTGTGCAACATGTTCGAGGATCTCTCTGTAATGCTCTGTCTTTCCTTCTCTCTGAAGTCTCCCCCTTATATTATCACGAATGATACGGTGGATCTGTAAATCTGGATATCTCCTGATCGGAGAAGTAAAATGACAGTAATATTTCGCTGCAAGACCAAAGTGACCGCTGCACTGTGTCGTATATTTTGCCTGCTTCATCGTACGCAGGGTCAGACGGCTGATCATTGTCTCATTCGGCAGTCCCTGGATACTTTCGATGATCTCCTGGATCTCCTTCGGGGTGATCTCCTCACCGGCCTTCTGCACAGAGATCCCCTGGTTTCGAAGAAGCGTCAGAAGACTCTCCACACGTTCCGGATCCGGGGTCTCGTGAGTACGGTATACAAACGGATACTCACCCTGACAGTACTCCTTTGCAACGGTCTCATTTGCCATCAGCATGAAATCCTCAATGATCTCTGTCGCCACATTCGCCTCATAAGCCTGCACATCGATCGCTCTTCCCGCGCCGTTGAGGGTGATCTTGCTCTCCGGAAAATCAAAGTCGATCGATCCTCTGTGGTGCCTGCGGCTCCGAAGAAGCTCTGAAAGTTCTTTCATCAGGAAAAACATTGGCACAAAATCCGCATACTCAAGGCTTGTCTCAGTATCGCCGTCTTCCAGGATGCAGCGTACCTGCGTATAACTCATTCTTCGATCCACGCGGATGATCGTCTCTGCGATCTTGTGATCGATCACCTGGCCGTTCTTGTCAATATCCATAAGACAGCTTAAAGTCAGTCGATCCTCTCCCTGGTTCAGTGAACAGATTCCATTTGAAAGCCGCTCCGGAAGCATCGGGATCACACGGTCTGCAAGGTACACACTGGTTCCTCTCTTTAGTGCTTCTTTGTCCAGTGCGCTGCCTCCCTGAACATAGTTGCTCACATCTGCGATATGCACACCAAGATGATAGATATCGCCTTCTTTTGTAAGAGAGATCGCATCATCGAGGTCCTTGGCATCCTCTCCGTCAATCGTCACGGTCTGAAGATGTGTGAGGTCCATCCTGCCATCTCTGTCGGCATCAAGCACGTGATCCGGAACACGTCCTGCCTGTGTGATGACCTTCGGCGGGAACTCTGACGGGATATTGAAACTCTTCACGATCGCCAGGATATCCGTTCCAGGTGCATTTATGCTTCCCATATCCTCCTTGATCCTGCCTTCCGGCTTATGTCTCTCATCGCCATAATCAATGATCTCTGCCACGACCTTGTCGCCATCGCGGACTCCCTTGGAATTCTTAGCTGCGATATAGATATCCTTTGCATACTTCTGATTGTCACAAAGTACAAATCCATAATCACGTTCTCTCTGAAAAGTACCCACAACCTCCGTGGTCCCACGCTCAAGGATTTCGACAACCGTGCCCTCCTGACGCTTCCCGCTGCCGGACTTCTTCTTCACAAGGACTCTCACCTTGTCCTGATGCATGGCAGTTCCTACAGAATTTGCCGGAATAAAGATATCATCTTCCTCGTCCTCAAGTTCCACAAATCCAAAGCCCTTCTGGTTGCCTATGAAGGTACCCTCTTTGATCAGGCCCTGTTTCTCAAACTCCCGGAGATCTCTTTTCTTTAATTTAAATTTATCTTTCTTTATCTGTTTGCCCTTGGAAAATTTCTTTTTCTTTTCCCAGTTTTTCTTTCTGCTCACCTAAAGCTCTCCTTTATTGATATCCAACGTAAAAAAAGCACTCTTGCAATTTATACAAGAGTGTTTCCTTTGACTAAAAATTCATATTTAAAACAGCTGCCAGTATAAAAAATAACACTGCCATGATCGTAGTTGCTCTTACAAGGCCACCTTCCATAGAACGTCCCTTGTTTCTTCCCCAGTATGTATCTGAGGCACCTGAAATCGTTCCACCCAGGCCCTGCTGCTTGCCTTCCTGCATCAGAACAACAACAGTCAGCGCAATACAATCTATAGCAAAAATAATAGTCAGTATTGTTCTCAAAATCTGCACTTCGGTTACACCTCCTAATCAACTGCAAAATATTGTGTTACTGTTCACTTCGTTCACAGTAACTTGGTCAAAATGCATTTCAAATCACCTTCGGTGATGGCATTTTGCCCTGTATGTCTCGGGATTTTGCCATATTCATGGCAAAACACCTCGCGGAATATTACCTGTGGACAGTAATAAGATTGTACCATACCGCCCTCTGGATTTCAACCGTTTTTGGATAAGTTTCAGGGCAAAAATCCGATTCCCCCTGCTTTTTTGGCACTGTGCAGACAGAATCGGATCCTGTACACCGCATTTTTTATTCAGACGTCACTCTTTTTGAAATGGATTTTCATAAACAGCATCTTCTCCAAGCAATTCACTGATCCGGATGAGCTGATTGTATTTCGCATTCCGGTCAGAGCGGCATGGTGCTCCTGTCTTGATCTGCCCGGCTCCTGTCGCCACTGCAAGATCTGCGATAAAAGCATCTTCTGTCTCACCCGAACGATGTGAGATGATCGCACGGTATCCTGCGTGCTGCGCCATTTTCACTGCATCCATCGCCTCGCTTAAGGTACCGATCTGGTTTACTTTGACGAGGATCGCATTTGCCGCCTCAAGCCTGATTCCACAGGAAAGTCTTTTGACATTTGTGACAAAAAGATCATCTCCCACAAGCTGCAGCCTGTCTCCGAGACGTTCTGTCATTGTTTTCCAGCCTTCCCAGTCATCCTCATTAAGGCCATCCTCAATTGAAATGATTGGAAATTCTTCCAGAAGTTCTTCATAATAATCGATCATTTCTGCCGCATCCCGGAGCACTTCTTCGGCTTTCATCTTACTCTCACCCGGAAAACGGTACACACCCTGTTCTTCATCATAAAGTTCACTGGCTGCTGCATCGATCGCAATAAAAATATCTTTTCCCGGTTCATACCCTGCTTTTTCAACTGCCTCAAGGATCAGCCGCAGGACATCCCTGGAATCTTTGAGATCCGGCGCAAAACCACCTTCATCCCCTACCGCTGTCGAAAGGCCGTTCTCTCTGAGAAGGATCTTGAGAAACTGATAGATCTCCACACACATCCGGATCCCATCTTCAAAATTCCCGGCACCGCAGGGCATGATCATGAATTCCTGCAAATCTACAGTGTTGTCCGCATGCTTTCCTCCATTCAGGATATTCATCATCGGAACCGGCATTTTTCTTGTATGGCAGCCGCCAAGATACTGATAAAGCGGAATCCGAAGCGCCATCGCCGCTGCCCGGGCAACCGCCATGGAAACGCCCAGAGTTGCATTTGCCCCGGCACTGCTCTTGTTTTCCGTTCCATCTGCCTTAATCAGAAGCTCGTCGATCCGCACCTGATTCAGCGCATTTTCTCCAAGAATGGCTTCCGCCAGTCTGATATTTACATTTTCGACTGCTTTTCGCACACTTAATCCGACATAATATCCTTTTTCTCCATCCCGGAGTTCCACCGCCTCAAATCTTCCTGTCGATGCTCCGGATGGCACGATCGCCCTCGCTGTATATCCCTCAATTCCAATGATCCCTTCGCCTACGGTAGCTTCCACCTCAACAGTAGGTGTTCCTCTGGAGTCCAGAACCTGTCTTGCGTGGATCCTGCGTACAGGTAGATAACGCAACATGAGATTACCTCCTTCATCAAATGATAAACTTAGTTTTCCCCTGATACTTCTTTCTATGCAGAGATCGTCGCAATTTCATTTTCTGTATTATTTTCAGATAATTCTATTTTTATTATATTGTTTGCTGTATACAAAATATTTATTTTTAAATTTTTATTTTTATTGTTGACAAATGTAATTTTATCTGTTATATTAAGTACATAAAACAAAGGAACGAAAACAAAAAAACAAACAGAAAGGCGTGAGACCACCGAAAACTTAAGCGAACCCCAATACTTTAAGAAAGGCAGGTACAGACCACCAGAAACGTAAATCTTAACACATCATAATTTCAGGAAGAGAGGTACGGACCACCAGAAACGTAAACTCATAATTATTCCAAATGTTTTATAAACCAAACAGGAGGTACGTTCCATTGGACAATGAACAGTAGAAGAGCCACCAGATTAAATAATTCATCTGATGGCTCTAATTTTTTGTCTTCTTACATATACTGAATCAAACATCTACATGGAGATTCCCATGACATCTTTTTTTATTCTTGTCTTTCACTACATAAAGAAATCCCGCTTTTTATGTTCTCTCCTTCTGCTGGCCGGTGCTTTTACCCTCGGCAGTCTGCTTGGGATCCTCACCGGAACGCTTTCTCCCACAAAAGAAACCTCTGCTTCTGTCCAAAGTGCAAGCTGGGGATTAAGTTTTCAGGAAGAAGGAAAACGTCCTGCTGGAAACGCCACGATCGATGATCTGAAACAGTACAACGCCTATTATGCCAGCGATACTGACGAAAAAATCCTCTATCTGACTTTTGATGCCGGATATGAGAATGGAAACACCCCTGCAATCCTGGAGGCACTTAAAAAGCACCAGGCTCCCGCTGTCTTTTTTGCTGTCGGAAATTTTATCAAAGATAATCCCGATCTTATCAAACGCATGATCACAGAGGGGCATATTGTGGGAAACCATACGATGACCCATCCGGATATGTCTCAGATTTCTTCGATGGAATCCTTTCAGAAGGAACTTGAAGGCGTGGAAGAACTCTATACTTCCGTAACGGGCGAACCCATGACCAAATTTTACCGGCCGCCCCGCGGTGTCTACAGCACAGAAAATCTTTCCATGGCAAAAGAACTTGGCTATTCCACCTTTTTCTGGAGTCTTGCCTATGTGGACTGGATCCAGGAGCAGCAGCCCTCGAAGGAAGAAGCTTTCCAGAAACTGATTCCCCGGATCCACCCTGGTGCGATCGTTCTGCTCCACAACACTTCCTCCACGAACGCCGCGATCCTGGATGAACTTCTCACCAAATGGGAAGAAATGGGCTACCAGTTCCACTCCATAAAAGAACTGACCGAGGCGTAACCCCGGTCAGTCATTATTTCTGCTGTTCTTTTGTGTGAAGATCTTCCTTGATCTGGGAACTGGAGATCTCAGGTGTACGTGGCAGGTAAACCACCTCGCAGCCTTCTTCTTTGAGGAAATCAAACTTACCTTTCCAGTCATCTCCCATCACAAAGGTATCTACATGATATTCTTTTACGTCGGAACGTTTCTGTTCCCAGTTTTCTTCCGGAATTACAAGATCCACATAACGGATTGCCTCCAGAAGCTGTTTTCTTTTTTCGTAGGAGAAATAACATTTCTTCTGCTTTTCATTCCAGTTGAACTCATCTGTGGAAAGACCTACGATCAGATAATCTCCAAGCTGTCTGGCACGACGCAAAAGATTGATATGCCCATAATGAAGCAGGTCGAAAGTTCCGTATGTGATTACTCGTTTCATAATTAATAAAGATTCCTCTCTGATTTCAATAATAGATCAGGCATTCAGCTTCCTGATACAGTAGCCATAAATACGGAGAGTCGTTTCAACCGAATAATGAAGTCCATCATAGATTCCTGCATCATAACGGTTGCTGCTCCATCCATATTTCTGAAGGTTCGTACAGGTATTAATATAAATAAACGCACGATCACTTCCACTGCATAATTTCTGATAAATTGTCTTATTAAAAGCTGCCACCTGTGCTTCTGTTCTCGTTCCGGCACCATAGCTTCGAATCATGGCACTGTTCACCGGATTTACAGAAAGATAATACATATCACAATTATAATTCTGTTTGAGATTTTCGGACACTTTTCTCATGTAAACAACATATGTATTGATGTTACTCATATCATTTACACCGAGATTAATAATAACCGCTTTCTTTGTCTTACGTGACTGCTTCGACAGTTTCCGGAGCAGTTCCCTGTAACCAGTCTGTCGGAACCAGTCAAGTCCCTGATTTCCTTTACATACAAAATCTACATTTGAAGGAGCAGAATTTCCAAGGGCAAGCTGAAGCCCAACCGTTCTGGAATCTCCTACAAAATAAACCATCTGATGTTTCGTAGGTTTTATAATTGATGCCGGTGCACGATCCTGTTTTGAGAAAAATACAACCATATAATAGTTTCCTGTTCTGGTAGGAATTTTATCGCCTGCCTTATATTCAGGATTGGTTGTTTTTCCCTTGGTACGTGACCAGCCCAGACACATATTTGCACTGTTCAGGTTTACTGCCGGAAATGTTGCACTTCCGGAACTGGTATCCACAACTTTCCATACCGTTCCGTCGTATTTACGGAGATTGACTCCTGTAATTTTCTTTCCGACAATATAAAACTTCATATTACCGGTAACACGCAGACTGTCGCCCTCTTTTTTGACTGTTTTACCATTTATAGAAGTACTCCATCCGAGGAACTTATACCCCGTCGCCGTCGGATGCAGAGGAAATGTCAGCACCTGACCCTGATATCCCTGTTCCCGCAGGCTGGTATATTCTTTGCTTCCATTCATGGTATAGTATCTTACCGTATAGAGCTTATAATAACGCAGACAGAATTTCGTGTTTTTTGTAATTCTCACATTCCTTCCTGTAGCATATTTCAGCTCTTTGGTCCCTCTCTTCTCTACCCATACGCATTTATAACCGGAACGGTTTACTGTCGGAAGCTGAATATAACTCCCCTTAGTTACAGTCCTGGCCCACTTACGAAATGTATCATTAGAAACTACGCCATTGGAATTCGCAAAAACAACTTTACACTTCTCTGTAGTGGCTGCCTGAGCCGAAACCGGTCTGCTGGCTGCCAGAAGCAGGAAACCAAACAACACTGTCAAAAAGATGATTCCTCTCCACCTGTTTACCGTGGCTTTTCTCATAAAAAAACTCCTTACTTATGTCTTCTCATCAAATCGTAATTTTTCTTGTTTCCAAGTTTTACTATAACAGTTTTCCAATTCTGATGCAATACAAATTTCATCAGGATTTCATATTTTTGTCATATTTCAGAGTTCTTTTTCACACATCGAAAGCGCAGATGCGATTACTGCGTCCATATCATAGTACTTATATTCGCCCAGGCGCCCACCAAAAATCACTTTTTTTTCTTTTTCAGCAAGATTTTTGTACTTCTCGTAAAGTTCCCCGTTTTTCTCATCATTTACCGGATAATAGGGCTCATCTCCAGGTTTCCATTCAGAACTGTATTCACGGCTGATCACGGTTTTGGGAATTTCCTGTCCATCATCATCTTTGCCAAACTCAAACCATTTGTGCTCAATAATTCTGGTCCACGGAGTTTCAACATCCGTATAATTGACTGCTGCATTCCCCTGGAAATTTGGTTTATCAAGAAGTTCTGTCTCAAAACGCACAGAACGATATTCCAGATAGCCCATCTGATATCCAAAATACGCATCAATCGGACCAGTATAGATTACTTTGTCCGCAAGTGCATCCCACTCATCTTTCTTTTCAAGATAATCTTCCTCCAGGCGAACCTCAATGCCATCCAGCATATTTGCAACCATTCTGGTATAACCGCCCATCGGAATCCCCTGATACAGTGCATTGAAATAGTTATTGTCAAAAGTCAGCCTCACCGGCAGTCTCTTGATGATAAACGCTGGAAGCTCCCTGCAGCTTCTGCCCCACTGTTTCTCAGTATATCCTTTGATCAGTTTCTCAAAAATATCTCTTCCTACCAGAGAGATTGCCTGTTCCTCCAGATTCTTCGGTTCTTTGATTCCTGCCTCACGCTTCTGTTCTTCGATCCGGGCTTCCGCCTCCTGTGGAGTTACCACGCCCCACATTTTATTGAATGTGTACATATTAAATGGAAGTGAATAAAGTTCTCCGTGATAATTGGCCACCGGGCTGTTTGTAAAACGGTTAAATTCCGCAAACTGAGTGATATAATCCCAGACTTTTTTATTATTGGTATGGAAAATATGTGCTCCGTATTTATGCACATGAATTTTTTCTATGTCTTCTGTATATACATTTCCGGCAATATTCGGACGCTTGTCAATCACAAGAACGGATTTCCCTGCTTTTTGGGCCTCATGTGCAAAAACTGCGCCATAAAGCCCTGCACCGACTACCAGATAATCGTAATGTTTATTCATGAAATCAACCCTCTACTTTTCATCATCTGACTTCTGCGATCAGAAGCACTTCTCTGGAAACAGAATAATCCACCGGTTTATGAATCCTGAACTTATATCCCAGATTCCAGCTTTCAATAATTGGTTTGATATCAAAGAAATCATCTGCATTATGATATATACTCATCAGCAGAACTGGTTTATGTTTCTCGATAGTTTTTCTTGCGCCTGCAAGGAAATCCTGTTCCGCCCCCTCAATATCTACTTTTATAAGACCGACTTCAATATCTGTTCCTTCCATATAAGCATCCAGTGTATCTACCTGTACCGTTTCTGTTCCGGTTACTGTCGCAACACCATTTTCATGAAATGTGCTGGATGGACCTGCCAGTTTCATCTCCATGCTTCCCTTTTCTCTTCCCAGTGCCATATGTTCAGGAATAACGTTCTCCAGATGATTAAGCTTGATTGTCTCTTTCATCAGTGTGAAGTTCTTTTCCGTAGCTTCAAAACTGTAAACTCTCCTCTGGGTTAACGGCTTCAATATCAGTATAGAATCTCCGATATATCCTCCTACGTCCAGAATATCTTTATTCTGAATGGATTCCGGATGCTCGATGCAGTCAATTCCATGTTTATAAATAAACACACTCGCCTCAAAATGTCGAATCGGAAGAAAATAGTGTTTGTAGCAGTACATATCATCCGCTACACGAAAGATCTGCTGCTTCAGTTCCCTGTCCATTTCCAGAATCTGTTTCTGCTCTTCCTCGCTGAAAAGGTCAACTTTCTGCCCCATAGTGTCTTTGACCAGTCTCTGTCTCTGCAGAATTTTGACAATTTCTTCTACATCTTCCGGATCCAGACCCTCTATTAAATTCAGAAATTTCTCCTTAAAATCCGGTCTCTCATACATTTCATAAAAGGAAGTAATAACTTTTCGTTCATAATTGTTGTTATATTCATATTTCTTTGGAACCTGCTCCAGCTGATCTGAAATCTGGCTCAATTCCTTATGGATTTTTGGAAAATTATGATCCAGTTTCCAGATCACATCCCTGACTCTGGTAATACATTCACGAATCAGTGCAACTATATTGTTTTCTGCTTTGCGGATTTCTGCTTTGTTTGTTTTCTGCTGTTCCTTCAGACTCCTGTCGATATGATTATCAAATGTCTTTTCCAGCTGCTTCGCAATTTTTCGGTTATCTTTTTCTACCTTGTCAAACGTCGCAGGAATAATCTTTTTCAGTATTTTTTTACTCATTTTCAGCTGCCTCCTACTTATTTCGAAAGTCGTTTAAGAAACTTTTTCATTTTTCTTGGGACATAAAGGATTGTCTTACCCACTTTAAAAGTTTCTGAATTTTTGACCTTTCTCTGTGCTGCTTTAACCTCTCGTGTTTTTTGTTCTTTCAGACGTGTAATCTGACCTTCCATATTTTTGATCCTGCCCTGCTTTCCCTTATAGGCATAGCTGGTAAGGAAACGGAAAATAACATTGTCTACACTGTCTTCATCTATTTCTTTTTCTTCATATAAAGTATCAAAAAACTGTTTCCATGTCTGACCAATGTCCACGGCCTCCAGTTCTTTGATGTGCTGCTTTCCTTCCTCAGCAAGCCGTCTGCATTCTTCTGAATTCCGGAGAAGTTCTGTGACTTTCTGTGCCAGAAGATCCGGACGTTTCTGTCTGCTGGTAACGATTCCGCGTCCATCTCTTACAAATGTAAGCCATGGCATATCATAGGTAACGATCGGTGTCCCATGAGATAACGCCTCACAGAATACCATCGGAAAGCCTTCATATTCTGATGTATACATCATAAGCTGTGCTTTTTCGTAGTATTTCTCTACTTCTGATGTGAATCCTTCCAGTATGACATTATCCTGAAGTCCCAGCTGGCAGATCAGATTCTTCAGCATTTCTGTCAGTTTCTCATCTCCATCACCTACCATATGGAGCCTGATATCCGGAAATTCTTTCACTATATGTTCCATGGCATAGACTACATCCAAAGGCTGCTTCTCCTTTGCAATCCTGCCAAGCCACAGAATATTATTCTCTTCTTTTTTGACTTCTTTCATATTGCCTGTAGAAAAAGTGATTGGATTCGAAATATATGTCACATGAGGATTGAAGCATTTTACATACTTCTCATCCACTTCTGACAGTACAACAACACCGTCACAGATCTGATAATCATACATCAGTTCTGCAAATTTATCTGACACAAAACCAAAAGGAACACTGGTAAAATTGTGTGCATGAATTATAAATCCTGGTTTTGACGGCTGTCCCTTAATGCTGAGCATATCCCACATTGTACATGGTGCTACCCACATTCCTGTAACCATCAGATCAATCTTATGTTTCTCGATAATTGTGCTCCATGCATGGTATCGCTCTTTATAATGTTCGCGAACTGCTGTCTCTGATGACGGAATATATTCTCTGACAACTGCGTAATCCAGTTCATACTCCGGGATTCCCTCACCGTCTTCTGTTTCTTCATCTGTCACCAGCACTACTTTATAAACAGGATCTCCTTTGGCATCACGCATTTTTGCCCATTCATTTGCCAGAACTGCAACTACTCGCTGTGCACCGCCGTTTTTAATAGAACGATAGTAAATTCCAATCGTTTTAATCTCGTTGCCCTTGTTTCTGGTAGTTTTGAAGTAGTCTACATCCACCATCTTTTCTGCCAGTTCAACAGATTTGTGCCAGTTTCTTTCTGCTAATTTTGAAATGACATCTTCCAGTCCCCAGGTATCCACCAGATGATCAAAGCCTTCGGAAATATTTTCTGTCTGCAGATTATTCTGCCAGCGGCTGACACAGTCTGCCAGAAAATGCTGATAAATCCCATCCAGGATCTCCTTATACTTCTCCTGTTCCTGTTTTTTGTCAATAAAACGTACCAGGCATTCCCAGATCTGCTTCTCAGTCATCATAACATCAAACTTCGGAATAGAAATATAATCACTTCCGGTCACACCTATACCAAACATATATCTGTACAGACGATTTTCAATTCCCATATAGCTCCTGGAATAATACGCAATCAGGAAAAATGCATACAGATCCTGTGCCTTTGGATAAAAGCCATCTTCTACATCGGCAAATGCCTGGCGGCATATTTCACCATTAAAGATTTTATTCCACAGGCTGAATCCCATTTTCTTTTCTTTCCAGCAGGAAAAGATCAGATTCTCCGCGCGGATCTCCTCCAGGCATGGAAACAGAAATCTCTGATTCATCTGAATACGCTCTTCTGAAACCCCTGCACAGTTTACTACTTCTGTGTCAAACTGTACCATATCTGTATCATATTTCTCAATTGTCTCTGAGGCGATCTGACAGGCATCCGGGCAAAGCTCATCATCACCATCTACAAACATAATATACTTTCCACAAGAAACAGCCACACCATCTTTTCTTGCCTGGGAAGTACTGAGATTTGTCTCATGGAAGATTGCCTTGATACGGTTATCCCTGTCCGCATACTCCTTCAGAATTTCTGCTGAACGGTCATCAGAGTGGTCTTCGACGCATATAATTTCAATATTTTTGAGTGTCTGACCGATAATACTGTCCAAACATCTGTGGATATACGGTTCTACGTTACAAATCGGAACGATTACTGACACTAATGGGTTTTCATTATTTTTTATATTCATTTTAACAATCCTCAATCTGTTATTTTAATCAGCTGCACTATAACACAGACTTATTCTGTTCGCAAGTTACTATTCTCTGTTCAGTTTTGCTATTCGGACATTCGAAATATTTTGCCAACCTTGCGCAATGCCTTTCCGGCTTTTTGGGTAATATGCATATTTTCCTGTTTTTCTGCATTTTTGGCACGCTTTACCCAATAAGATTTTTCCTGTTTGAGTTTCTTTATTTCTTCAAACAGATACTGCTGCACATCGTATTTCAGAATATTTTCATAAATCTCATATTTCTTTTTGTTGTAGGAATAGCATTCTTCCTTCGAAAAATTTTTCAGGTCAAATTCCTGAAACACCTTATTACGAAGTCCCTCGTATACTTCACAATATGTTTCCGCGCTTTTCAGGGAGCACAGATTATAAATTGCTATGCCAAACGCCATATTACGAAAACTGCACTCCAGATCTTTGTAAATTCCCTGTTTCTCCAGTTCATTTCTTATTGATTTCACTGCCTCATACCAGTTCCAGGGAGATTTTGCATTGTTTGCCTGAAGGCTTTCTCCCGACTGTCTGTAATTCACAAAGACCTCTGGCACTACTGTAATACGCTTCGCCAGTGCCATTGCCATAAATATAAAGTAAATATCATTGCTGCGTGGAAGCAGCATGAAGCGTAACTGATATTCATCGATCAGATCTCTGCGGATCAGTTTACTCCAGGGACAACCTGTCGTGATGTTCAGAGTATATGGCATTTTTCTGCCCTCAAATGGAATTTCCGCGGGGAGATACTCTTTCTGTATAATATAATCAATTTCTTTATAGACTTTTGTTTTTTCATTATACAGCCGCGCATCAAAAAGACAGATATCGGCATCATCTTCTTCTGCTTTTTCGTAGCTCTTTTTCAGCATATCCGGCTCAAAGAAGTCATCTCCATCCAGAAACAGGCAATACTTTCCATCTGCGTTTTCGATTCCTGTATTTCGCATAGCTCCTGCCAGGCCGCAATGTGGCATCTCTATCAGTCTGATCCTCTGATCTTTCTTTATATGTTCTCGAATTCTTTCACGTGTCCGATCATCCGATCCATCGTCTACACAGATCACTTCAAAATCATCAAATGTCTGAGCCTGAAGACTGTCCAGACACTGATCTATATATTTCTCGATATTGTAAGCAGGAATAATGACAGAAATCGCCCGGCTGCTCTCCCTTTCACCCACGTCTTTCATAGGTTGTGTCCTCACTTTTTCTGTATATGATAGCTGTAGTATAGCATAAACTGCATATATTTAGCAAATTCATTTCTCATATTACAATTTATTTATAAATATATAAACTATATTAAATATGTTTTATGTTTTTATATTTTCCTGACCTGTTTTACCATTTTATGATATGATACACATATTCTTAGGTAAGGAGATCACACCATGAATCACGATTCAAGAACATATCCTTTTAAATTTTCAATCATTACTGCCGTATACAATGTAGCTTCCTATCTTTCTGAAACTGTCGAAAGTATTCTCTGTCAGGATATTGGTTTTAAAGAATCTGTTGAACTTATTCTTGTTGACGATGGATCTACAGATTCTTCCGGTGAAATCTGTGACCATTATCAGGCATTATATCCATATAATATTAAAGTGCTGCACAAACCAAACGGAGGTGCTGCTTCTGCCAGGAATGCCGGAATTGCACTTGCATCCGGAAAGTACCTGAATTTCCTGGACGGAGACGACAAACTTTCTCCAAATACGCTTTCTGCTGTATACAACTTTTTTTCCACTGTTGATGATCAGATCAGTCTTGTATCTGTTCCGATACAGTTTTTTGAAAAAAAGGAAAACGCCCATCGGCTCAACTATAAATACCGGGACGGCAAAGATCAGATCATTGATCTGAATGTCCAGTACTCCTATGTACAGATGTCTATTGCTTCTTCCTTTATAAAGCATAATGTACTTAACGATCATTCTTTTGATACTTCTCTGCGCTATGCAGAAGATGCAAAAGTGATCATGCAGCTTCTGCTCGATCACCCATACTATGGAATTGTCCCTTCCGGCTGCTATTATTATCGTTTTCGAAACACACAGAATTCTGCTCTGAATGGCACAAAACTACACAGAGAATGGTATCTTGACTGTCTGAAAAATTATCTTCAGTGGGCACTTCACTCTGCCCGCCAAAAATATGGTAAAATTCCATTTTTTGTCCAGTATAATGTCATGTATGATCTCCAGAGCCGGTTCGGCGTGCCTGAAATACCGGAATCTGTCCTGACTACGGCTGAACATCTGGAATTCCGGACACTCCTTAAGGAACTGCTGCAATCCATCGACGATAAGATCATTCTGGAACAGAAAAATCTTTCCCGCGAACAGAAAGACTATATCATCTCTTTCAAAAAAGGAAATGGCACCCTGACGCATGCACCAGAAGATCTTTTTTTTCAGTATGGGAATTTGAAGCTTTATCCTGCTTCATCCTATCTTCTGAAATTATTTCATGCTGAAATTTCAGGAAAAGATCTGAGGATTACAGGATCTGTAAAATTCAACAGCAGATTTCCATATCCGTCTACACTTTATGTACAGTTGCAGCGCCACATGCTGAAAGCCCGTATTTTTTACTGTGACTGGTCAGCAAATACATCTTCTGATTTTGTATTTGACGGAACACTTCTGTCACAGTTTTTGGATTTCGAAGTAAAAATTCCTCTGCGCTTTCTTCATGGACAAAGTACTCTGCTGTTCTATATGGTCTGTGACAGTCAGCCTGTCAGATTCAAAAGTCTCCGTGCGGAGTCATCTTTTCCGGCTGTTACTTCTTCATCCGGAACATCCTGCCAGTTGTCCATCGTTTCGCACACATTATCTTTAAAGAAACGCAGGAGCTTCTTCTGATTGCAATATCATAATTATCGCCCGGCACAAAGTGTTATTTAAAATAACATTTTGTGCTATATTTTTTCTTGATTTCCTGTTTTTTCTATGATATTATCATCTTATCAACATATTATTGTTATTTAAGCGAACATTCTAAGGAGCATTTTCATGAAAAAATTATCAATGACTTTACTTTCAAATCTGGTATCCGATAAACGCCAGCAGAAAAATATGACTCAGCAGGATCTTTCTCTTGCTACCGGTATCAACCGCGCATTAATCTCCCGCCTTGAAAAGAAGGATTTTGTTCCATCTATCAGTCAGCTGGAAAATCTGGCCGAGGTACTTGGATTTGAACCTTCTGATGTATTTACAGAAGCTTCTTCAACCAGACTTGGCTCTCCATCTCCACTCAACATCGCAGTTGCAGGTACCGGATATGTAGGTCTTTCCATTGCCACTCTTCTTGCCCAGCATAACCATGTAACAGCCGTTGACATCATCCCGGAAAAAGTGGATCTGATCAATCAGCGCAAATCTCCTATTCAGGATGAATATATTGAGAAATACCTTGCAGAAAAAGACCTGGATCTTACCGCTACGCTGGATGGAATTTCTGCCTACAAAAATGCGGACTATGTCGTAATTGCCGCACCTACCAACTATGACAGCCAGAAAAACTATTTTGACACTTCTGCCGTAGAAGCCGTGATCGAACTGGTGCTCAAAGTTAATCCTGACGCCATCATGGTTATCAAATCCACCATCCCTGTCGGCTATACGGAATCTGTCCGCAAAAAATATCATACCTCAAAAATCATCTTCAGCCCGGAATTTCTTCGTGAATCCAAGGCTTTATACGACAACCTGTATCCAAGTCGTATCATTGTATCCACCGATCCGGAAGATCCGGCTCTTGTACAGGCTTCTCAGAACTTTGCAGCACTTCTGCAGGAGGGTGCTCTCAAGGAAAATATCGATACCTTATTTATGGGATTTACAGAAGCTGAGGCTGTCAAGCTGTTTGCCAATACTTATCTTGCGCTCCGTGTATCTTATTTCAACGAACTTGACACTTACGCTGAAATGAAGGGACTCAACACACAAGATATCATCCAGGGTGTCTGCCTTGACCCACGTATCGGTACTCACTACAATAACCCTTCCTTTGGTTACGGCGGTTATTGTCTGCCGAAGGATACGAAGCAGCTTCTCGCCAATTACAATAATATTCCACAGAATATGATGAGCGCTATTGTCGAAAGTAATCGTACCCGTAAAGACTTCATCGCTGACCGTGTCCTCCAGAAAGCCGGTTATTACGCCTATGATGAGGGAAATACTTTCAATTCCTCCATGGAAAAGCCTGTTACCATCGGTGTTTACCGTCTGACTATGAAATCCAATTCTGATAACTTCCGTCAGTCCTCTATCCAGGGTGTCATGAAGAGAATTAAGGCGAAAGGAGCAACCGTGATCATTTATGAACCAACTCTCGAAAATGGTTCTACATTTTTCGGAAGCAAAATCGTAAACGATCTGGATGAATTCAAACAGCAGTGCGACTGTATCATCGCCAACCGTTATAATTCCTGCCTGGACGAAGTAAAGGACAAAGTCTACAGCCGGGATCTTTTCCAGAGAGACTGATAAAAAATAAAACAAATCCTGTCATCTCTAAAGCTTCAAGCTTCTGAGATGACAGGATTTTTATATATAAACCTGTAATCTTTTCTTCAGTACCTTCGTAGCCGGTCGTTCTACCAGATGATAAGTCACTATACCTGCCATTATTGTCACCAGAATTGAGACTGTAAGCGCCGGCACAGGATAATCATGAAGAAATACCGTATTTTTCCAGAGTGTCCTTTTTAATACTGCGAATACAGCTTCCTGCATAACATAAATGGAATAAGCATATCTTCCAGGAAGACCTATCATTTTGTGATCTGTCAGCTCCGAAAAAACGCCTCTTCTTGTCAGCAGACAGGCAAAAAATACCGGAAACAGAATTATCACAATAAACTGATTATCATATGCTTTTGAACTGCAAAAAAAGTCTATCAGAAGCATCGACAACGTCAGAATCTCCAATACTCTGATCAGCCAGACTTCTATACCGCCTGTCCTTTCCTGTACCTGTTTTTGTTTTTTCCATGTCGCTGTAAAATTTGCCCACTCTATCGCAAACAGATATCCAAGGCCGATCCCGGCGACTGCGCGTGCCATGCCAAGGTTGATGATTCCATGGAACATCTTACGTCCGAAACCGCCGTCCATGGCATTGATGTTGATCTCATAACCAAAATAGATCAGCATGCAGATCAGAAGCTTCATCTTTGCCGAGTTCCGAAAGCATTTATACAGCACAAAATAAAAAATCTCCACCACAAAAAATGCCGACACATACCAGTTCAGTCCCTGCCAGTCCGTCGCCAGCCCGCTGGACTGCAAAAACAACAAATCCACAAAGGACGCATAGATCGATTTTCCAAAAAACACCGCCGAGATCATGATCGAACACGCCAGCACCGGCCACAGACGGATTATCCTTCGCATGATAAATCCCTGCGTGGTCATCTCCGGATGTCTCTGTATCGTATGATAAAGAAAATATCCCGATATGATAAAGAAACACTCCACAATATACTTCGCATACTTCGACTGCTCCGCCAGCCGGATATAAAGATCCGCGTTGCCTGTATAGTCCATCATAAAAGAATGGAGCAGATGGAAATATACGATGCATATGGCAAACGCGAAGCGGAGAAATTCTATGTTGTAATATCTTTTTTCTGTATTCATCCTGTACCTCAAAAAGTCTCCCAGATCAGCTCTCTGAGAGACTTTCATATTTATGCTATTTTCGCTTTGAGTTCTTCAATCTCTTTCTGCATGTTATTGTACATTTTAAGAAGTAATGAAGTGTTGTCGTTCTCAAGTTTTGTGATTCTGTAGTACTGCTGTAACTCTTCCAGATTTCTCTCTACTTTCTGAACATCTGTTTCCAGATGCTCCTGTACTCTGTCCAGTTCATGAAGGATAAGATTTTCAGAATGAGTGAGTTTCTCGTCCATTTTCTGCAGCATTCTTTCTTCTGATGCTGTTATCTTTTCATCTATCTGCTGAAGAATATTCTGTTGTCCATCTTCTAGACCTGTTACTTTGTTCTCAAGACCTGTCATCCTGTCTTCAAGACCTGTTACTTTATTCTCTAGGCCTGTCACTTTGTCTTCTAGACCTGTTACTTTATCTTCTAGACCTGTTACTTTATCTTCTAGACCTGTTATCTTTTGTAAAATCAGTTCCAACATTTCATGTTCTGTCATTCAATCTCTCCTTATCCTGCCAATCTGCTTGATCCCGTTAAAGTTATTGTATCACGTCCAGAATGTGAAGTCTATTATAAATTGCCAAGGTTCATTGGTTGTTTATGGCTATTATTAAAAGACGTATATAAGCCATTGAAAAAATGACAAAATATAAAAAAGTTAGACACGTCATGGGCATTTTGCTCAAAATGACGTATCTAACTCTATTTGTTAGAAATTCAGTTGTTACATGAAATATTCTTTAGAACTTGCCAGCGTCAGCAGCTTCCTGTACGGCAACTGCTACAGCAACAGTCATACCAACCATCGGGTTGTTACCTGCGCCGATGAGACCCATCATTTCTACGTGAGCCGGTACGGAAGAGGATCCTGCGAACTGAGCGTCAGAATGCATACGTCCAAGTGTATCGGTCATACCGTAGGAAGCAGGACCTGCTGCCATGTTGTCTGGGTGAAGTGTACGTCCTGTACCACCGCCGGATGCAACGGAGAAGTATTTCTTTCCTTTTTCGTTGCATTCTTTCTTATAAGTACCTGCAACCGGATGCTGGAAACGTGTCGGGTTTGTGGAGTTACCTGTGATAGAAACGTCAACGCCTTCTTTCCACATGATAGCAACACCTTCCGGAACGCTGTTAGCGCCGTAGCAGTTAACTTTTGCACGAAGTCCTTCAGAGTAAGATTTACGGAATACTTCTTTAACTTCGTTCTTGTATGGATCATACTCTGTCTCTACATATGTAAATCCGTTGATACGGGAGATGATCTGAGCAGCGTCTTTTCCAAGACCGTTCAGGATAACACGAAGTGGTTTCTGACGAACTTTGTTTGCTTTCTCAGCGATACCGATAGCACCCTCAGCTGCTGCGAAGGACTCATGTCCAGCCAGGAAGCAGAAGCAGTCTGTTTCTTCTTCCAGAAGCATTTTACCAAGGTTACCATGTCCAAGACCTACTTTACGTGTATCAGCAACGGATCCAGGAATACAGAAAGCCTGAAGTCCTTCACCGATAGCTGCTGCAGCGTCTGCTGCTCTTCTGCAGTCTTTTTTGATTGCGATAGCTGCACCTACGATGTATGCCCAGCAAGCGTTCTCGAAGCAGATCGGCTGGATGCCTTTGATCTGGTTGTATACGTCAAGACCTGCATCTTTGGTGATTTTCTCTGCTTCTTCGATGGAAGCGATTCCATAGCTGTTTAAAACTGAATTGATTTTGTCAATTCGTCTCTCATATGATTCAAATAAAGCCATTTACTTATCCTCCTGAAATTATAATCGGTATAATTATTCTTTACGTGGGTCGATGATCTTAACAGCATCTGCAACACGGCCGTACTGACCTTTTGCTTTTTCCCATGCAGTGTTCGGGTCATCACCTTTTTTGATGAAGTCAGTCATTTTGCCAAGGCTTACGAACTGATAACCGATAATTTCATTATCTTCGTCAAGAGCAATACCTGTAACATAGCCTTCTGCCATTTCCAGGTAACGAGGACCTTTCTTGAGTGTTCCGTACATTGTACCAACCTGAGAACGAAGTCCTTTACCAAGATCCTCAAGTCCTGCACCTACTGCAAGTCCGTCTTCAGAGAAAGCAGACTGAGAACGTCCGTAAACGATCTGAAGGAACAGTTCTCTCATAGCTGTGTTGATAGCATCACATACAAGGTCTGTGTTCAGAGCTTCCATAACAGTAAGTCCTGGAAGGATCTCAGATGCCATGGCTGCGGAATGAGTCATACCTGAACATCCGATTGTCTCAACCAGAGCTTCCTGGATGATACCTTCTTTTACGTTCAGGGACAGCTTACAGGCACCCTGCTGAGGAGCACACCAGCCTACACCATGTGTGAAACCGGAAATGTCCTTTACTTCCTTAGCCTGAACCCATTTTGCTTCTTCCGGAATCGGAGCAGCTCCGTGATGCACACCCTGTGCAACTGGGCACATTTCTTCTACTTCGCGTGAATAAATCATGTTAAAACTCCTTTCAAGTATAGATTTACTATAATGTTGTTAAAAGATAGACTAACAACCTGACAGTATTTTCTCATAAAACCCCTTGTTAGTCCAGTCAAACTTGAGTATTTTTGTCATTAAAACTCATATTTCAGTGCATCTTGAAAAAAATTATCCATTTCACGCTTGCTCTGGAACGTCGCAATGTAGATCTGGTTGCCCATCGCGGCCGCCAGAACATCCGGCAGACGGTCTGCCATCCGGATATTTTTGCTGTATTTTGTCATGATGTCTTCATGACCCAGGATAAATTTCTTACCGTCCCTTCGTCCCACAAATGCACAGTACTCTCTGTCTCCCGGCTGCATCTGCGTCCGGTTAAAGGCAATCATGTCTGCCCAGATCTTATAAACATCGGTCTTGCATGCAAAATCCATCATATCCGGAGAAAATCCGCCACATGGGCGCATATTTACCTCAAGACCGACGATATCACCCTTTCTTCCAAGACCCTTCTGGTCTTTCTGCAGGCGGAAAAACTCAAAATGTACGAAGCGGCTCCGTACATTGAAACTTTTGACCGTGGCACGGCCTGCCAGCCTGACATCACTGGAAAGCTGCTTCACGATATAAAAGAGCGCATTGTCCTCGTGGTTCACGATATCCATGATGGAGATCGGTGTCACATTTCCTGTTTCGAAGATCGGATCTCCGTTGGAATCGATGATGGCATCGTAGGAATTTACCTCCGCGACTACGAACTCCTCCATTATATAGGAAACTTCCGGTTCCTTCGTTCGGAAAAATTCTTCGAGCTGCCCCTGATCTTCCAGTTTGTAAGTATGGCTTGCCCCTACTCCATTATCCGGTTTTACGACCACCGGATAGCCGACTTCTTTGATAAATTTCTCACATTCTTCCAGAGTATCTACCAGATGATAGCGTGCTGTCGGGATTCCCGCCTGTACATAGTATGCTTTCATCTTAGATTTGTATTTGATCCTCGGAATATCGTCCTCCTGAAAACCGCTTGTGATATGGAAGGCGGTACGGAGTCTGGCATCACGCTCCAGCCAGTACTCGTTGTTGGACTCCAGCCAGTCGATGCGTCCGTGCTTGAAGATCAGGAATGCAACCGCACGGTATACTTCTTCCTCATTTTCGAGACTGCTGACCTTATAGTATTCATCCAGGCTGTCTTTCAGTCCCTGGCTCAATTCCTCATAAGGCTGATCTCCGATCCCGAGGACATTCAGCCCGTTTTTCTTGAGTTCCCGGCAGAACATCCAGTAATTTTCAGGAAAATTTGGAGAAATAAACAGAAAATTTTTCATAATATCACTCTTTCCTTTTAGATTTTATCAATCGTTTTTTAACAGATATGGAACAAAATATTCTACCTGTTTATACCACCAGTACCAGTCGTGAGAACAGTCATAGCCCCAGAAATCCACCCAGGCATGGATATCCTTTTGGGCAAGGATCTGTGCGAGCTGCCTCGTGGAGTCTGGAAGTTCCCATGGTCCCTGACCGACGCAGATGACTGCTTTCTTGAGATTATACAGCGCGATCCTTGGATCATCCTTTGGCATATCACCGAGGAAATCCACCAGCGAATTCCGGCGCACCACCTCGTCCGTGTAGGAACCGAAGCCGTATCCTGCTGAATAAAGACCGCTCAAAGCCAGAAGCCGGTCAAACAGATCCGGTCTTCTGAAATAAAGATTTGCCGCATGCGTCGCACCCAGGCTGCATCCAAACACCATGATCCCCGGATATCCCGTCCAGCCATTCCTCTCGTTGACCATCTCCCGCATAAAAGGGACCATCTCATCTGTAATATACTGAAGCCACTGTTCATACCGACGGATGCGCCAGTACGGATCCCCGGCCGTATCTGACCAGGTCTCCTGATCGATCGTATCTATGGAAAACACCATCACTTCACCGGATTCCAGCCACGGGCTCCAGGTATCTGTCATCTGGAAATTTTCGAAATCAAAAAAACGTCCATCCTGACACGGGATAAAGAGCACCGGTCTGCCCTTGTGTCCATAGATTTTGCATTCCATGTCCCGCCCCAGGGCAGGACTGTATTCTTTTCTGTATTGTACTTCCATCTCTTTATTCCTCGTACAAAAGTGTATTCATAAAAAACGGGATCTGTCTCTCCCAGCTTGCCTCGCAGTGTGTGCCGCCCGGGATGATCCTTGCCTCCAGAAGGACTTTCTTCTGGAAAAATGCCGCCGCGATCCGCTCAAAATCTCTGCGGATCTTTGGGCGCTGTTCCAGTTCTACAGAACCATAGTCCATATAGATCACTGTATTCTGCCGGATCTTTGTCCTGCGGATGAGCTGTTCCAGTTTGTCGACATTTGTCCATACAGACGGAGACAGTGCCGCTGCTCTGCCAAAAACAGAATTGTACTGTGCCACTGCATACAGGCTCATCAGTCCGCCCATGGAGCTTCCTGCGATAAACGTATGCTCCCGGTCGCTGAGAGTTCTAAGATCCCGGTCGATCTGAGGTTTCAGCGTGTGGACCATCCAGTCCATCGTAATCGCACCCTTTGCTGCGATGCTACCGCATCTTGCGTCATGAAAGCTGAACGGAGCATACTCCTTGAGCCGTCCATTGTCCGGGCTGTGGTTGCATTCGACTGCCACAATGATCACCTGTGTATTGGTATGATCCATGTATTCCTTCATGCCCCAGCATTTCCCATAGGTGGCATCAGAATCAAAAAAGACATTATGTCCGTCAAACATATACAAAACAGGATAATATCGTTCCCGGTCCCAGTCATAGGAATCCGGAAGATAAATATAAAGATTCCTCTCTTCCTCCCCGGTCAGCTCGGGAATCTGGATCTTATGTCTGTTTACCATAATCTTTTCCTCCTAACTGCGCTGTTTTACCGTTTCACTTTATTACTTTAACTTGTTGTGCTAGATAAAATAAAATATAAAGAAACTTCAACAAAATGTGCT
>OGCN01001114.1_pt1 | contig 38424 bp, 56 predicted proteins | sample 1570181 | NCBI WGS metagenome assembly OGCN01 (sample SAMEA4370584, study PRJEB24528) | human gut metagenome | reverse complement strand
AGCGTTTGACTGGCAGTCAAGAGGTCATGGGTTCGATCCCCACCGTCTCCACCATATTAAAAACCGCTTATTCATGCGAATAGGCGGTTTTTCTTTGACTTTTTGCAACGCTTTAGAGATGTTGGCTTGTGGGGGATTGGTAAGCTGTCCTTTATTTGTCCTTTATTGGACGGCGATATTATCGCAAGCAAAAGTTTAATTACTTCTGGTGGACGATGCTGCCAATGGCCGCGGATGCGGCGGCGTCGGCGGACTGAATTACATGCGCGTAAATGTTTGTGGTGGTGGATGTTTGGGCGTGGCCCAGGCGAGCAGACACTGTGCGTACATTGGTGCCGTTGGCGATCATAAGAGATGCATTGGTATGTCTCAGAGAGTGGAGCGTGATCCCCTCCGGCATGCTGATTCGCCGCGCGAAATCGGTGAACCAGTGGGTGAGGGTAGAGGGATTCATGGGATGGCCGTCCCAGGTCGTGAACAACCTGTCATGGTCGTGCCATTTATCGCCGAGCCTGAGACGTTGGCGATCTTGCCAAGACCGATATTGCGAGAGCATGTCAAACGTCTCCTGCGGCAGCTTAATGGTGCGCTTGGATTCGCGTGTCTTTGGCGTATCGGTATATACTCCGCGTTTCGGGAGATACACCGAGTTACGCCGGACCGTAACCGTACAGCTGTCCCAGTGTATGTCGTTCCATTCCAGGCCGAGTATTTCGCCGCGCCGCATACCGCTATCCAGCAGGAGATAGACCGCAGTGCGGTATTTGATATGCTCATGCGCTAACGCCTGGATAAGCACCTGCAAGTCATCCTCTTGCAGATATGCTGGCTCGTCCTCGTCGCAAACAGGTGGATCGGCGCGAGCACAAGGATTGTCATGGATTAGTCCCTGTTTAACTGCTGTACTCAAAACAGACGATAAAAATTTATGATAGTGATTTACGGTATTTTTTGATAAATCTGCATCTGTTTTTGCAGGCGTGAAAATGCTGCCGACTGTACAGCTGAGTGCAGCAGCGATTTTGCGTGCGGTGGCACCACAGACATTTTTGCCGCGGTTTAGGCCGTACAGCGTCTCGACGTGCACGTGCGCTTTGTCAGCGACTGCTTTAGCTGTAACACCGGCCGCCTTGGTCACGGCCTTGAAGTTGTCGCATTGATACCGGTCAATGTTTCGCACGCCCTCATCCAGCAAATTGCGGTAAAATGCATTGAGGTGGTTGGGTGTGATCTTATCCAAGTGTAGATGTCCAAGGGCGGCGACAGTGCGCTGGCGGAAATGCCGATAGCCTGCGACGGTGGTGTCCTTGAGACGCATCTCGGCGTAATTGATGAGCCATTGGTCGATGTAGTCGGCCAGCTTAATACTGCCGGATGGCGCTATGCGGCTGCGGCATTGCTCCTCGAAAAGTATGGTCTGTCGATCCAACTCTTTTTTGAGTTGCCGCGCACCCAATCCCTCCGGCGGTATCCAGTTGAGGGTTTTAACGATTTGTTTCCCGGCGATATCATATCCGCAAGAGACGCGGATCTGATACGATTTCCCGCGTTTTCTGACAGTTGCCACTGTAAACACCTCCAAAAAGAACATTTGTTCGATTACGTGGCTGAAAATATAGCAGACCCCAAGGGGAGAGGTCTGCTGTATTGTTTTCTAAGATGCACACTTTTTGCAGGGCGTGCGGCTGCCGACCTGATCCATCGTGACTGCGCGGGCATTCTTGCCGGCACAGCTTGCGGAACGGTGCCAGCGCTTGCCGCTGGGCGTAACGTAAACAGTCTCGCTCTGCTGGGCGGCGGCCTGTTCCTGCGCAGCCTGAGCGGCAGCGGCGGCAGCAGCCTGTTCGGCGGCTTCCTTCTCGGCCTGCTCCTTGGCAGCCTGCTCGGCGGCAGCCTTTTCCGCGGCTTCCTTCTCGGCCTGCTCCTTGGCGGCCTGCTCGGCAGCAGCCTTTTCCGCGGCTTCCTTTTCGGCCTGCTCCTTGGCGGCTTTTTCAGCGGCGGCTTTCTCAGCTTCCGCCTTTTCGGCGGCGGCTTGCTCGGCCTGTACGGTCTGCTCGGCGGTGGCGTCGGCGGCCGGATCGGGCGAAGCCTTGCCGCCGACGGCGAGCAAGACGAAGAGGACGGCTACGACGACCATCCAGCGGCAGCGCGGCGGCTTGTCACCATTCCACGCGATGCGAGTGCGGCGGTAGTACAGGATAAAGCAGCCGATGGCGGTGCCGAAGAAGCCACCGACGACGGAGACAAGCGTCAGCGTCAGGCTCATCGCTATCAGCAGGACGGCGAGGACTTTAAGCAGGGTCAGCATACCCTTCGGCGTCCGGGGCGGGCGCGGCGGCTGCGGGGCGATAGGTGGGAGATCGACGGTCGGCGTATACTCCGGCGCGGTCTGATCATGCTTATCGGTAGCAGCATGGCCGCCAATCTTCTCGGTTTTCTGGTAGCTCAGGCCCGTTCCGGGGATGCCAACGGTCGTAGTTTTACGGCCGCTGCTGTTGACCGACACGCGGGCACCCTTGACGCCGGCAGAAATGCCGACTGATTTTTTACCAACGTTTACACGCACGCCCGGTGCGATTTTAAACGATTTCCGAAATCTGAATCCCATAGCCTAAACCCCTTTAGCAAGGTGTTCAAATTGAACACCTTTATTTTTTATTCAAATTTATAGTTTTTGCGCTCTGTGTAGTAGGAGAGCGCCCAACGCATGAAATCCTCGGTCACGTCAAAATACTCGGCCAAGTCCCACACTTCGGTGATGCCACTCTTCACAGCCTGCTTGAGCTTGCCCCAAGGGATAAGTCGGAACACCGCCCAGGCGTTTGCCTTGTTCTCGTGCTGGGCGCGGACATCAAACGGCGTGTATTTGTTGTAAAAACCACCGTAGACACAATGGCCGAGTTCGTGCGACAGCTTGACCGCCTCATCAGCGGCAGAGCGTATCTTCCGCGGGTCCAGAGCGATGGCGCAGGTGCCGCCGATCGGAACCGAGAAAGCCTCAGCCGTTTGCATCGGGAAATAGTCCACGTCAATGTGGTTCCGCCACGCGTATAGATATAAGCTCGTTCTGCGATCCATAAAGTTACCTTTTGTTATATTGCTCACGCTTGAAACGTGCATATGCCTTGATGTCCTCTAATGTTGCATCGTCTATGTCGGTCGTGCCGAAAAGCGCGAATTTGATGTCGTCATCGTCTACAGTCGGACGGCTGGCAGGTTTTCTTATGTCTGTATTGCCGAGAAGGTAGTCCGTTGATACATCAAAAAATGCGGCTAAAGCAGCGACCGTATCCGTATCGGGATCACGTATGCCTTTTTCCCAGCCTGAAATTGTATTTTGAGCAACATGAAATTGCGTTGCTAAATCTTTTTGCGATAAATTTTTCTCTTTTCGCAATTCTCTGATGCGTATCATACAATTCACCTCGATGCCATCATATCACTAAAAGTAATATAATTAAATATTATATCGCAATAAGCGAGAAAATTTTTCGAAACCTATTGACATATCGCGTATAGTGATATATAGTAATAATCGCAAAGAGTGATATGGAGGTGATATGATGCGCGGCGCTGAAATGGAAATCACGGAGTTGTATTGGGGTCGGCCCACGCCGGTGGAAGTTCAAGTGACATTTTCAATGCCTTACCGCGGTTGGTGCCAATTAGAAGCGTCACCTGAGTGGGATCAGCTACTGGATAAGTTGGAAGATGCTCAAAAACGACCAGAAAAGTTGTAGCACCTAAAGAGGGAAGCTGCATAGGAATTGCGGTAGAGTATTCCTCATGTCGACTAATAATTTCTTTACCAATTCGCCGTGTTCGCGTGATGATGCGTTTGGGAATAGGCGTTGCATCATAAAAGTTTCCATCAATTTCCAACGCGATGCGAGTGATGGCGATGGGAAGCTCGGAGTGATTCTCAAATGCGATATAAGAATAAAGAATTTCGTCGTTACAACGAAGTTTTAGAATACGAGCGATTATGGATTTTCTACGATGTGCAAGGTTGAAAAGAGAAATTGCAAAGCCTGCAACGGCGATTACAAAAGTAATATTTTCTTTTGTAAATAGGTCACATATAAAATTTATCATTTTAACACTTCCTTTCCCCTAAATTCTACCACGGGAAAGGAGCAAACACCAGAGGGAGGTGAGGGAGGATGAACGAAACCGAGCGAATCGCCGAGTTGGAAAGGGAAAACGAAAAACTTCGTCAGAAGTTTGAAGCCGCTTGGATAATGCTGGAGTGTGTAGTCAGCGTTGCGGAGGATTACAAAAAGCGATCAGCCGATAAAGTGCTGGAACAGAGTGAGCGCGATCGGGATCTTGAGTTCGATGTGCTTGCTCAGAAAATCCATGATTTTTCCGCACGTATGTTTGGGTAATGATGGCTCGTCCTTTTGCAAATTGCGGAGCAGGTCAAGAATTTCGTTCAGTTGTTCCTGTTCTTCGTTCGGACGCTGAGAAAAAAGAGTTTCGAGTTCAGGCAGAGAACAACTAACATTCTGAGTAACATTCTCTTGCGTACCAATTACAGCATTGCCGGTGACAGGTGCGTTAAAGTTGAAAACAGGCGATTGTGTTTCAGATTTTTTCTGTGGCGCACGCTCATTTTCAACAAACTGCTCACCTCTTTCCGTCAATACCAGACGCGCAGAGCCGATGATATCGTATTCATCTTTTACATAGCCGTTATCAGTGAGATAGTCTATGTCTTTCTGGATTTGGTCGGTAAGACGATATTCCGGAGAGGTTTCATCATCTAAAGATAGGAATAAGGGGTCACCGGTCTTGAGCATGTGATTGTAGATACGGTTTAACAGTTCTGTACGCGAGGGGAACATAATAACACTTCCTTTCCCCTAAATTCTATCACGGGAAAGAAGAAAATACCAGAGGAGGTGACACAATGCGAAGAATCAAAGAACTGCGACAGGCGAAGGGCCTGCGACAGGTAGATATGGCGGCACATTTTGGTGTTGGCCAGACCGCAATAGTCAAGTGGGAGAGCGAAGGATTGTACCCTCCGTCTCGACTGCTGCCGGAAATTGCAATCTATCTCGGCTGCACGCTGGACGATCTGTACAAAGAGGAGAAGGAGGTTGTTTGACTATGGCTGTATTATACGCCGAGTCCGCGCCCGTTACCAGTGCGCGGAAGAACAGAAATATCTATCAGGCTGCACGCGAGCTGAAGGGTTTAACACAGGAAGTCGCTGCCGAACGACTGGACCTGTCGGTCGAGAGCCTTGGAGCCTATGAGCAGGATCGCCGCCGGCCGCCGGACAGCACGGTGCTGCTGATGGCGCAGCTGTACGATTTCCCGTATCTGTGCTATCAGCATATCCAGTCGGGTGATCTCGCCGGAGTGCTGCCACAGGTAGGCGTACGGACACTGGAGCACGCAACCATGCGGCTCATCCGTCTGATCGGCAGGTTTGCTAAGGACGGCAGGCTTGACCAGCTGATGGAGATCAACGAGGACGGCATTATCACGACAGAGGAAAAGCCGCTGCACGACGAGATCATGTCTGAGCTACATGAGATCGTAACGGCGGCATTAGAATTGGATTTTGCGTCCGGAGGTGCTAAGAATGGCTAATTTACCGCGTATTCGCAGTGCCAAGGAGGCAGCCGATGAGCTGCGCAAGCTCGACCCGGGCACAAAGTTCTGCGAGCATCATATCCGCTACCTGATGCGGTCCGGTGCTGTGCCGGTTATCTCGGCAGGCCGCCGTCAGTTTGTCAATCTTGACACGCTGATTGAGTATTTGGCAACGCATCCGATGCTTGATTTGCTCGGACAGCAGCAGGAACAGGGAATCCGTAAAGTGCCAGAGCATATCCGGTGGTCAGTATGAGGTGCGACATGAAAAATAGACAAAGAAAAAGCGCCTGCACGGCGGCAACCGTAGCAAGCGCAAATGCGAAAACATCTTATGATTATTATACCACGGCAGCAGTTAAGCGTCAAGTACCGGATTTTGAGGTGCTGAACGGCGGCTGTGCGGGCGTGCGCCCGCACATGGTCGGCATCGGTTTTGCGCTGCTGCTGCTCACGGCCGGACTAACGGACAACGGCACGCTGCTGCTGTGGGGTACGGTGCTGGCCGGTGTGGTCGGTCTGGCGCTGGTGTTGGGAGGTGTGCGCGATGCGTAAGACGGGAGAGAGGACGGTGGAGACATGATCTATCACTTTGACGGTGATGTTGCGGAAAAATTCGGGACGGATTGCGCGACCTTTATCTCTCATATGCAATACTGGATTGCAAAAAATGCCGCCAATGAGAGGCACTTCTACGAGGGCCGCTATTGGACATACAACAGCCTGTCCGCACTGGAACGACTGTTCCCGTTCTGGACACGTCGGCAGATTGAGCGCATCATCCGCGACCTCAAAAAAAACGGCGTTCTGCTGACCGGTCATTACTCTAAAAATTCCTATGACCGGACGACTTTTTACGCCATTGACGAGAGCCATTTACCCATTCACCAAACCGTGAAATCCATTTCACCAAACGGTGAAATGGATTTACCCGATAACGGAAATGACATTTCACCGAACGGTGAAATCATTAAGGAACAAAATAATACACAAATAGAAGAAGAGTCAAATAAGACGAAAATAAGCAAAGCCCAGCAGGTAGTTGACCGGTACAACGCCATCTGCACAAGCCTGCCGAAGGTCGTCCGTCTGACGGACAAGCGCCGCCGAGCGGTGCGCCTGATCCACGACAAGGGATACACGCCGGAGCAGCTCGATGAGGCGTTCCGCAGGGCACAGGCGAGCAGCTTTTGCGCCGGCCAGAACGACCGCCATTGGAAGGCCGATTTTGACTGGCTGCTGAACGAGAATAATCTAGTCAAGGTGCTTGAGGGCAAGTACGATAATCCGGCGGCAGCTAAGCCGCCGCGGAAGAAAGCAGAGGAGGTGGAAGAATGGTAGCCCAGCTTGATGCAGAATACAGCGTGATTGGCTCACTGCTGCTCGAGCCACAGATTGCTGGTGAGCTGTTCGCAGCAACGAGCGAGCAGGACTTCACTCGCGAGGAACTGCGCAACGTATATCTGGCAGCCCGGCAGATTTTCAACGCGGGCAAGCCGCTTGATGCAGTCACGCTTCGTGCGGCTGTCGGCAAAGAATACGAGCCGCTGTTCTTCGCCTGCATGGAAGTCACCCTGACCGGCCGACGTTGGAAATCCTATGTTGCTGCGATGCAGGAGCAGACCCGAGTGACCCGCCTGCACGAGCTGGCGGACCGGCTGGCTCAGATTCAGACCAGCGATGAGGGCCGCGAGCTGATCGCACAGGCCAGCGCCGCAGCAGGGGAGCGGTCGGGCGTTCAGATCGTAACGATGCAGGACGCGCTGGTCAACTTCGTCGAGGAGCAATCCACCAAGCGCAAGTTTATCAGCTACGGATTCAGCCGCCTTGACGGCCGCCTGTACAGCGATTACGGCGATTTCGTCGTACTGGCCGGCAGACCGTCGGCGGGCAAGACAGCAATGGCTCTGCAGATGGCGGTACACATGGGACGGCACGACAAGGTGGGCTTTTACAGTCTGGAAACATCACCGGCCAAGCTGACCAACCGCATCATTGCCAATCGTGCAATCGTGGACTTCGGCCGTATCAACCGCCGAGAGATGACGCAGGAAGAATGGGAGCGCGTGGTGCGACTGAAAGGCGAGATTATGGAGAGCGATGTTGAACTCATTCCGGCCAGCGGCTGGAGTGTGCAGGATATTCTCTCGACCGCCTTACAGCGCCGGCACAAGATCATCTTTATCGACTATCTCCAGCAGCTGACCGGCCGCGGCAAGGATCGCTTTGAGCAGGTAACGCGCATTTCTCTGGATTTGCACGCAATGGCGCAGACACACGGTATTCTGGTTGTGGCGCTCAGTCAGCTCAACCGTGCTTCAACCGCAAGACCTGACGCAGCACCGACGCTCACCGATCTGCGTGAGTCCGGTCAGATTGAGCAGGACGCCGATGCCGTGCTGGCGCTGTACATCAACGAGGAAGAAAACGCACCACCGAATGAGCGCTGCCTGCAGGTGCTGAAAAACAAAGAAGGTCGGCTCGGCAAGGTTCGGCTCGACTTTGACGGCAGCCTGCAGCAGTTTGCCGAGTACATGGACGGCCAGCGGGAAGTGATCCTGCAGACCGCCAGAATGGAGAAAAAGCATGAAGCTAAGAAAAGTAATCCCAAGGCTGCGGTTTGAGCGCCGCAGGCTGTACGCCCAGAGCAAGGTTTGTCCGCCGGAAATGCGGCGGGAATACCGAGAGAGGGCAGAGGCCATCGGTGCGGTGCTTGGGTATATCAAGCATCAGCGCCGGAGAGAGGAGCACCGCAATGCAGAGCAATGAGCAGCGCCGCGTCATCTGGCAGCACCCGCGCGGGATATACGCGGTGATCGAGGTATCCGGCACCGGCGTATTCGGCGTGCCGTATAGCTACCGGGAAACCGTCTACACAGCGAACCGCGACACACGCGGCGTGGCCCACAAGGAAATCCAGCCTGCGCCGCCGAACGGCGGCAGACCGGCCGGAGGTCCGCGCATACCGTTAACGGATAAGGAAGAAAAGGAAATCTGCGAAATGTACGAGACAATGCCTCTCGCAATCGTGGCAGCAAGTATGCACCGCTCAAGCAAAACGGTGCGAGCGGTGCTCGAAAAGCATGGTGTTACGATGCGGAAATACGGTCCGCGAACGAAGTAACACCACTGAAACACGAAAAAGGAGTGAAAACATCTTGAAAACGATTAGCGTAGTGAATTTGAAGGGCGGCGTCGGCAAGACCGTCACCGCAGTAAATCTGGCGGCAATCCTCGCCACCGACTACGAAAAGCGCGTGCTGCTGGTGGACGTAGATCATCAGGGCAACGCAAGCCGCTACTGCGGCGTGAATACCGAGGAGCGCGGCGGTCTGGCCGCTCTGCTCACCGGCGGCGCTGTCTGCTACGACGAGGTGGTCGAGATGGCGACGATGTCCGGCGTGGACGTGATCCCGGCCGACATGTCGCTCGCAACGCTCGGCGTGGATGGCGGGTGCACGTCACAGATGGCGGTCCGCGCGATGCGTGACCTGCGCGACGCAGTGATCGAGGATGACAGCTACGACTTCATCATTTTCGATTGTCCGCCGGCATTCTCACAGGCGAGCATCGGCGCGATTGCGGCCAGCAGCGATGTGATTATCCCGCTCAGGATCGGCCGCTTCGAGATCGAGGGCATGGGCGAACTGATCGAGCAGATCGAGAGCGTCCGCAAGATCAACCCGGCGACGCGCATCGCCGGTGCGCTGCTGACGATGTGGCACAATTCGCCCGTCCAGCGCGACGGCGAGGAGTACATCCGGGAGACCTGCCCGGTGCGCGTATTCCGGACGATGATCCGGCGCACGGACAAGGTCGACGAGGCGGTTTTCGCACGCAAGGCCGTCGCGGAGTGGTCTCCGACCTCGGCAGCTGCCCGAGATTACCGGGCGTGGGTTGAAGAACTCATGGAGGTGCTTTGAGATGGCAAAGAAATTTAATCTTGCGGAGCTGATGGGCGAGGCGGTGTCCAAATCGGACACCGGAGAAATGCGGGTGGAGCAGATTCCACTCGCCGAAATCGAGGAGAACGAGAATAACAGCTACGCGCAGAACGACATTGACGAGTTGGCGGAGTCCATCAAGGTTATCGGCTTGCAGCAGCCGCTTGTGGTACGCCGCAAGCCGGAGGGCGGGTATCTGCTCCTCGCAGGGCATCGCCGCCGGAACGCACTGGCGCTGCTCGACCGCAAGACCGCGCCCTGTATTGTGCTCGATGCCGACCTTGACCCGTCCATCCAGACGCTGATTCTGCACTGGACCAACACCATGGCGCGCGGCGGCGGCGGTCTGACTGCCGAGTACACCGGTCAGGCCGCCAAGGAGATTGAGGCCGCGCTCAAGGACCTGCAGGCCCGCGGCGTGGTCGAGCTGCCGGGCAAGCTGCGCAGTTATGTTGCCGAGGTGCTCAAAACGTCCGAGAGCCAGATCGCCAGGGCAAAGGCTATCAACAACGGGCTGACCAAGGCGTGGCAAGGCGATTTTAAGTTTCGCCGCATCAACGACAGCGTCGCCTATGAACTGAGCCAGTGTGATGCAGACCTGCAAAGAGAACTGCATGGCGCATACAAGGACCGCTATTGGAATTTGGACAGCAAAAAGATTAGAGCGCACCGCAAGGCGGCTGAGTACGAGTTTACACCGCTGACCTGCCCGGAGGCATCGCCCTGCATAGAGCCTTGCACCGGTGCAGACAAGCGTGCCGCATGGGTCAAAGGCGGGCACTGCGAGGGCTGCTGCCATGAGTGCTCGCTTGCCGCCAACTGTGACCGCGTGTGCGGCAAGGTTAAGCAGCGCCTCAAAAACGAACAGGAAAAGGCTAAGCGCGAGGAAAACCACGAGCAGCAGATTGCAGCGTTTAACGCCTCGCCGTTGGCAAAGGCGCGGCGCAACATCCGGTTTGCGCTGGCGTGCAAGGATATCCGCAACGTGGACGATTTGTCCGAAGCTCGCCACCAGTGGTATATGAGTTGGCTGTGGTCAACAGATCCGCTTGCCTATCATGCGCCCGACCTCAGCGACCTTTTCGAGGTGGCGCAGGTACTTGAAATTGACCCGTTCGAGATGATCTGCGGACGGGAGAGCGGCAGCGTTTGGCATGAGTACACCGAGGAAAAGCCGCCGGAAGGCGCTCGGGTGCTGTGCAAGCTGTGCGGCTGCACTAATCGCTACGGCGAGTATGTTTACCGCGGCGGCAAGTGGTACTTCCCGGATTTGGATGATGAAGCATGCGAGGCAAATATTCTCGTCAGCGCGTGGACGGAGGTGTTCCCGGAATAATGGCTGAATACATTAAGCGGGATACTGCCATAAGAGCGGTGATGGCGGCAAAATGGGTGGACGGTTCCGATGGTGCCATGGCAATGGAGATTGTTGCCTCGCAGCCTGCCGCCGATGTTGCGCTGGTTAAGCGTGCTCACTGGATTGAGCAAGACGGAATGCAAATTTGTTCCGAATGTGGTGAAGAACATACATGGGATGATTTCCGTGCTGCGTATTGTGATTGCTGTGGCGCGAAAATGGAGGTGTAATACATGTGGATTGTGTGTGCATGGTGCGGAAAAGTGATGCTGCAGCAGGGGGGCAGTGCGACCGTGCGCTGGCTTGTCAGTCTGGAGGATAGATGTGATTGCCCACATTGTCGCTCAGATGTTACTACTATAAAGATTATCCGTTCCACCAGCAACGTCACCAGGCAAATGCAATATGCGAAATGGACACAGCCACAGACGCGAGCACTTCCTGAATGGTGGTGTGTGCATGGACGGAGGTGCGAATGATGAGTCATGAAGAGGTTGTAGTTGTTTGGATGGTAGTAGTCGTTGGTATTATATGTTTGATGCTGAGACAATAGCGGATTGCTGAAATCTATAAGGAGGCGGAAGATGATGATTTTTGAAATTGCGGCACATTGCAAATTCTGGCGTGAACTGGTCGAAGCTGCCTTTGAGCGAATCCACACAAAGAGTAAGAAAGACGCTTATCCGAAAGGCTGAGAGGACGACAAGGATAAAATAACGATTGACAAATCGTAAAATCGCGGATATTCTATAAAACTACGCGGACGGGGACAGCCTCGTCCGCTGTGGTGTTCAATTTGGACACCGGGAGGACTGAATGAAGAGGAGAAAGACAATCCGAGCCGGACGGCTTGTGTGGGACATCACCTACACGGTGCCGCGGCCGAACGCCAGCAAGCAGGAGCGCAAGCGCATCCGCGAGGTGACGGAGGAGCAGGTGGCGCGAACTAACGCGAACACCGCGCAAAGAAAATTGGAAATGCTGATGGCGACCAACTTTGACGAGGGTGATTTAGTGCTGACTGTCACCTACCGAGATGCGGACCTGCCGGACAGCGCCGACGTGACACGCAAGCACCTCGGCAAAGTGTTCTCGCAGATGCGGGCCTACCGCAAGGCACGAGGTCTGCCGGATCTGAAATACATTTATGTGCTCGAGGGCAGGCACGGAGACCACCGGCCTCACGCGCACATTATCATCAACGCCGCAGGCGGTGACTTGGAGCTGATGCGGTCGCTGTGGGTTTGGGGTGATGATATCCAGCTCAACTACATCCGCGAGCGCGGCTACGATGGCTGGGCAGGCTATCTCACAAAGGAGCGCCGCGAGGCAAGTCTCAACGGAAAGAAGCAGTTTGTCGGCAGCCGCAACCTTGCTCGACCGGTCACGACTTACAAGTGGGTAGACGACGGCACGACCGTTGATGCACCGCCCGGAGCACAGGTGCTCGATGAGGGCGGCGGCCGGAACGAGATAGCGTCCTGCCGGTTTGTGAAATATTTAATGCCGAAAAATACCTATTATAATACACACGCAACGCGCACACGCACGCGCGTTGTTGCTGGCTTGGAATGCTCTATAACATATGACACGATTGTGGAGAAACGAAAGCGAACGGGTAGACATAGGAGGACGAAAGGTGTATAATCAAGACAAAAGAATAAAACTTGTGTGCCCGCGATGCAAGCGACCGACCAACGTGGTCGCAATCAAGGGACGCACAGTGTTGCGGGATTTCCCGTTGTTTTGTAAATTTTGCAAATGTGAGACCGTCATTGAGTTTGACGGGGAGCGCCAGCGCCTGAGAGCCAGAGCCGAATAAACTGCACCAGAGATGGGTGTGGTTTGTTCGGCTCTTATTTTTTGCCAGGAAGGTGGTGAGTGTCGTGCAAACGGTGCGCGAAATGATACCGGAATATAAGCGCAACCTCGACCGGCTGCGTCAGCGGCGGCTTGATCTGCTGCGGGAGCGTGAGCTTGAACCGAGCTTTGAGAAGCGCTACAAGCTGACGGTGCGCATCTGTCGGCTCAAGAGCATCATCACGTCTACCGAGTCTGCCCTGCACGACATGCTCGAGTATGACAAGTAAGCCGCTGAGGCCGTGCTTGCATCCCGGCTGCCGGGAGCTGGTGCGGTGCGGGTACTGTGACAAGCACAGACCCAAGGACAGCGCACGGCGCAGCACAGAGAGCTGCCGGTGGCGTGGCTGGTACAGCCTGCCGATCTGGACGGACAACCTGCGGCCGGCACAGTTGCTGCGTGAGCCGTGGTGCCGCGAGTGCGCACGGCAAGGCCGCCGAGTCCGAGCGACAGACGTTGACCACATCGAGCCGCACAACGGAGACTGGCAGCGCTTTACCGACCCAAGCAACCTGCAAAGCCTGTGTCACAGCTGCCACAGCGCAAAGACCATGGCCGAAAGCAGGGCTAAAGGCAAGACTAAACGGCGCTGAAAGACAGAAGGCTTGGACGGGCGCAGGCAGGTGGGTGTGCGCGAACTTGGCGAGAAATCTCAAGATTTCTCGGAGTCCCCCCACCCTTGGAAAGTTTTGCGGCGGGGCGCTCTTGACCGCAGCCCCCCCTTCGTGCGAGATTTTTTCCCAATGGAGCGGGAATTTTGGAGGTTTTGAAATGGCAAACAAGAAAAGCGTCGGTCCGGCAGGGCCGGGCGAGATGAAAGCGGCGTGGTTTATGCCGGAACAGATGGTGCGCGTGCCGATCGGGGAGCTGGTGCCCTATGCGCGAAATGCGAGGACACACAGCGAGAGCCAGATCGCGCAGATCAGAGCGAGCCTGCGGGAGTTTGGCTTTGTCAATCCGGTGCTGATTGACAGCGACCGGAATATCATTGCAGGCCATGGGCGCGTGCTGGCGGCGCAGGCCGAGGGCATGACCGAGGTGCCGTGCGTGCTGGTCGAGCACCTGACGGACGCACAGCGCCGCGCGTATATTCTGGCGGACAACCGGCTTGCGGAGCAGTCCGGCTGGGACACCGAGATGCTGGCGCTTGAATTGGGCGAGATCAAGGCTGATGGCATGGACCTTGCTCTGGCCGGATTTGACGCGGAGACCATGATCTTTGACGATCCGGCGGCTTTGGCGGATGCCTTGGGCGAGAACAAGCCGAAAAGCGGCGAACCTAAGTCAAAACCGGACACACCCGAAACGGATATGCCGGATGTTGCGGCGTTGGCCGCCGAAGCGTTTGAGGCCGGAATGTCTGCCGCTGAGGCAGGCGAAGAATCCGAGGAATACCAAGCATTTGTCGATAAATTCAAGCCAAAGAAAACCACGGACGACTGCTACACGCCTGCACCAGTGTACGAGGCGGTCAAGACCTGGGCGATTGACAAGTACGGTCTGGCAGACCGTCCGATTGTACGGCCGTTTTATCCGGGCGGCGACTATCAGAAAATGACGTATCCGGACGGTGTGGTCGTGATTGACAATCCGCCGTTTTCCATTCTGGCGGAGATCGTGGATTTTTACCACGCACACCACATTGATTTCTTCCTGTTTGCACCGAGTCTGACCGCCTTTGCCCGTATGATCGGGCGGGATTGGCTGCACTCGGTCATCGCGCACGGCTCTGTTACCTACGAGAACGGCGCGATCGTGAATACCTCGTTTGAGACCAACATGGGTACTGCAAGGGTGACGGTCAGCCACGAGCTGCACGACCGGATCACCACCGCAGACGCGCAGGCGAAGGACGAGCGCCGCTCATCGGAGCCGCTCCCGAAGTATTCCTATCCTGTCGAGGTCGCAACGGCGGCGGGACTGGGTTATCTTGCGGCACACGGTATGTCGCTGGAGATCATGCCGGAAAGCTGTGCACCGGTGCGAGCGTTAGAAGCGCAGCGCGAAGCTGGAAAGGCAATTTACGGCGGCGGACTGCTGCTTGGCAGCCAGTCCGCCGCCGAGAAGGCTGCCGCCGAGAAGGCTGCCGCCGAGAAGGCTGCCGCCGAGAAGGCTGCCGCGACAAAATGGCAGCTGTCGGATGCAGAGCGCGAAATCATCAACGGATTAAAGTGAGGAGGTGAGAGATATGCCAGCCAGCAAGCCAATCCCGCGGGAGGCGGACGGCACGGTGGACATCAAGCAGGCGCGAAAGCGCATGGCAGGACACCGTACAAACGCCGAGATCGAGGCAAAAGCCAAAAGCGAGGTGCGGGCGAAGGAGCCGAAACGCATCACGGTGCCCAAGTATCTGCCGCAGGTGATGGAGGCAGAATACCGGTTGACCGCGAAAAAACTGGTGGCGCTGCATATCTTCTCCGACCTTGATTACGACATGCTGGCGCGGTATTTTATCGCGCGGGCGGCGTGGCAGAACGCCCAGAACTGGGCGAACCGCGCGATCATGCAGGGCGACGCCAAAGAGGCGGGCAGCTGGACCAAGACGGCGAACGTTTACTTCGGCCAGTGCCAGAGCTGCGCATCTCAGCTCGGTCTGAGCGTGTCGGCGCGGTGCAGGCTCGTGATGCCCGAGCCGCCGAAGGACGAGGCGGACGAGGATCCGCTGAGCCGGATGCTGCGGGAGAGGGCGGAGCGCCGGAAGGCGTGAGGTTTGTCCGGGGCTGTGACGGGCAGTGCAATGCCTGCTCGAGCTTCGACCTTTGGCGGTAGGTGAGTTTTGTGATATTTCCTCGCCTGTCCGTCAGAGCCTCGGACAGCTTCCTGCGCTGCGGCGGACGGTGGTCAGCCATTACGCCGTCCCCCACGTCAGAGTGGCAAGGATACAAGCGGGTGCACCCGGAATGCAGACGAGTGGGTGCGTCCGCCGGAGCGCAGGAGGAGAAAGCAATGCAAGATCGAACAATCTGTCCGGCTATGTGCCCGATGCTCAACGTCCAGGGCTTTTGCGAGAGCGCATGGAGACGGGCAGGCCAGGTGCGGGAGTGCCCGCATAAGAAAATGCGCAAGGCGGTGTCCAAAATGAACACCGCACACAAAAAGTAAACTCCGGTGCTGTGACGGGCGACCCACCCGAAACACCTTACCTAATTCTTTTGGCGGCGGCGAGGTTTTGTCCTCTTGTACCTCGTCCGTCCGTCAGAGCACCGGATGGTGCAAATTATGGAGGTTTTGACGATGTATGACCGCGAGGAGTATGAGTGGTATAAGACGCACGGCATCTGCGTGCGCTGCCGCAAGGCTAAAGCACGCCGCGGCCGCACGACCTGCGCCGCGTGTGCGGCTCAAAACACGGAGCGCACCTTGCGGTATTTTAACGAGCTGACCGCCGAGAAGCGCAAGGAATACTCTCAGCGAGCCACAGAGAAACAGCGTGAGCGGCGTGACGCTCGCTACGCTGCCGGTCTGTGCGTTATCTGCGGCAAGCGACCGCCGAGAGACAACCGCCGGACCTGTGCGCTGTGCAGCAGCAAGCGAACAGGCGCACGGCAGCGCAAAGCAGAAATTGAGGAGGAGACGGAAACATGACAGCAAACGATGTAAATGTTGTGATTGACAATATCGCCAGCAAGCTGGGACTTGCTGCGAGCGGTATGGCAGACTTCGTGCCGGAGCTGGCGCGTTACGCTATCGCTCAGGATATCATCGCTGCGGTGATTTCGGCGGTTGTGTTGCTGGTAGCCGTTCTGGCGGTGCGATGGAGTATCAAAAATCCGCCTAAAGATAGCCTTGATTGGGAGTCGCCATCGCCATTTGCGCGCTGGTTTGGTACGATTGGCGGCATTATTGCGCTGATCGTGTTTATGGTCTGCGTGTCGGATTTAGCCGGATGGCTTGCATCTCCGGCAGCGGCAGCGGTCAAATCCGTACTGTCTTCTGTGGGAGCATAACAACAGCACTCCGGTGCTGTGACGGGCGGCAGCAGCTGCCCGAGAAACAACCTCCAAAATAATTTTGCGCAGGGCACGGCGGGAGCGGAACACCGCCGCGTCCGTCAGAGCACCGGAAAACAATTTAACAGAGCCGACGCGGGAAAGCGGTAGAGAGCCAGAGCCTGAGAGCCAGAGCCAACGAGCAATTTGTCTCGTCGGCTCTTAATTTTTGCTCGGAAAGGGGTGAGAGAGATGGCAAAGAAAGAAAAACGCATCGACTACATCAGCAAAGCGGAGGATATCCGCCTGATTGCGAGCGGTGTGAACGCGGAGCACCGCACCATGACCTGGCGCGAGGCAACCGAGTATTGGGAGCGCGACAACGGCACCGACGATTACGGCCGTGCGGCGCTGATGGCGTACCTCGGCATTGCGACGGCAGGCGAGTGTGCACTGCTGGATAATCTGGTTGACGCGCCGGAGGATGACGCACCGACAGAGGAGGAAAGTGAATGATGAAGAAAATCGTAGTCGCGCTGCTGTCTGACGCTCTGCTGTTGGGCGGCGTGGTTGTTATTATGGTTGGACTCTACACGATTTGGCCGCCGCTGGCCGCAATCGCGGGCGGTGTGCTCGCTATCTTGCTGTCGATTTTGATGGTCGTGTAAGGCGGTGCAGCAATGATCGCAGATAAGATTTTACACCGCATCCGTGGTCAGACCACGCTGACGCTGGACGACCCGACCGGATGGAGCACGGGCGGCAGCACCCTGTTCGGCGGCAAAGAAATGCAGGCCATGAAACTGCCTGCCGTCAATGCCTGCATCGAGATCATCTCGGACAGTGTGGCGAAAATGCCGATCTACCTGATGGACGGCGAGACCCGCGAGCGGGTGCCCGACCATCCGGCGGTGCGGCTGCTGACCGGCAGACCGACAGAGGCCCTGACCGCCTTTGACTATCACAAGCTGATGGAGAGCCGCCGCATTGCGTACGGCAACGCTTACGCGCTCATCCTGCGCGACAAGTGGGGACAGCCGGTGGAGTTGCTGCCGATTGCACCGGGCTACATGCTGCCGATCCTCGACACCAACGCAAAGCTGTGGTATGTCGGCATCAATCCCAAGACGCACGAGTTTCGCAAGTTCTGGCCGACCGATGTGCTGCATTACAAGGCATTCAGCACAGACGGCCTTGAGGGCATCAGCTATCTGCGCCGCGGTGCCGAGACCATCGAGGCAGCCCTGCAGGCACAGCGATACGAGAGCAACTACTACCGCAACGGCGGTCAGGTAAGCGGCATTCTGACCACCGACACCGACCTCTCGCCAAGGCCGACCACCATCGGCGGCGAGAAAGTGGACATCAAGAGCAAAATCCGTGCCGAGTGGGAAAGCATCCACTCCGGAGCGGACAACGCTTACCGCATTGCGGTGCTGGATAACGGCCTCAAGTACACGCCGCTGACCGCAACAAACCGTGACGCGCAGTTTATCGAGAGCAAGGCTGCCAGCGTCGAGGACATTGCCCGGCTGTTTAACATTCCGTTTTACAAGCTCGGCGCGGGCAAGGAGAGCTATGCCGCCAACACGCAGGCGGCCATTGAGTATATCCAGCGCACGCTCAGCCCAATCGTCAGCGAGCACGAGCAGGAGGACACGCACAAGCTGCTGCTTGAGAGCGAGTGCAGCCGCGGCCTGCAGCTGCGCCGCAACATGATGGGCGAGCTGCGCGGAGACTGGACGGCTCGGGCTGCATGGTACAAGGCAATGCGCGAGATCGGCGCGTACAGCGTGGACGATATCCGTGCACTCGAGGACCTGCCGGACGTGCCCGGCGGCGATGACCGTCTGGCAAGCCTTAACTACGTCCCGCTGGAGGATTGGCGGGACCTGAGCCGCCGCCGCAACGGAGCGGACGGCGAGAAACAGAAAGGAGTGACCCCATAATGGCAATTACAATGCCTAAAATCGACATTACGTTTGAGCAGCGTGCTGTGAGCCTCATCGGCCGCAGTGAGCGCGGTGTCGCAATCCTGATCGTGAGAGACGACACCGACAAGACCTTCACGCACAAGCAGTACAGCGACCTGTCTGCCGCGCAGGCGGACGAGAGCCTGTACACCGCAGACAATTACGCTGCTATCTGCGACATGATGGGCTTTGCACCTTATCAGGCGCACATCTTCCGCGTGGATGCGTCCGGTGCGCTGGCAGATACGCTGGCGGCCATCGGCAAGACCGTCAAAACCGGATGGATTGCCGTTGCAGGGCAGAATGCGGCGGACGGTGCGGCTCTGGCTGCCTGGGTTAAGGCCCAGGATAATACCCGGAAGAAGACTTACAAGGCGGTCTGCTACAATCTGGCTACTGCGCCGGATGACATGCACGTTGTTAACTATGTCAATGAGTCCGTCACCTATACGGATGATCGCGGTACGCAGGACGGCGTGACCTATCTGCCGAGTCTGCTGGCGATCTTTGCAGTGTGCAACGTTACCCGCGGCTGCACCAATTACGAGTGCAGCAATCTGTCGGAGGTCGTAGAAGTTGACGATAATGACGCGGCACTCGGCACGGGCAAGTTTATCCTCTTCAACGGCGAGGATAACACTGTCCGTATTGCACAGGGTATCAACAGCATGACCACCACGGACGGCAAGACCCGCACGGAAGATATGAAATTTATCGAAACCGTGGAAGCCATGGACATGATGCGTGACGATATCACCGCCGTGTTCCGTGGTACTTATCTCGGCAACTACCGCAACACCAGAGACAATCAGATGCTCCTGCTGTCGTCGCTCAATATGAGCTACTTTAGACAGCTCATGCAGCAGAATATCCTCGACCCGGATTTCGCCAACGCTGCACGCATTGATGTAGACGCACAGAGAGCGGCCTGGATGGCGTCCGGCAAGACGGAGGCGGAAAGCTGGGACGATGACACGGTGAAGGCCAATCCCTTCAAGCGCACCGTGTATCTGACCGCTGACGTTAAGATTCTCAACAGTATGACCGACCTGATTTTCCCGATCACGATGGCGTGATCGGATAACCTGCAACAATAATTAAGGAGGCAAGACCTATGAAGAAGAAACTGCTTGACCTGCTCGCCAAGAAGCGCGGCATTGTAGACCGCATGAGACAGGCGGACGCGGCAGGCGACCAGACCGCATTTGACGCGGCGCTGGCAGAGAACACCGCCGTTGACGCGGAGATTGCCCGCGTAAAGGCAATCATGGAAGCCGAGGAGAATGTACCGGCAGAGCCGGAAGGCGTACCGACCAGCGGCACCGATCCTCCGGCGGCAGAGCCGGTCAACAGCCGCGAGTGTGTGCATGCCTTTGCGGAGTGCATCCGCGCCCAGGCACGCGGCCAGCGTGCAGCCTTTGAGACCAACGCAGACGTTCTGCGCCGTGCCATGGCAGCCGAAAACGCCGGTGCCATGACCGAGGGTGTCGAGGCAGACGGCGGTCTGCTGGTGCCGCAGGACATCCAGACCCGCATTAACGAGCTGCGCCGCTCTCTGGTGCCGCTGTCCGACCTGTTTGCGGTCGAGAATGTATCGTTCCTGTCCGGCTCGCGTGTGGTAGATACCGCGCCGAACAAGGGCTTTACCAAGATTGACGAGATGGATGAGATTCCGCAGGATGACAAGCCGGCGTTCCGCAAGATCCCCTACAAGGTCGAGGACTATGCGCTGATCCTGCCGGTCTCCAACGACCTGCTGCGCGACACCGACGAGGCGCTGCTGGCGTACATCAGCCGTTGGCTCGCCAAGAAGCAGATCATCACCGAGAACAACCTGCTTGTCACCAAGCTGGCAGCGCTCGACACCGGCGCCGCAGCCGCGACCGAGACGGACGTTGTAAAGGTGCTGAAGACTGCGCTTAACAAGACGCTCGACCCGGCAATCTCCGCGACGGCACACTTTGTGACCAATCAGGACGGCTTTAACGCTCTGGACCAGCTGGTGGATGGCAACAAGCGCCCGCTGCTGCAGCCTGATCCGACCGGCTCGACCGGCAAGCTGCTGTTTGGCCGCGGCATTACCGTTGTATCTAACGGCATCCTCAAGACCGCGACCAGCAAGGCGCCGATCTACTGCGGTGATTTCACCCAGTACGCGACCCTGTTCCGCCGTCAGCCGCTCGAGATTGCATCGACCGACATCGGCGGCAACGCATGGAAGACCAACAGCACCGAGGTCCGCGCGATTACCCGTCTGGACGCGCAGGTATTCGATTCTGAGGCCGCTGCTGCGGTATCTCTGACCATTGCGTAAGGACTGACCCAAGGGCGGCGCTGCTGCCGCCCTTCCCATTTATAGAGAGGAGGGCACAGGATGCCTGAATTTAACCCCAATCGCATTATGCACGGCAACGGCGGTCATGCGTGGTTTAACGGCAAAAAGCTGACCACGCTGCAGTCGGTTGAGGCCAAGGTTGCCGGTGATTTTGAGGAAATCAATGTCTGTGGCGATCCGGCTACCTATCGCGTTTATAACGGCTACTCGGGCGAAGGCACGCTGACTACGCTCAAGATCGACAGTGATGTGCTGAGCCTGATTGCTGCGGCGTATAAGTCCGGCGAGATGCCGACCATCACTATCATCACCAGCCAGACCATGCCCGGCACGAGCAAGACCGAGCGCGTGGCGTACAGCGACATTACGATTGACGAGTTCACGCTCGCAAAGTTTGAGAAGAAGTCCAAGACCGAGGAAGAAATCCCCTTCAAATTCGGAAACTTTGAGGTTTTGGAGACCTTGTAAGGAGGCACGGCATGAGATACAGCTTAAACGGTCACATCGTGGCCGACAGTGACGCGCCTATCCTGCGCTGGTGGGGCATCCCGGCGGCCTGTCCGGCGGATATCCGGTCGGCGCTTGCCGAAAATCCCGCAGACGAGGAATTTGTGCTGGAGATCAACTCCGGCGGCGGCTCGGTCTTTGCCGGCTTTGAAATGTACAGCCTGCTGCGCAATGCGTCCCGTCAGGGTGTACATACCCGCGCCGAGGTGCAGAGCCTTGCCGGTTCTGCCGCGTCTGTCGTGATGGCAGGTGCGGACACGGCGGCCTGCTCGCCGGTTGGTCAGGTGATGATCCACCTGCCGAGCACGGTCACCGAGGGCAATCAGGGCGTGCACCGCGAGAGCGTGCAGATGCTCGAGAGCATCACCGAGAGCATTATCGCGGCGTATGAGAGCAAGGTTGGCGGCAAGACCAGTCACGACGCGCTGCGCCGCATGATGGACCGCGAGACCTTTCTCAGCGCCCGTGCGGCGCTTGACGCCGGTCTGATCGACGAGATCATCGGCGAGGAACAGCCGGGCGAGCCGCTCAATCTGAACAACATTTACAACGCTTGCGGAGCTGTTCCCGATATGGACAAGCTGCGTGCGGCGTACATCGCTGCACAGAGCCAGAGCCAAGAGCCAGAGCCGCAGCCGCCGGTGTCCAATTTGAACACCGCCCGCAAGCGGGCCATCGCCATCGCTGAGGCAGAACTCCGGGCGGTGGTCGTATGATTACCGCCGAGAGACTGGATGCAATCAAGAAGTACTGTCGTGTCGATTACGATGAGGACGATGCGCAGCTGACCGGCTTTGCGGAGATGAGCGACAGCTATCTCGCGCAGTGCGGTATCACTCGTGACGGCCACGAGGCAATGTACGACCTCATCGTGCAGGCAATGGTGCTCAACCAGTACGAGGGTAAGTGTGCAGACAATGCAGCCGCAGCTCTGGCTACGGTTCCGCCGCTCGTGCGGCAGATGGTAAACCAGCTCAAGCTGGTGTGTGCGTTTGGAGGTGCGGACGATGGCAACACAGGTGCGTGATCTGCGCGACCGTGCTGAGGTATGGCTTGCCGCACCGGTGGAGCAGCCAAACGGCGAGACCGACTACTGCTACACCAAAGCCCGGACAATCTGGGCGGCCGTCAACCCGACAAGCGGACGCACGGAGACGCTGACCGGTGACGCTGAGCGTGCCGAGATCACGCACCGCGTGGTCTGCCGGAGCGCCAGTCTGCCGGAGCTGTGCCGCGAGATGTACTTTATTATCCGCGGTCAGCGGCTCGATGTGTCGTACTGGCTGCCAATCTATAACCGCCGCGGCTGGGTGGAGATTTACTGCACACTGCAGCAGGGAGAGGTGACACGCGATGGCTCGTGATGGTTTTGACTGCTCGGAGCTGTTTGACTTTTCTGAAAAGCTGCTGGCACAGCCGAAAGAGCTGGAGAAGGCACAGAAAAAGCTGCTCCGAGATCAGGGCAGCAAGCTGCGCCGCAAGACAGCTCAGCAGGCGCGTGCGTCAGTCAACCGTACCGCAGTAAAGCGTGAAAAGTACGAGCGCGAAGCCGGACATTACCACAAAAGCATCAAACGTGGCAGGGTGTACACCAAGCTGGGGCAAATGCGCATCCGCGTGTACTCCAATGACCCAATCGGCCATCTGGTCGAGCAGGGATGGACGCCCAAAGCGCGTGACGGTTCGCGCGGTAAGAAGCAGGACGGCAAGAACGTGTTCGAGGAAGCCGCAAAAGGCTTTGATGAGCAGTTTCAGCAGGCCGCCGAGGACGCTCTGGACGAGGTGATTAACAAGCTATGATCCGATGGAAAGAGATAGACGATGCACTCGGTGCGGTGGTAAGTGCGGCACTCAAGGCCGCCAATCTGCCTGCTGTGCGTGAGCGCAAGGACGTTAAGGCGCCTCTGGTGCGGCGCAGTTACCGCATTGACGTTGGTCAGACCGACGGCATGGGCACGGACGACTACGCCGAGACCGGCTGCGACATCGAGATTTATTTTTATCCTGCCGACGGCACGCGCCCGCGCGACGAGCTGAACACGGCCGCTGACGCGATCCGCGCGGCTCTGCGGGAAGGCGTGACCGTGCAGGGCGTGGTACTCATCCCGGAGGACGACATCACCTGCGACGCAGACGGCGAGACGCTGGCAGTCATGCTGCGGCTCACCTGGATCGAGACCGCCGAGGAGACCGGCGAATTTATGGAGGAAATGGTATATGGATAAAAAGTTACTGGATGCGCTGGCGGCAAAAGCCGAGCAGCGCGCAAAGGACCGCAAGAACGTCAAGCAGTTTGAGGTGGCCGGCGAAATGCTGACCTTTGTACAGCCGAGCGTGGATGCCAAGTTGAGCTATGCCGAAGCCATGCTGTCCGAGAGTGCGGCAGACACGGTACGCGCCTGCGCAAGTCTGATCTATGACTGCTGTCCGGATCTGCAGGATCCGGAGCTGCACAAGGCTCTGGGTGTTACCGACCCGTATGACACCGTCTGGACGCTGATGCAGCCGTACGAGGTTGACCAGCTGGGCGGCAAGCTGTATCGCTGGCTCGGCCTGATCGGTCCGCGCGATAACAACACGCCGGACACTGCGAGGGCCGACACCGTAAAAAACTGATCGAGCGCGACCCGGTGCTCGACCTTGCGGCATTTTACGCACCGAGAGGTATAACGCCGGAAACTATTCGGCAGATGTCTCTTGCGGATCGTGCAGTGCTGCGGGAAGGCCGGGCGCGCTGGTATGAGGATAGCCGGTGGCTGATTGCAGCCGGTATTGCACTGGCGTACAACCCAAAGGAGGAGGACGGAAATGGCTAAAAACAAAGTAATCAATACCGTCCTGACGCTAAAGGATGAGATGTCGGGCGGTCTGGTAGCGGCAGCCAAGGCGGCTAAGAAATCCGGCAAGAATATTGATGACAGCATGATGCAGGCCACCCGCAAGGTGGTCGCATTCAAGAACAAATCGCTCACGGCGTTGGGGGATTTTGCAAAGAAGGGTGTCAAGGCTGCCGGTGCGGCTGTTGCAGGCATGACCGCTGCGTTCATTGCACTCGACGGCGCGACCGAGGAGTACCGCGTGGCGCAGGGCAAGCTGAACGCCGGATTTCAGGCGGCGGGTCTTTCCGCAGACACGGCTCGAAAGAGCTATCGTAATTTCTACGCCATTCTTGGCGATACAGACACTGCGACTGAGGCTTCTCAGCTGCTCGCAAACATGGCGAAGAATGATGAAGAGGTAACCAAGTGGACGCGCATTGCCGCAGGCGTGCACGGCACATTTGGCGATTCGCTGCCGATCGAGGGTCTGGTAGAGTCGGCCAATGAGACTGCACGAACCGGTCAGATCACAGGCGTTTTTGCGGATGCCATCAACTGGGCCACCAAGGAAGGCGAGAAGTTTGGTGTTGCACTCAAGGCTGATACCGAAGCCAACAAGAAATGGAATGAGGCTGTTAAGTCAGCCGCAAGCGCAGAGGACTTTTTCAACCTCGCGCTGCAGAACTGCTCGGACGAAAGTGCCCGTCAGAAACTGATTGTTGATACGCTCTCCAAGACCTATGACAAGGCCGCCGACAGCTACTATGCAAACAATCAGCAGGTTATTAACGCACGACGTAACCACGCAACCCTAGACGAGATGCTCGCTAAGGTTGGCGATACCAGCGCCAAGGTTAAAAATCAGCTGTGGGTGCTGGCCGGTGCCGCCGAGGACGGTTCCATCCGCTCCGGATCGGCGCTGGACTGGGTGCAGCAGAAGACGGAAGCCTTCGGCACATGGGTCGAGGGGCTTGACCTGTCTGCGCTCAAGCAGCAGTTTGATGAGAATTTTGCGCAGGGTCTGCAAAAGGCCGGGGATGCGATGGACTGGTGCCGGGAGCACGCGGACGGGCTGAAGACCGGCGTCAAGCTGCTGGCCGTGGCCTTCGGGCTGGTCAAGCTGGCGCAATTCAACCAGAGCGTCGCGGGCGGCGCGTCGGCGCTGCTCGGTATGGGCAAGACCGTGCTGACGATGACCGGCGTACTCGGCGGCCAGACGGCCGCGACAGGCGCGGCCACGGCGGCGCAGACCGGACTGAACGCCGCGATGAGCGCAAACCCGATCGGCGCGGTAATCCTTCTGATCGAGGGCGCGATCGCGGTCGGTGTGCTGCTGTATAAAAACTGGGATACCGTCAAGGCCAAGTCCGGAGAGGTATGGAACAGCATAAAAACAGCATTCGGCGGCATCAGGGACAGTATCACGGGCGCTTTTTCGGCTGCTAAGGAAAAGGTCGCGGGCTTCTTCTCGTGGCTTGACCAGAAAATCGAGAGTGTGCCGATCCTCGGCTCCATCTACAAGGGCGGCAAGAATGCCGTGTCGTGGGTTGCCGATCATCTAGACGGCAATGCCATGGGCACGCCCTACTGGCGCGGCGGCCTGACCCGCGTAAACGAGCGCGGCGGTGAAATTATGAACCTGCCGAGCGGCACGCAGATCATCCCGCATGACGTAAGCGTCAAGGCGGCAGGCGGTCGGAGCGTGACGGTCAACGTCACCATCCAGGGCAACGTGATCGGCAACCGTGAGTATACCGAGCAGGTCGGTGAGTACGTCGGCCGCAAGGTGCTGGCGGCGCTCGGCAACACATAAGGAGGTGCGGTAAGTGTACAAGATTATTTTCAGCGTGAACAACAACGAAGAAGTCTGGGTCATGCCGCACTGTCCGCCGGATTTCCCAATCCCACAGCCGGAGCAGCACCACGAGACCTACGAGGGCCTGAGCCGCGACTATCGCCGCATCGGCACGCTTAGTCTGCGGCACATGGAGTGGACAGCGCTGCTGCCGGTGCGGCGGTACTTCTTCATGCCGTCCGAGGCATCTGCGGACGGCTGGGCGTATGTCGATTTCTTCGACCGGTGGCGTGACAAGAAGGTGCCGTTCCGGCTGATCGTACTCGACAGTAAGGGTGCTTCCCGGCTTAACATGCCGGTGACGGTAGACAGCTTTGATGTTACCGTGCGAAAAAACGGCGATTTGGAGTACAGCATTGCCGTCACAGAATACAAGTTTATCAAATGAGGAGGTGCGCCGATGGCGGCAGGATATGTCGATGACCACAAGCTGATATTGTACCGCGACGGCGCACAGCCGCGCGATATCACCGCATTTGCGAGTGACATGACGCTGACGGATGACCTCGACACGCTGGCGGCGGAGCTGACGTTTACGACGTTTATATCGCCGTGGGACAAGTACACGCCCAAGCTCAACCTGTCACCGGGCGATAAGGTGCGCGTGACCAATCAGGGCAAAACGGTCTTTTCCGGCGTCATTATCACGGTGACGCTGGACGGCGGTGTTACGGCCTACGACCGCGGCTGGTATCTGAATAAGTCGGAAATCGTGCTGCAGGTCAACAACCTTGCGGCCGATCAGGTCATCCGCAAGGCGTGTGCCAAGGCGGGCGTGACAGTCGGCAAGGTGTGCAGCCTGCCGACCAAGATCACGCAGTTGTGGACCGGCAGTACGCCCGCTGACATTATCAGCGATGTGCTGAACACCTGCACGTCTGCGACCGGCAAGCAGTACCGCCACCGCGTGGACGACAGCGGCCTGCAGGTCGAGGCGCTGCCAACAACACCCATTAAGGCATACCACAAGCCGGCGAAAAATATCGCCGCATTTGACATCACCTGGGCGCTCGGTCAGGTGAGCGGCGAGGACAGCATTGAGGACACCTACAACGCTGTTGTCATTGCCGCCGAGGACGACGGCAAGGCGTACATCGGCGCACAGGCCAGCAACGCGGCGTCTATCAAGCGCTACGGTTTTATGCAGCACATCGAAACGGTTACGGAGAACCCCGGCACGGCTGTGCTCGGCCAGATGGTGAAAAACCTGCTGAAAAACGCTGACAAGGTAGGGCAGACCCGCTCCATCTCTGAGATTTGGGGCTGTGATGAGGTGACAAGCGGCGTGGTACTGCGGTTTAACTCGCCCGCGTTTGGCATCAAGGGCAACTTCCGCATTACGCGCGTGGAGCATCACTACGGCGGTGCAGGACACACGATGGCGCTGGAAATCACGGCGCTCGAGCAGGTGCGAGCCGCCGCCGAGGGCAAGACTGACGCGGCAGCCATCAAGGCCGCCAGCACGGACAAGGTGCAGGTGTTCGGCCTGCCGGATCTGTCCGGCGGCAGTGACAGCAGCGCGGGCGGCACGATCGTCAAGGCGTTGTTTACCGCCTATTATCCGGCGGCGAACGCGATGGAGGGCGGTTATCTGGATGCACAGGGCAACAGGCTCGACCCGAGCAAGAAAACCTGCGCCGCACCGCCGTCTGTGCCGTTTGGCACCAAAATCACGGTGCGCGACACGGGCACAAGCCTCGACGGCATGACCTACACGGTCAACGACCGCGGCGGCGCGATCCAAATCGTGAACGGCGTGTACCACTTTGACCTGCTGATGAGCAGCAACGCCGAGTGCAATCGCTGGGGACGCAAAAACGGCTCTGCGATCATCGGCGGCTCGGGAGGCGGCTCGGGCAGCGCAGTGTCGTTTGTCAACACCGCACTGGGCGAGGTCGGGTACAAGGAGTCCGGCAAAGACATCAACAAGTTCGGGCAATGGGCCGGCCACAACGGCGTTGCCTGGTGTGTTTATTTTGTTTGCTGGTGTGCGGCCAAGAGCGGCGCGCCGATACCGACCACCTACGGCTACGTTGGCGATATGTCAAGCTATTTCAAGGCTCGCGGCAAGTACAAATCGGCTGGCAGTTACAAGCCCAAGGCGGGTGACCTGATGATCCAGGGCGACCGTCACATCGGCATTGTAATATCGGCCGGAGCATCAAGCTGCGAAACCGTTGAGGGCAATTACAGCAACTCTGTCAAGCGTGTTACTCGCAGTTATGCGGAGATTTCCGGTTTCTGTACTCCGTGGGGATAACACAAGATATTGTATGCTTGTGGATAAAACTGTGGAAGATGTGGAAAGGAGTGCGTGCCTATGGCATGGGATACGGCACTGGCGCGGGTCATCCGAGAGACAAGCCGTGCCGAGGTCAACCGCAAGCCGCAGCCGTGGTACAGGGCAGAGGTCGTGCAGGTAACGCCCAAGCTGATCTTTGCGATTGCAGACAAGGAATTTAAGTTTGACAGCAGCACCGGCCTGATTATGACCGCCACGGCAAAAAGCAAAACGTGGAAGGTCGGCATGCAGGCGGCGGCGCTGCTGCATGGGGCACAGCTGTTGGTTTTGGATAGTCTGTAACGGAGGAGGTGCAGCGGAATGTTTGACGCGGAGCAGGCGCAGTTTGTCTGCGATTTTCTGGAGTGCCTGACGTGCTCCAGCGGTGTGCCGCTGCGCCTGATGGACTGGCAGCGCAACATGATAACCGAGTTTTACGGTCAGCTGATCGAGGACGAGGACGACCCGACAGGCAGCTATCTGCGGCGATACCAGTATCTCTATCTGGAGATTGCCAAGAAGAACGGCAAGTCGGAAATCGCTGCCGGTCTGGGTGTGTACCACCTGTTTGCCGACGGCGAGATCAACGGCGAGGTGTATGTCGTAGCGGCTGACCGCGACAATGCGGGCATCGTCTTTGCGGCGGCCAAGTACATGGTCGAGCAGAGTCCGGCGCTCAAAAAGCGCAGCCGCATCGTGGACAGCACCAAGACCATCTACGATGAGACGAGCGGCAGCAGGCTCAAGGTGCTGTCCAGCGAGGCGTACAGCAAGCACGGCTACAAGCCGAGCTGCGTGATCTTTGACGAGCTGCACGCCCAGCCCAATCGCGACCTGTGGGATGTTATGACGTTTGGTGCCGGTGACGCTCGCCGTCAGCCGGTGTGGATCGTGCTGACGACCGCCGGAGATGACCCCGACCGAAAATCCATCGGCTGGGAAGTACACGAGAAGGCGCTCGCTATCTACCGATGGCGGCGCGGCGCGAGGGATGAGAAAGCCTACGATGACCCTCGGTGGCTGCCGATCATCTACGGCCTCGGACTGATCGAGGACGAGGATGAACTGAAGGACCTCAATATCTACGACGAGGACCTGTGGCGGCGGTGCAATCCGTCGCTCGGCAAGACGCTCAAGTTGGCTACCATCCGCGCCCAGGCAGCGGACGCCAAGAAAAGCGAGGCCGCCGAGCGGCTGTTCCGGTGGCTCAGGCTTAACCAGTGGATTGCCACGGCGACTGTCGGATGGATACCCATCACCATCTACGACAAAACGCAGTGGAATCCGCCGGACTGCAAGGACTGGCGCGAGGCCGTGCAGCTGCTGCGCGGCAAGACCTGTTACGGCGGCGTGGACCTCTCCAAGAGCACCGACCTTACCGCCTTCGTGCTTGTGTTCCCGCCGCAGGAGGGGTTGGACAGGTGGGTGGCTCTGCCTACCGGCTGGATGCCGCTTGACGGCATTGACGCACGCGAGCGCGAGGATCATGTGCCGTACCGGGACTGGATACGTGCAGGTTTCCTGCACGGTTGCGAGGGCGATATCATCGACTTTGGGGCTGTGGCTGACGCTGTGGTGCAGGCCGCACAGGATTACGACCTGCGCATGGTCGGCTTTGACCCGTATCTGGGCGCGACCGTGATGCAGAACATCCGCGAGCGGCTTGCCGGTACGGTGACCGAGGTTGTCGAGATACCGCAGGGTATCCGGTCCATCTCGCCGCCGATGAAGGAGCTGGAGCGGCTCATCCGAGCGCATGAGATGCTGCATGTGCACAACACGGCGGCACGGCAGTGTTTCCTCAATCTGCGGTGCGTCAGTGATGACAATGAGAATATCAAGCCAACCAAAAAGCGGAGCCGCGGACGCATTGATATCACGGTGGCGTGGATCATCGCGTTTGCGACGGCGATGCTGCAGCCTGCACCGACGCTGGCAGACAGCGTGGCGGCTGCGGATTGGCACATGTGAGTTTAGGAGGTGTCGGCTATGGCCGATGTGTTTCCGGTTATCCCGGAGGAGCTGCCCGCGCAGATTGCGGAGAGCATCGGGCGGTCTCCGGAGTTTGCGTTCCACGAAGACGGCAGGTCGGGCAGTTTCCGGCTGCTTGACGGCGCTCTGGTGGAGCGGCAGGGCATTGAGGCGGTCAAACAGTGGCTTGAGCTGATGCTCCGGCAAAAGCCTGGTGCAATCCCGATCTACCGCACAAGCGGCACGACCCAGCCGGGCGTGGAGGCGGCCAGCCTTGACCGGCGCGTGCCGGAGGGCTGGATTTTTGCCGAGATTGAGCGCAACGTGCGGGAGACCGCCGCGTTCTGTCCGGCTATCCGATCGCTTGACAGTTTTAAGTTTACGCGCGTGCGGCGCGGCGTGGAGGTACGCTTCACGGTCCGGCTGCACACCGGAGAGAGTGAGGAGGTGACGACGTATGTCAGCGAATGAGATTTTAGACGAGATGCTTGCGGCAATGCCGGAAAGCTATCAAAAGACCATCGGTTTCCCGACCTATGACCTGCTGGCGGCGGTGTCGCTCCGCATGGAGGGCACGGACGATGCCATCGACGAGGCCAGACAGCAGCTTGACCCGGAAAATCTGCACGACAGCGCCCTTGACCGTTACATCTATCCGCGTTCCGGTCTGGAGCGCAAGGCCGCGACCTTTGCACACGGCAGCCTGACCGTCACCGGCACAGGCACGGTCGAGCAGGGCACGCTGTTTGAGTCCGGCGGCGGTGTCCAGTATTACGCAACCGAGACCGTAGCCATTGAGGGCGAGGGCACCGTCCCGGTTACCTGCACGGTGGACGGTACGGCAGGCAACCTGCCCGCGCACAGCGTCACGCAGATGCCGGTGGCGGTGCAGGGCATTGCCTCGTGTGATAACCCTGAGCCGATCGGCGGCGGCTATGCCGAGGAGTCGGACAGCGAGTATTATGCGCGTTATCTGGTTGTGCTGCGCACGCCTGCCACGAGCGGCAACGTGTACCACTATGTGCAGTGGGCGCTTGAGGTGGCCGGTGTTGGCCATGTCAAGGTGTTTCCGCGCGTACAGGGGGCGAACACGGTTGACGTGGTAATTGCCGACAACGCCGGTCAGCCTGCATCGCCTGCACTGGTTAAGTCGGTGCAGGACTACATCGACCCCGACAACGAGGGAGCCGGTAGGGGACAAGCTCCGATCGGCGCGCAGTGCTTTGTTACTGCTGCAACCGGCAAGGCCATCACGGTCAGCTGCACGGTGTCCAAATCGGACACCGTCACCGAGGACATCCTGACATCCGGCATCAAGGAGAGCGTTGCGGCCTATCTGGCAGGCACGGTCTTTACCCAGGGCTACATCAGCTATGCGCAGATCGGTGCGGCCATCATGGACACGCCGGGCGTAATTGACTATGCCGGGCTGAAAGTGTCCGGCGGCATCGTAAATATTGCCATCGCGGAGCGCGAGTGTCCGGTACTGGGCGAGGTGACAATTACCTATGGCTGAGTTTGATAACATGCTGCGCAGTCTGCCGGTGGCGTACCGGCGAGACAAGTGGGTGCGCGACCTGCTCGGCTGCATTGCCGCGCTCGACGACACGCAGCGAGCGGCTATGCTGGATACGGCGGCACAACTCTACCCGGACAGCATGACATGGCTGCTGGAGACCGAAGAACGGGCGGCCAATCTGCCGTCGATCGGCACGCTGGAAGAGCGCCGCACGGCACTGATCGCACGATGGCGCGGTGCGGGCAAGTGCGATGTGGAGCTCATCCAGCGCGTGTGCGACAGCTGGAAGAACGGCGAGATTTCCGTCGGCTTTGCAAAAGGCGTGATCGTGCTGACGTTTGTCGGCGCGTATGGCGTGCCGGAGGCGGACGAACTCGCGGCACTGCAGGACGCGGTGGAGCACACGATCCCGTGCCATCTGGCGGCGAGCTATCTCTATCGCTATCTGCTCGTGCGCGAGGTCGACGGGATGACGCTCGATGAGCTGCAGGGGCACACGATGCATGATTTTGCGTTTTAGGAGACGAGAAAATGAGTTTGAAAACAAAGCTGCTCGAGCTTTTCAAATACGAACCGGACAAGGACGGCGCGCAGACGTTCAACATCAAGTCGGCGCTCAACGACAACTGGGATAAGATCGAGGCGTGGGCGCAGAGTGTGAAAACCGCGCTCACGAAGCTCGTGCCGACGAGCCGGACGGTGAACGGGAAGACGCTGACGGAGGACGTGACGCTGACAGCGGCCGATATCAAAATGCCCAACAGCGAAGAGGACGTAGGGGCGGCTATGGCAAAGCGAGCAGTGGGCACAGGCGTACTCGGTGACGAAATCGACCTAAATGATATCGATACATCTGGTATGTACCGCGTGCAGAAAACTAAAAACGGAGTATATGACTATGGTCAGTTGCTTGTGGTACATGGCTATGGTGATACCATTGCTCAGGTGTGCTTTGACTATGCTGCGAACCGGTGCGCAGTACGCTGTGCACGTGGACTCTACGGGGCATCCCCCAAGTGGGAGGACTGGACAGCCATCGCGCTTTGCGCCGCTCCCGAAGTACATGAGCTGCCGCTTGTAGATAACATCACGAGCAATAACATTGTGTATTACAAGAGTCAAGAAGGCATCGTAACGATTGTCGGCTCGGTCGCAGGCGATTTTCCCGCCTCACAATCCACAGTTATCGGTAACGTACCAGAAGGGTTTCGTCCTGCATATATGATTGAGGTTCCGGCAGCCTTTACAATGGGCGCTACCGGAAATGCATCGGTTGACGCATCGGGGCATGTCAGTGTCGCACCGTATTTAGGCGGTTTGCGGTATGCATATGTGGCGTTTTCCTACCCGACAGGATAATGAAAAACAGGGCAAACAAGCTGAATTACAGTCTTTCCGGACAGCGACGATGCATCAAAATGCAGATAAACGCCGCCATCCGGATTGATGGTAACATGACAAGCTGAATGACTGTAGTCATTCGCTGTGACGTTTGCTGGCGCTATTACCGTTACTTTGGGTCGAAAACCCTCCGGTAATGTAGCAAACTGAGCGCCATCACTAGCAAGCGCCGATGTGCTGCTTAATAGCATTCCGATAGTTACCTCCTTGAACTGGTTACGAGTGTACCAGCACAGCCCTTCGCCGTATGCCTGCCAGCCGTTGGCCAGAGGCAGATCATGCACCTCAGGTGTTTCACAGTTAGCTAACTGTACCCAGTCCCTCCAGCCGCCTTGATCACTGCTTTGGATCCATATACTTTTATCTGCGTGTACTATATAAATGATGGAGCACCATTTTTCTTCTGCCGAGCGTGCAGTGCATAAAGCCACGCCTTGTTGATATTCTGTCAGTCCAGCTTTATAAGGTGTGTTTGACGTATCAGCATCGCACCAGTACAGCTGCCCGCTAGTAATTTTGTGCACATCCGGCGCCTTTGGGTACTGCTTCACTGCTCGCTTTGCCATAGGCGCCCGTGCAATATCATGTTACAATGATGGCAAAGGAGTGTGTGCGCTATGACTGCAAAAATGGACCTGTTAGCTAAACTTACCGCTTTAATGCCCGAATGTGCCGGCGAGATCGCGAAAATCTTGCATGACTACGAGATTATGCCCGCAAAGGTGTATGAACGGAGCAATCTGCCGAGGCGTGTTGACGCTTTTCTGGCGGCGAAGCGCATCGACGGCTGTCGTCCCCGGACGCTGGAGGGCTACCAAGAGCGGCTCAAGGTGCTCATCGGCAGGTGCAAGAAGCCTGTGCAGAAGATCACGACGGATGATTTGCGAGAGCACATCGCCTATTTGGTAGATGAACGCCACCTCAAGGACAACAGCGTGCAAGCGCACATCAACTGCCTGCGGAGCTTCTTCCAATGGCTGACGGATGAGGACGCGATCCGAAAGAACCCAATGCGCAAGATCAAGTCGCTGCGCATCGACAAGCTGCGTGCCCGGCATCCGCTGACGGCCGAGCAGTTGGAGCTCATCCGCGATGGGTGCAAGGGCTACAAGGAAAAGGCTTTGGTCGAATTTCTGGTCTCGTCCGGCTGTCGTGTGTCTGAGGTCGCTGGGCTGCGTGTGCAGGACATCGACTGGCAGGAGCGCAAGTGCAAGGTCATCGGCAAGGGCGGCAAGCAGCGGACAGTCTATTTTTCCGTCCGAGCGAAATTGATGCTGCAGCTGTATATCGAAGGCCGCAAGGGAGGAGAAGCGCTCTTCTCCAGCAGCCGTGCGCCCTACGAACCGCTGTCAGATAGAGGTATCGAAAAGATTATCTCTAAGCTGGGTAAACGGATCGGCATGGAGCGCCCACTCTATCCGCATCTCATGAGGCACACCTTCGCGTCGCATGCGCTGTCGGCTGGCATGGACTTGACAGTTATTCAGCATTTGCTCGGGCATACCGACCCGAAAACGACGCTCATCTATGCGGAGATCAATCCAATCCGAGTACAATACGAATATAATCGCGTTATCGCGTAAGAAAGTAGGTTAAACCATGGATAAAGTAAACGATTTTAAGCTGGCCGTGACGGCAGTTGTCGCGCTGCTGACCTCGCTCTGGGGCTGGTTCGGCTGGCTTGTAGTGCTGTTTGTGGGCTGCATGGCGGTGGATTATCTCACCGGCACCGCAGCAGCAATGCACCGCGGCGAGTGGTCGAGCAAGTCGGCACGAGACGGCATCTTTCACAAGATCGGCTCAGTTATTGTAGTAATGGTGGCCGGTGCGGCTGATCTGCTCATCGGCGCCATGCTCGGGCACCTGCCGGGCGTCGTGCTGCCGTTTGAGTATACGACACTGCTGTGCCCGTTGGTTGTCGTGTGGTACACGCTCACGGAGTTGGGCTCGATCGTCGAAAACGCAGTTAGCCTGGGCGCACCCGTGCCGCAGTGGCTCAAGAAGATGCTGTCCGCAGCAAAGGACGCAGTGGATAAGTTAGGGGAGGAAAACGATTGATGAACATTCCGTTTGTGCCGGCTGATTCGAGCAACTACTATTCCGGCCGCGGCGGCAATTCGATCAAGTACATAGTCATGCACTATACCGCCAACGACGGCGATACCGACGAGGGCAACGCGCACTATTTTCAGGGCGCAGGCCGACGGGCAAGTGCACACTATTTTGTCGATAAGGACAGCGTTACGCAGTCCGTCCGCGACAACGATGCAGCATGGCACTGCGGCGGTGCTCTCGAGAGCTCGCATCACCCGTTACGCGGCATTTGTATGAACCGTAATTCGTTGGGTGTGGAAATGTGCAGCGACATCGTAGGTGGCAAGTACACCATCACGCCGCAGACGGTAGACCGTGCCGTCGAGTTGGTCAAGTATCTCATGGCGAAATACGGCATTGACGTAGATCACGTCGTGCGGCACTATGATGTCACCGGCAAGCTGTGCCCCGAGCCGTGGGTACGCGACGAAAGTCTGTGGCGTAAGTTCAAGGCACGGCTGACCGCGCCGGTTGAACCCGAGCCAAAGAAGGAGGACGACGAAGTGGTAGAAAAGAAGAACGTCATGCTCAACGGCAAGACGTACACCTGCGAGTGCATCACCAGGGATGAGGTAAACTACATCAAGATGCGTTCGCTCCAGCAGGCAGGCTTTACGATTGGCTTCGATGCCGTGCGTAAGGTGCCGAGCATCACCGCACCGCAGTGCCGCACGTTCGTGCCGGACGGCGATGAGGCAGTACAGGCCGCAGTTGATACGCTGCAGGAGAGTGCCGGCCTTGAGAAGCAGACGATTGAGTATCTGCTGCGCTATCAGTGGGGTGAGGACCTCGTGAAGAAGCTGGCGGCAGCAGTTAAGTAAACAGTAAGGCCCTCGGTGTTCAAATTGGACACCGAGGGCCTGTTTTTTTATTCTGGAAGTTTAGGATACTTTAGATGTTTATGACTATGTTTTTGGAGTAAACGCTGGACATGATTATATTCTCTGACAGAAACAATCGGCCTATGTTGGCCTTTATAGAGCGCACCATGGAATGCATTGAATCCGGCATAGATTGGTCGTGTCAAGATTTTGCGAATGCTTTCAGCGGTTTGCGGGCGTCCACGTTTACCGGTATAACCTTGCAATCTGCATAGCTCAGCGACGGCTGATAGATTGCGATATTCGGCATATTTTGCGAAGATATAGCGAACGCGTTCGGCTTCTACCGGATTGATCTTTAAGGTGTCTTTGCCGTCCAGATCGTATCCCAGCACTTCGTTGCAGGTGCGCTTGCCTTGTGCCGCTCGTTCGGCGGCAGCAGCTCGGACACGTTCCGCCGTATATTCGCGCTCCATTTGGGCGAATATGCCGAGCACGCCCAACATAGCACGACCGGTTATCGTAGTTGCGTCAAATGCCTCGGTGTAACTGACAAGCCCGCATTGATGTGCCGATAGTAAGTCCCACATATTGTACAAATCGGCAACACTGCGCGTAAAGCGACTCAAAGCCCATACGACAATGATATCAATTTTGTTATCGGTCACATCGTCCAGCAATCTCTGCATAGCCGGACGATGTGTGATATCTTTGCCGCTGATCCCTTCATCTGCATAATAACCGATGATCGTATATTCGCGTTCTTGCGCCCAGCGCGTCAGGGTCTTGCGCTGGGCGTCAAGAGAATATCCCTCTCGCGCTTGATCGAGAGTGGATACGCGCGTATAGATCGCAACGCGGTCAGCCATTGGCTTCAGCTGCTTCATTCAGCACTCGCACAAGATCGGTGCGTGCGATCTCGTGAAACTCGCCATCGCGGTACTGGATATATACGCGTTCGGTATTATTGCCGCGATAGTCCTTCTGACCGTACATATAAACAGCGTTTTCGATAGGTTCAAACAGGAACAGGTCGCCTTCTTCACCGGCATCACCGGTATACCCGCCGACCTTCTGCGAAAAATCGGGCTTTGCAGTGCGCGGATCGACCAAGGCAATCCACGGGATGCTATAACGACGATGGTTATACGATGAATAAGTTTTAACAGTTTTCATAATGCTGCCCCTTTCAATTTATCTGCCAATGTGGTAAGATAGGGGCGGATAGGTGGCAGATCCTATGCCGCCCTGTCTGTTTCTAATAGGCTCCCTGTGGTTTCCTAGGCCGGGGAGCCTATTCTCTTACTTTGCATCAGGTACGGATGCGATGTACTTGATGCACTCTGTTGCATCTTCTGCACTGTGCCCGTGGGCAATCAGCCAGTCGATCAACCGTGCGGCTTCCTTGGCCGTCATGCTGTGTTCCATTATCCTTCCTCCTGCCATAAGACTCGCAAGGTTTTCGCTGTGGTGTTCTCCCTTGCTGTGATTATATTATATAATATAGCGCGCTATATATCAATCGGCATAGTAGATAAAAATATAGTGCGCTATATGTGCAAAATATATATAGCGCACTATAATGGTTGAGTGGTATACTAAATTAGAATAAATGCAGGAGGTGTTACGATGGCAACGAGTAATGCACAGAAAAAAGCAACTATAAAATATATGGCGGAGAATCTGGAAGAGGTTCGTTTTCGTGTCCCGAAAGGAAAGAAAGCTGTTGTGCAACAGGCCGCCCAGAATAAGGGGATGAGCGTTGCGGCATATCTGATAGACCTGATTGAACAGGATTGCGGGGAAAAGCTGAAATAATGTGATGTAGGAAACATGTAGGAAAACAAGAAAGATGAATCGCAAAAATGACGATATATCTAACAAAATCGCCATTTTCCATAACCGCTTTCGAGATGGCTGCTCTTTTTTATATTGTGAGTTGTCCTTTGTTTGTCCTTTATCAAGTCACTTTGTGCGTTAGCTGTGGTACGTAATATGCCGTAAACACCGTAATACTATCTCAAAATACCACTCAAACAACGTAAAACGGTTGCGATTCACAGCAATCACATTTCTGGCAGTCAAGAGGTCATGGGTTCGATCCCCACCGTCTCCACCATACAAAACAGGGACAAGAGATTTTACCTCTT
>OGCN01001104.1_pt1 | contig 38846 bp, 23 predicted proteins | sample 1570181 | NCBI WGS metagenome assembly OGCN01 (sample SAMEA4370584, study PRJEB24528) | human gut metagenome | reverse complement strand
CTTGACTATTTACATTCTCTTTGGCGTGATTTTTTTATCTCATGGGAATTTCATACATTTAATTTCGTGGTTTCACATTTATAAGTCTTAAATTAATAGAATAATCAAAAGCATTTGATTTTGAGAAAACCTCATTTTTATACCAACCATCGCTTGAGCCTCCCCAACCCCAATTACAATGAACATAAAGAGGACCAAAATTCTCTTGTTTTTCTACATATATTCGCCAAATATCATAACCATCATCCTTTTCATACTTGTCATAAGTTATATAATGAGAAATCATTTCACTATCAACAACCCATGCATGTCCTTCTCCATCTATCCTATCTGTACCACGGACATATGCTGGATATCTCATTTTATTAGAATCATAATCCATTAAATCAGCCACATATCCATTATTATTTAAAAAGTCTCTAATTTTTTCAGCAGAAATACCTGTTCCACCAATAGTAACATCTTTATTTGGAATATTATTGAAAATTGAAAGAATACAATCCTGCAATTCTTCATCATAACATTGTGATGTTTGTGTAAAATTTATCCAATCTGATGTTGTTACAGTTCCATAGTTAACTTTATGATATGCCATAATCTGTAACATAGCAACAATTGCACAACCTACATAAGCTCTTTTATCATTCGATACATATGGTAGTTTGTTATTATATGGATAAGTTTGTGACCATTTTGTAGTCAAAATAATTCCATGCTGAGACTCTGAACCTTGAGTTTCTTCTCCCATATATACAAAATCCGGATCTGGTATAAAGCCATATTGGGCATAATAATAATGAACACATCCATCATCTATCCAATTAATTCTACTTTTAGGTATACGTGAAACAACAGCATTGTACAATGAATCAGTATTAAAATTATTTATTTTATTTTTTATGTAATGAGGTAATCTATTACAAAACAATTTTAAGCCCTCATTGTAAACTGTATCATTCAAAGAACCTGATTCAGAAAAAGCAAAAACCTCTTCTACTCGTCTGTCTGCAGATACTATAGAGAAGCCTTCATTACCTTCTGAGCCAAATTCTACTACATAGTATCCTGTTTTTTCTTCAGAATTTCTCGTTTGAATACCAGGTAAGCTTACTTTCTTACATGAATTGACTACTAAAGATTTGTTTTTATTCATAAATCTATCACGAACTAAAGCAATAGCTTCTTTTTCTGAAATTTCAGAACTTCCTATTTTTTTAATTTTTACAGCATTTGCTTCATTAACAGACATCTTAACCATTAATGTTTTTTCTTTGACTTTAGTAGGAGCATTTTCTATGTATTCATCACTAGCGCATGAATAAGAGAACAATAACATTGTCATTAAAGACAAATTAATGATTTTTTTAAGTACATGTTTCATAGTTATTTTTTTGTGGTTAAACAATAGCACTCCAAATATAAGATATTTTTTAATAAAAAACAATTAAATTACCAAAAATCCCGCCATTGACTAAATTTATGTCAATGACGGGATTATTTCCAACTCACTTTAATTATTATCAGCTTTTATTCTTTTTCAGATAGAGATTTACCTACCTTTTCCAAGTCCATTTTCCGTTTTAAAGCCTCCAGATAGTAATAATCGGCATAATTCAGTGGAACATCAATTTCACTGTTGTGAGGTATGCTTCCCACTGAATGCATAAGTACGAAGCGTCCGTTCTCTCCCAATTTTGCTGTATAGTTCTCTGAAGAAAGACTCTTCATTATTTTATCGGCATATCCCCTATAGTCGAACTGATTATCGTATGTACTCAATTCATAAAGCGCAGAAGCAATAACAGAAGCTGAAGATGCATCTCTTGGCTCGTTTGGAATATTCGGCGCATCCATATCCCAGTAAGGAACAAGGTCTTCAGGCATCCTAGGATGATCTTTCATAAAATTGAATGTCTTTATAGCCTGTTCCAGATATTTCTTGTCGCCTGTATATCTGTAGCACATTGTATATCCATAAATAGCCCAAGCCTGTCCTCGCGACCAAGCGGATTCATGAGAATATCCCTGAGCCGTGTGGCGATGTCTTACGCTGCCATCAGAAATACTGTAATCAATCACGTGATAGCAGCTTCCATCAGGACGGAACTGCTCCTTCATTGTCCTGTCGGCATGCGAAACAGCTACCTTATAGAAAGTAGAATCGCCAGACAATTCTGTTGCCTCAAACAGAAGCTCAAGATTCATCATATTATCTATTATAACCGGACATTCCCATCCTCTCTGTGCCTGCCAACTGTTTCCTGTCACATTCCAGCTCTGTATGGTTCCGGGTTTTTCTCTGAAACGTGTACATAATGATTTGGCTGCTTCAATCATCACATCTTTATATCCGTTTTTTCCGGAAAGTCTGAGTCCGTTTCCATAACTGCAGTTAATTATAAAGCCAATGTCATGATGCCATGTAAGATTCTTTGCCTCATCCAATGCCTCGGTATATTTCTGTGCCAGAGGAAGAAGAGTATTGTCGCCTGTCAGTTCATAAAGATACCACACACTTCCCGGAAAAAATCCGCTTCTCCAGTCTGCATATCCACAATAATATACTTCTCCGTTTTTTTTCAATGTCACAGGATTCAATATTTTACCACTTGCCTCAATCGTATCAATCTCAAGTTTAATCTGATTATAGGCATTCTCTACCGACTGCTCCGACCATGTTTTTTCCACTCTTTCAGGTTTATCCGTACAACCTCCAATGGTACAAGCCACGGCCATCACACAAGAACTCAATAAAAAACTAAATTTTTTCATAACCCACGAATAAATTTAAAGTTTATACTTAATAAATAATTTTAAAAATGTAACTGTCCTTTATCTTTTTATCTTTTGCTATAAATGAAAGTCTGTAAATCTCGTCTCCCCATACGTTGCTTAGTTTTTTATCAGTAAGCTTGACAGATTCTTTTTTCACATCGAACTTTCTATTGTCATATTTAACCTGAGCCTTTACTCCATTCACTGATATTTCCACTTTTCCGTCTTTTATAACCACATCACCCCATGTCAGGAAGTTAATAATGTTTTCCGATTTAACCTCATCTAGTTCGAAGCGGTCGTTTACAGTCAGCTCACCGGATTTCATCTCGTACGACCTGATCCATGTTTTCACACCTGCCTCTTCAGGATAAGCGGTTGCAATATTTGCAGAGAATCCTTTTCGGGAAGCCTTCACATCCGTAGCCTTATATTTGCGGCCGTTTTTCTGAGGTATGCCATTAATAATAGGAAGATTATGATAATTACTCTGCATAGTCCATATTGTATATCTCTCGCTGCTGAATGTCTGTCGTGTATATGTTCCTACACCTGCATCAATCATAATCGGCATATCGTTTACCCATAAAGAGAAACTTCCGGCATCATTATGATTATGACTCTCATCGTTATATCCACCCTTTGCAGCCAGAAAAGCCTTGTTGTTTCTTACATAATAGAATTCAGTTTCAGGATACCATGTATAACGGTCGCCTGTATATTCCTGTTGATATTCAGACAAATCCTTGTTTATAATAAAAGACTCAAATATTCTGAACAAATCACGCCCGGCAAAAGAAATCTTGCGGCCATTATTCAACATGGCAGCAAACTGTTTCATCAGATCACTGTCAACAGCCTTTCCGTATCTGAAAATAAGAAAAGGATCTCCACCTCCTTTGGCAGAGGCATCTGCAAAGTTAACAACCCAACCATTTCCTACATAGCTCCTGGCTATATATTCACCCATGGCCTTGATTTGAGGATTATCAAAAATTGAAACTTTTCCCCCGGTAATCCAATCAAGCAGAACAAGATAATCAAGGCATTTGCCAGGAGCATGTCCCCAATAGGACGGTCCTTCTTCACAAGCTCCGTCGGAATGAACATAATTCAGGAACTTATCAACAGACTGCATGCTGCGATAAACAGCTTTTGAAAGTCTGTCCGGATCATTTTCAAGCAACATAAACGTCATAAGACAATTGCTGTTGCACCATGGATTCCAGTTATTGAGCATTTGTCCATTATAGTTCACGGCCATCCACCAGAAACTGTCATTCTCAAGATAAGGTTTCATGATTCTTTCATCCAACTCATTATATAATCTACGGGATATTTCAGGATCAACCTTATCGAATTCATCATGCATAAAATAATATACCCACGATAGAAGACCTCCCAAATCTCCTGCTGTCAGATCAATCAGCGGATAAGTAGGAGTAGGCAAAGCACGATGAGTGGGTTGAGTAATCAGATGAGCAGACAATGCCCATGATGTCATCTCGCAAGTATGAAACACACCGTTTATCAGCTGATCCACAAATCGGCCTTTTCCTTCTGCTAGTTCGGCAAGCATCAGTTTTACTATAGCCTGATTATTATCATTAAAAGGACGCTCCATAACCACTCTGTTCCCACTTCTCTCAAATTCCAGATAATCTGTAGCCCTCACAACCTTCCAAGTATAATCCAAAAGAGCTTCACCATTCTTTATTATCTCATCTTTATATTCTCCTAAAAAACGGTTCCACCCCTCACGGTCGTTATAGGAAGGATAAGTAACCCATTTCTGGTTCAGGACAAGACAATTTGCAAGATTTTCCTGCGATACTACATTCTGGAGATAATTTCTTTCTGTATAGGCTGCTACATTAATACATGAAAGAAAAAACAATACGATTAAAGAAAAAATACTTTTTGTTTTCATTATATTAGTTGTTTATAATTAACAATGCAATATTATATTTTTATAATAAAACCGAATAGCAATATTGTACATTGTAAGTGTATAAATTGTATAAATGTTAATCATTAATATCTTAAGAGAACTTTAAAACACAATAATTCTTTATTTTCTATAGTTTTTGACATGAGAAGTAATCACCCTTGAAACTAACACTCTATATATCAATAAATTATGCTTAAAAGAGTGAAATAAAACAATCAATATAAAAATCTTCCAAAGACATTTTCGGACAATTTTTATATATTTATCGGACAATTTTTATAACAATATTCACAAAAAGCAACAATCTTTGCGAAGTATTGATTTATAAACTTAAACTTATACTTATGGAAAGTGCTAAGAATTATTCAAGCTCCATGGTTAGATTTTTAGCAGGAGCGTCTTTAGCTTTTTTTGCATCAGGCATGGTTGTAGCAGCAAATGAATCATCTTCACCTCATGCCGATGCTATAGAAAGTATCTTACAACAAAAAACTATTAATGGTAAAGTTCTCGATGCAACAGGCGAACCAATTATCGGTGCAAACGTATTGGTTAAGGGAACTACAAATGGAACAATTACCGACATAGACGGAAACTTTACATTAAATGTTCCAACAGAGTGTGTACTTCAGATTTCCTACATTGGTTTCAACACTCAGGAAATTAAGGTTACTTCTACTACAAACGATATAACTGTTAACCTTAAAGAAGACTCTAAGACTTTGGAAGAAGTTGTTGTTGTAGGATACGGTACACAAAAGAAGGTGAACTTGTCAGGATCTCTTTCTACTATTAATGTAAGCGAGCTGACAGAAAGCCGTCCTATCACTAACGTATCACATGCACTTGCGGGTCTTGCAGCCGGAGTTAACGTACAGATGTCCAGCAATCAGCCTGGTAATGATAATGCATCTATCAAGGTGCGTGGTCAAGGTACACTTAATGATTCATCCCCTCTTGTTATCATTGATGGAGCAGAAGCCGGTATAAACACAGTCAATCCACAGGATATTGAATCAATGACTGTCCTGAAAGATGCCGCTTCTTCTGCAATCTACGGTTCCCGTGCAGCAAACGGTGTCATCTTGATTACTACAAAACAGGGTAAATCAGGTAAAGTCAAACTTGATTACAACGGATACGTGTCATTTACATCTCCTTCTATTCCTGGTTCTATGGATCCTGTATCAAATTATGCGGACTACATGGAATATATCAATGAAGGATACAGAAATTCAAAAATGAATGAAAAGTTCTCTTCCGGTGTAATTCAGGAATGGAGAGACAATGAAGGAAAAGACCCTTTGCGCTATCCTAACTCAAACTTCATGGATGATACATTCAAGAATTCTGTATCTCACAATCATGTGATCTCTATGAGCGGAGGTAGTGAGAAAGTTAAATTCTATTCTTCTTTCGGATATGAAAACAATCCTGGAGTAATGGATAACACAGGATTTGAAAAATATAGCGGACGACTCAATGTTACAGCTGACGTCAGATCTTGGCTGACATTAGGAGCTTACATAAACGGATATGTTTCAAACATGGATCCGGCCGCAAAATATACTAGCAGTGGTACAGCTGTAGATGATGTATTTACTTATGCATCGGCTACAACACCGGGTATGGTGTTCCGTGCTCCAGACGGAAGATACGGTGCAATGAACAACCCTGAAGATGATGCACAGAGTGCCGTAAATAATCCTCTTGTACGTCTCAACCGAGTTGCTGGTAACATTGCAAAGCACAACTTAAGAACACGTTTTGTAGGTACAATAAAGCCATTCGAAGGATTCAGCATCACAGGTTCTTATTCATACGAATTCGTTGATGAAGAAAGAAAACGCAAACCTGTAATTTTGGAACAGTGGAACTTCAGAGACGATGTTATAACACGTACTACAGAAGGCAAATCAAGCATCATGAATTACGACGGTAAAACACAGCGCTATTTCAATGATGTTGTAGCCAGATATGAAAACCGTTTTGTGAATGACCAGTTAGGACTGAATGCCATGATTGGTGCCAGCCAGGAAAAATACTACTCTCACAACTTCCAGGCAAGTAAATATGACCTTATTGACTACAGTCTGTGGGTGATAAACGGAGCTACAGGAGATGCAAGCGCATCAGGTTCAAGCAGCGAATGGGCTATGCGTTCTTTCTTCGGACGTGTAAACCTTGACTGGAATAACAAATATCTGCTCGAATTAAACCTTCGTGCCGACCAGTCTTCACGATTCCTCTCTAATAAGAGAACAGGTTACTTCCCTTCAGGTTCATTTGCATGGAGAATTGACCAGGAAGAATTCATGAAAGATGCAATGGACAAAGGACTCAGCAACTTGAAGCTCAGAGTTTCTTACGGTTCATTAGGTAACAACTCTGTAGGAAACTATGACGCACTTGCTACATACGCTATCAAAGACAGTAACTATGCATTGAACAATCTGTTGGTTCAGGGTCTTATACAGACAAGACTTGCCAATCCGAACCTTACTTGGGAATCAACTTATATGACAAACGTTGGTCTTGACTTCGGATTCTTCAACAACAGATTTACAGGAACTGTTGACTATTTCCACAAACGCACTAAGGATATCCTTATCAACCTTCCGGCTCCTTTGGTACACGGATCTGCAGATATTCCAAAGCAGAACAGTGCAATCGTAACCAACCAGGGTGTGGAATTTACTTTAGGATGGCAGGACAAGGTAGGTGATTTCTCATACGGAATCAACGGTAACTTTACATATGTGAAGAATATTGTAAACAAGTTTAAAGGAAAAGACAAAGGTGGTATGAGCATTAGTGGAGCAAATGTAATCTGGGAAGGACATTCCATTAATTCACAATACCTTTTGAGAGTAGACCGTATTATCCAGACTGATGAAGATTTGGCATTAGTACAGCAAATCATTGACAATGCCAAACAGATATATGGTAATGACATTACTGATAATGAAATCTTCTCTTCAGGCAAGCCTGAAAAAGGTGACTTCCTGTACAAGGATACTAACGGCGACGGTTTGATAAATCTGGATGATAGAGAAATAGTAAGCGACGGTCCTAACCCTAAGTTCCAGTTCGGTCTTAACATGAATGCCTCTTACAAAGGATTTGATTTCTCAATTCTCTTCCAGGGTCAGGCAGGAGCCAAGACTTACTGGCAGCATGATTTGGCAAACACAGCTTCTGTACGCTATGGTTATCAAATGAATAAAGAAGTGGTTGAAGGACGCTGGTACGAAGGAAGAACTGATGCCACTTATCCTAGACTTCTTGAATATTCTAATACAAAGAACAAACAGATGAGTGATTTCTATCTGCAAGATCTTTCATTCCTGAAAATACGTAACATACAGTTAGGATACACTTTGCCTAAATCAATCGTAGAGAAAACTTCTCTTGAACGTATCCGTGTTTACGGAAGTATGGAGAATTTCTTCACATTTACTTCCTTTAGAGGATTTGATCCTGAATTGGGAGGAACTTTGGGATATCCGGCCATGAAAAATGTGGTAGTAGGTATTAATGTATCTTTCTAACATAGTATTTTATAACCAATTATGATTTATCATTATGAAAAAATATAAATTAATTGCAGTTTTGGCTGCTTCGTTGACATTCACAACAGGATGTTATGATTTGGATGTTTATCCTGAAGATCAATTAAGTTCCGGTACATTCTTCCAGAGCCAGAAACATGCCGATCAGGCTATGATGGGTGTGTATGCCCTGATGAAAGACGACGATGTATTTGGCAGACAGTTTGGTTTTGATTGCCTTGGAGGTGTTGGTAGCGGTTACGACCCTGCTTCATACGCAACTATCGCCAGAGGTACATATACAAGCACAGAAGGTTTTGTAAACAATAAATTCCAGAAACTTTATGAGGGAATCGCACGTGCCAACATCGTTTTGCAGAATATAGACAATTGTAATATGACACCAGAGCTGACAAGTCAGTATAAGGCTGAAGCAAAGTTCATGCGTGCATTATATTACTTTACTCTTATGGATTTCTGGGGTGGAGTTCCTATCTACGATGAAACAACTGTCGTTGCAAACGATTTCATGAATATGCTCAAGCCAAAGAGTGATATTGAAACTGTAAGAAAATTCATATTGGAAGACCTTGAAGAGGGTATAAAGTACTTGCCTTTGGAATGGGACGACGTAAATAAAGGAAGAGCTACTTCAGGAGCCGCACTTGCACTTAAAGGAAAAGTACTTCTTTATGCGAAAAGATATGATGAAGCAAAAACTTGTTTCAATGAATTGATTGGTGAAACACCTGACTCAAAATATATAGGAAAGTATAAACTGTATGAAGAAGGTGAAGATCCATTTGCAAACCTTTTCAAACCCGGTGGTGATGAAAGTAGCGAAATGATTTTTGCAATACAGAATATTGGTGGTATTGGACAGGATTTCGGTATGCCAACCACATTCTATATGGGTACAAGAGCCGCATTCGGAAGCTGCTGGAACAATGTAATGGCTTCTGTAAATCTGGTAGACTCGTATGAATGGAAAAACGGTTCAAAATTCAGCTGGACTGATCCCGAAGCTGAATACGGATGGAGCGGATTCCCAACATACAATGATGTTAACAACAATACTTACCCTATGAGGGAGGAAATATTCTATTCAACACTTACCAGTGACTACAAGAAAATTGATCAGTACACTCCACACAGACAGGAATTGCTGAACATGTATGAAAACCGCGACCCTAGAATGGCTGCAACGGTAATACTACCTTACACTCATTTTAAAGGTTGGGTAAGCAACAAGGCTAAAGATACTGAATTCGTAATGACTAAGAAAACCGGTATCTGTAATGAGACAAACGGATTCATCCGTGTAAACGGAAACTATGAGTACTATCCATTCCGTAAGTTTGTTGCCGAAAACGATATGGACGGAGCTATAAACAACCGTGCCGATACTCCTATCAACTTCCCACTTATCCGTCTGGCAGATGTGTATCTGATGTTGGCCGAATGTTATATTTTCTCAGAGTCAGGATTTGACAAAGACAATGCTGTGAAATATATCAATATGGTACGCGCAAGAAAAGGTGTAGAAATGCCTGGTATCAACAGCGGTAATCCTGATTTGGCTGCCAATACACAGGAAGAAGTATTCGCTCGCCTGCGTCACGAACGTGCAGTAGAATTGGCGGCAGAAGGTCATAGCTTCAGCGATATGAAGAGATGGAAACTTCTTGAGACTCTGGCAGGTCCTGTATATGGTATTGCTGCTTACAAAGCTTATTACACACGTGTAGTTGCAGAAAGAGATTATCTGTGGCCATTCCCACAATCAGAATGTGAAAAGAATCCTGATCTTGCAGCCGGACAGAATCCTGGATGGTAATAGCATATTAAATAAAAAAAGCGCCTATCAAGGTGCTTTTTTTATTTTTCGTTATTTGTCGAATTTTTCCGATAAACTTGTGGAGTAACTCCATACTGATTTTTGAAACATCTGCTGAAATAAACCGGCGAACTGAAACCACATTTATCACCTATTTCAGCTACAGGCAAATCCGGATATTTAAGAAGCATTGCGGCAGCATACTTCAATCTGTAATTCAATATGAAATTATTTGGTGTCATACCAGTCAAAGCCTTAAATTTTGAGTAAAGAACCGAACGTCCGATACCTATCTCCTTACATAATTCCGGAACGTCGAATTCCGTATCATCTATATGTGCCTCAATAGCTTCGGAAGTCCTTTTAAGAATATCCTGATCAAGTAAATTTATACTTGTAAGATCTACTTCAGTTATCGGTTTCTTACGTATCTGATTATGAATCAACAATCTGTTCCTAACAAGACTATTGGCTCTAGCTAGAAGGATATTTGAATTAAACGGCTTCGATATATAATCGTCGGCCCCTCTGTTAAGTCCCTCAATATTCTGTTCTACAGTGTTTAATGCAGTAAGAAGTATAACTGGAATATGACATAAATCAATATTATTCTTTATTCTCATACACATCTCTGTGCCCGACATCTCCGGCATCATTATATCTGAAACGATAAGATCCGGTTTATATTCGTTAGCCTTATCCAATCCCTCTTTGCCATTGACAGCTGTTATAACAAAATAAAATGGAGAAAACAGATTATCAAGAACCTTAAGCAACTCAGCATTGTCTTCTACAATCAGTACACTATATTTTTTCTCTTCATTATTTTCTTCCAGAAGTGAATTATCATCAGGTCTGCTTATCTCAGTATCAACCTCCATATCAACATAATTCTTTATTTCACCCAGGTTTTCCCTATTCTCCTCTATAAAGTGCACGTGCGGGTCATTAACATATTCTGAATCACCTAATGGAAGTCTCACCGTAAATATACTACCTTCACCTAATTTACTGTCCAACAGGATTTTACCATGATGTTTTTCAACAATACTTTTTGTAAATGCTAGTCCTATACCAGTACCTGTTGATGTGTAATCATCATTCTTGTCTTCAATCTGGTAAAAACGTTCGAAAATACGCGTAGAATCTTCGGCAGATATACCTTTTCCTGTATCACGTATGGAAATATCCACACTATCTCCAGACGATGTGATGTTTATTTCCACACACCCTTCTTCTGTGTACTTAAGTGCATTCGAAAGCAAATTGAAAAAAACCTTTTCCAATAAACTTGAATCAAACCAGCACAATAAATTCTCTACTTCCGAATGGAATTCATACTTTAATCCTTTACGTCCGGCAAAATCACTAAAAACAGAAAATATATCCTTTACGAAAGAGCAAATATCCCTTTGCACCAAATGTAAGGTATATTTATTCTGTGTAAACTTCCTGAAATCCAACAGGTCAGATATCAGACTATACATGTATTGCGCGTTCTGTTTTAATTTCAATACCTTGTTATAAACAACCGGTTGTAGATTAGGAATCTGCAATAAAGTATCTATATGACTTATTATCAGTGTTAATGGGGTACGGAATTCATGGCTGACATTCGTAAAGAATACAAGTTTCTCATGATTCAACTGTTCGATATGATGTTTTTCAAATCTTTCTTTCTCAAGTGAATACGCAAGATTCTTCTTCTCATTCTTATAGCGTACAATTAACCACGTTATACTCGTAAATGTAATCAAATATAATACCCATGCATACCAGGTGTTATACCATGGAGATTGAATATTGATATCAAGTCTGGCTACATTCTTTCCATTTTCACCTCCAGTACGTACACACAATACATACTTTCCAGGAGTAAGATTTGTATAACGAACAAAAGGAACTGCCGTGGAAGTCCAGGCATCATCGAATCCCTCAAGTTTATATTCATAAATCTGCTGTACATGCCTATCAATATAATCGGAACTTGCAAACTCAATTATAAGATTATTTTCCGATGCAGACAATTTTAATTCGTGAGTAAAAGCCAATATCTTGCTTAATATACCTCCATTCTCCGAAGGATGAATAAGATTGTTATTCACGTAAATACCGGAAAAATATATCGGTTGCTGCTGTTGCATTGGAGTCAGAAAGTCCGATTCCTCCACTCGTGTAATACCTTTCGTATCTCCTACATAAATGACATTATTGGGTGCAACACAAATTCCGCATCCCCATATAATAGGTGCTTTCAGATAATTCTGTTTTATAGTGGAAAATGTTTTTCCGGTTGTATCAAACATAGTTATCCCTTTATCACCAGTAATCATTAGTTTCCCATTTGATGTTAACTGTGACACATAGCAATAATTACTAGGAAGATTACTATTATCCTTAGTATAAGTTTCAAGTCTTTTTGTTGATATGTCATATACCAGTAAACCGCTTCCGAGCGTAGAAATGTACAGTCGGTTCTGTGCAGACAATATATGTGATATTTCTCCCTGAATATGAAGTTCTATTATTTGCCGTTTATAAGGTTCGTTCAAGGATATAGCCATTATGTCATTTCCTTTTGTAGCATAAAAAACATCATTCTCATCAATATCAAAAGTCAAAGTTTCTTCAAAAAAATCAGGATATTTTTTAAATACATTCTGTTTTGTATCAAGAAAAAAAATTCCTTCTCTTGAAGAAATGACTATTCCATTTTTCCAGTTTTCTATGTGATGTATAATCTCACCAGGATTATCCAATGATGATTTATTATCAGTCATATAATTATAAAATACACCTTTATTGATATCATATCGTGACAGACCACCAAGATGTGTACCTATATAAAGCATATTATTGGACTCATCATAACACAGACTCTTAATATTATTATGAGGAATTCCATGCGAGGATGATTGCGAAGTAAACTGTTTTACTATTTTCCAATTTCTATCTATACAGCTTATTCCACCACCATCTGTACTTATCCACAAATTGTCGTTTTTATCAATTACCATTTCGCCTATATAGGAATAATATAGACCTGACAATTCTTTTGCCTGATAATCATAATGTATTACGCTGTTTTTTGTTGGATTAAAATAGTTTACTCCTCCAAAATAACTGCCAGCCCATATTGTTCCCTGGCGGTCTTTATAAAGAGAAAATATTGACGGATGATTCAATCCACCTACATATTGAGGAATATTCACCGCAGAATAAATTTTATTTTTTGCATCATATTTCTGAAGTCCCATAAAAGTTCCAAACCATACATTCCCATCGTCATCTTCCACAAATTCACGAATCTGAGGATCAATGATTCCGTTTACTCCATTCGGACACAACGGAACCTTCTCCAGATTATCATTACTTAATCTATAAAGTCCTTTCATTCTGGTTCCAATCCAAAAATCATGTCTCGAATCTTCAAAAATTCTATATATATCTTCTCCATCAAGAATACATTGTTCCTCCCAAACAGCTTTAACAGGTGATATTATTACGCCATTGGTTGTTCCTATATACATATTTTCCTTATTTATATCAATCACATTGATATGTGTATCCTCCGGTAAAATCTTAAAGATTGATTTCTTTTTACTCAGAAGATTATATAAGAAAAGATTATTTTTTTGTGCAAATAGAATATTCCGTAATTGCTGTCACATCTCCTTCAGCATCAATCCTGCTGAACAAGTCCGACTCCACATCATAAGAATATAAGAAGAAATCTGAAATAAAAAATATCTTGCTTCTATCAGAAAGATTATCCGATACTATATATGACACACTATTACCTATCCATAACTTTCCATTTTCACCATTATCCACTTCGCCTTTATATGATGTTATTCTACCACCATCATATACATTCAACCCCTCTCTCGTTCCAAACCACATTCTTCCTAATGTATCTTGACCTATTGCCATAACCGAAGGCTGGGACAAACCGTTATTGACATCAAGATTATGAAAATATTGTGCATTCAGTTTAAGTGACACAATTGCAAGGAATATAAATACAATCAAATACACTTTCCTAATCATAGTAAGAATATAATCTAAACTTTTTCTAATCAACATACTTTATATAATACACTCACAGAGTTTAAAGTTATAGAAATTTATTGTCTAAGTAATAGTTTTTGAGAAAGAATTTGTATTAGAAATGTAAAAATCTCCTTTTATACCGAAAGTAAAATATATGTTTTTATATATCTTTGTAAAGAACAATAATCTTGAATCTTATATGAGAACCGTAAAACTGATAACATGTTATAAATTATTTCAGACAAGAGTGATAAAAGGTACACCTGAAAATGAAGGAATTACCATGCTATCTGAGTCTCCTCCGGGAACGGAACACTGGGAATATGTCTGTAAAGACTGTGGAAAAGCATTTGACAAACCTGTAGGAAAAATACTATCACTTAATTTTATGACTAATATATGAAAAAAATTATCTTTTCAATTATTTGTATTTTATGTTGTTCTTTCGGAATTAATGCGAAAGAAACTAACTTACTGGAAAACAGCCTCACTATTGAACAGCTGAAAACAGCATTACTGCCAACTGAACAGTGGATAAATTATCCTTCTTATAAGGACCGCTCGGAATGGGACAGACGTATTCCTTCCGATATTCGCGAGAACATTATCAAGGAAGGTGAAAAGGCCTTGTCATATCAATGGAAGCCTGATCTTGCGACAGACTATCTGGCTTATAAACGTAATGGACAAATTCTGACCGGCAGGAAAAACCAGATGACACTTAATACTCTTCTTTTAGCAGAATTGGTGGAAGGTAAAGGACGTTTCATAGACGCCATTATAAATGGTGCATGGTTTCTGTGTGAAGTTTCATGGGTACATTCTGCTCATGCCTATTTCCAGAAAGATCAGTCCGGACTTCCCGATCCTGAAGAACCTACAGTAGAACTTGTAGTTGCAGATATAGGAGCTCAAATGGCCTGGATATATTATTTTTTACATGAGGAATTGGATAAAGTCAGCCCTCTAATAGCCAAAAGAATAAAAAATACAGTTTATGAACGATTGATAAATCCTTATTACGCGCGCACTGATTATTGGTGGATGGGATTTACAGGAAGAGAAGTAAACAACTGGAATATCTGGATCAATTATAACATGCTGCAAGCTGTGTTGTTACTGGAAAATGATCCTTCTGACAAAGCAAAATATATTTTCCAGCTAATGCGTTCTGTTGATTATTATATTGATGTACAAAATCCAGACGGTGCATGCGAGGAAGGACCATCTTATTTCGGCCATGCAGGAGCTAATCTGATAAAGTTTCTTGATTTGCTGGATAGAGCAACCGGAGGTAAAGTAAATATATTCTCGAATGAGAAAATAAAGAATATAGGTAGCTATATACGCAGAGTAAATATAAACGACCAGTATTTTGTGAACTTTTCAGATGCAGCTGCCAGATGTTTTGTAAGTCCAGGAGCAGTATATTTGTATGGCAAAAGAATAAACGACAGACAGTTAATGGGATTTGCTTCCGATTTCGCACGTAATAATGACTGGAAAAACAAATTACACACAGGTAGCTTGTTTGCCAGGTTGCTGGATGATGTATTGGATGCCCAAGAAATTCTGGATGGTGAAGGCGCTTCTATTGAAGAACTCTCTTATTATTTTGAAGACAGTCAACTAGCAGTAGCAAGAGACTCACGCCAATCTGACAAAGGTTTCTATTTTGCCGCACATGGAAGCAATAATGGAGTACCTCACAATCATAATGACGTAGGTAGTTGTATGTTGTATTTTAATGGAAAGCCTGTTTTAATAGATGTTGGAGTGGGAGTTTATACCAAGAAAACATTTAGCAGCGAACGTTATTCAATATGGACTATGCAGTCAGGATATCACAATCTTCCTACAATAAATGGTTTAGACCAACATGATGGAAAACAATATCGTGCAAAAGATGTAAGATTTTCAGACAAAGGTAGGAATGTTTTTTTCAGTGCCGATATAGCTTCTGCATATCCTAAAGAAGCCGGAGTTTCCAGTTGGATCCGTTCTTATACTCTTAAACGCAATCGTGAATTTATAGTTTCTGACCAGTGGAAATTAGAAAAACTGAATGATAACTCACAGCAGATATTGAATTTCATGACTGTATGTACTCCGGAAGTGAAGAATGGATGTTTGTTATTAAAACATTCAGATTTCACACTAAAAATGAAATTTGATAACGATGTATTCAAGCCTACTGTAGAAACTATTCCTCTCAATGACAAGAATTTGACATCAAACTGGAAAATGACACATATTTATCGTATCAGATTAAATATAATAAAGCCTTCTATTACAGGAAAGACACAAGTTACAGTGAGTAAAGCCGATTGATACGCTAATGACTATATATAATAATAGCTGTTTAAACAGTGTTCAAATACTGTTTAAACAGCTATTTATTTATTTGATTATTATTATCTTACGATATTTACTTCAGCCACTCCCACACGGTCATCGTTAAGCAATATTCTCAGGTCGCTGGCTGTTGTTCCCTTAAATGTATAAGTTATCGGTTTACCATATTCGGTTACTGTTCCATTATAAACTGTTAGGAACTGTCCTCCACCACCTGAAAGCTGTATTTCGAATGTTGAAGGAAGATTATTCTCACGCACGAAAGTTATCGACACTTCATCCACCTTAGGATTTCCTTTCAGTGCAAATGTCAGATAATCACCCTTGTTTCCTTGCCAGTAAGTGGTGTTGTCACCATCCAAAACTTTCATCACATCTTCCGGATTTGTGCTTGCCGATACCGGTTTTTCTGATTTCTCGGCTTCCAAACGTGCGTTACGTATATGATAATCCTCTACATTAAGCACTACAGACTGTCTGATATCCTCGGATGATGCTCCTGCCATTACTACAAACTCTCCTGGTTCTACCACCCACTTCATATCTGCATCAAGAAGTTCAAGATGCTTTCTGTCGATAGTAAATTTCACTTCTTTTGTTTCTCCCGGCTGCAAATGAACACGTTCGAAACCGGCAAGATTCTTTTCGTACGTTGTGACACTGCTCACTACATCTCGTGTATATAACTGTACTACCTCATCTCCTGCCATGTTTCCGGTGTTTTTTACTTTCAGAGTTACTGTTGCAGTCTCTTTTGGAGTGATAACCTTAGGGCTTATCTGTATATCAGAATATTCGAAAGTAGTATAACTTAAACCATAACCGAATGGATAAAGCGGACCATTGATGCGTGACATATTTCCTTTGAGACCTGGATTTTTTCCTCCATCAACCTGCGAAGCAGGCTTTGCAGGGAAATTAAACGGTATCTGTCCTACAGTTTTAGGGAATGTTACAGTGAGCTTTCCACCCGGATTATAATCGCCAAACAATATATCAGCAACTGCTGTTCCACCTTTTGAACCAGGATACCATGCTTCAAGGATTGCAGGAACAAACCTGTCAGCCCAGTTCACAGATAGCGGACGACCGTTTATCAAAACAAGAACAACTGGTTTTCCGGTAGCTTGAACAGCCTGAAGTAACTGCAACTGACGTCCCGGAAGTTCAAGACTTGTACGCGACTTGTTCTCTCCGCATGTACGCTGTCCTCCTCCCAAAACAACTACAGCAACATCAGATTTCAATGCGTTTTCAACAGCTATGTCAATTTCCTTTTTCTCGTCTGCAGTAAGCGGATAGTCTATGATTTCACTCTCAGGCCAGTTTGCGTCAACAAGGTCGCAACCTTTAGTGTAAAGCACTTCGGCCTTTCCTGAAACTTTATCCTTTATACCCTCAAGTACTGTAGTAACATCCACTGCAAGAGGACCATAGTGTGTCAATGCATAACCTTCTTCGTTTGCATTAGGACCACAAACAGATATAGTCTTCACTTTATTTATATCCAAAGGAAGAGTATTATTATCGTTCTTCAGAAGTACAATACTTTCGCGGGATGCCTGAAGAGCCAGAGCTTCATGTTCAGGGTTTTCAACAACCTTGTCAGCTTCTGCCAATTGCATCTGGTAAGGCGAATCGAACAATCCAACTAGGAATTTTACTCTTAATATATCACGTACTCTGTTATTGATAGTCTCTTCGCTAATACCTCCTTCTTTTACAAGTTCTCTTAATGGTTTTACATACGATTCAGGAGAACGGAAAGTACATCTGACATTTAGTCCAGCCTCAACACTCTGACGCACGGCCTCTTTCATATCTTTTGCAGTCCCGTGTTTGGTATACAGATATTCCACAGCATCACTGTCCGAAACTACATATCCACGGAATCCCATTTCTCCACGCAAACGCTCTGTGAGCCAATAATAACTGCCTTGAACCGGAATACCGTCGTAATCATTATATGAGCTCATAACACCAAGCAAACCAGTTTCCTGAATCACTCTCTTGAAAGGATATACATGTATCATCTCTACTTCACGTGGCGGCATCTGAGGGTCAACTCGCGCCATACCTTCACGTGCTCCCTTGTTATTGCTGTAAGCTACAAAGTGTTTTGCTGTTGCTGCCACCTGATAGTCTTTTTGCATTCCTTTCACCATCTCTATACCTAGTTCGGCAACAAGATACGGTGACTCACCATAAACCTCTTCGTATCGTCCCCAACGCTGGTCACGACCTACATCAAGAATAGGTGCATAAACATTGGTATATCCCAACATGCGTGCCTCATATCCGGTTATTTCTCCTATACGGCGCACAAGATTTCTGTTCCATGTGTGTCCGATACCGAGTTGGGTAGGGAAGTTAGTAGCACGATAACTCTCCACTCCGCGGATACCTTCGTTAGTGAAATCAACAGGAATACCAAGTCTGGTTTCTTCTACAAAGAACCGTTGTACCTCGTTCAAAGCCCATGCGTGACGTGATGCCGGCCATACGTTAGGATTGTCCGATGGAGGAAGTCCCCACTGCTGAAAGCCATTAAGATGTTCGTCTATGGCACCTATACCATCTTTCCACAATGAATTTTTCCATTCTGGAGTAGGAAGGTCATCTTTTAGTACACGTTTGTAACCATAAAGAGTTACCATCTGACATGTTTTCTCTTCCATGGTCATCTGGCTCAGAAGGTCTTCAATACGACTGTCAAGTGGCGCAGAAGGATCTTCATAAACATCCTTTACACCATTCTTGTTGAAATCTATCCATCCTTTATGGTATATTTCCTTTTTTACAGGCTTATAAACGGAAGGAATTTTTTGAGCGGAAACCAATGTTCCACCAAAAGCTAAAAGTGATAATGTGATTAATAATTTCATATAAATGGTTTTGAATAAGGTTTGTACTTTGCACAAAGATAATTAATAATAGATTATACACCAATTATATAAACCATATTCACAAAAAAAAGTGCTTCGTAAATCAATACGAAGCACTAGCCTTTATCCCTGCATCTTCCAGCATATGTAATATTCTGTCCAATTCCTCATGAGTAGCTTTCTGAAGATGAGTGTCCGGTGTCTCACGGTCGATGGTATAAATCATAACCTGACGCGGAGCAATCTGCTTTACAGCTTCAAGCCACGGAAGCACATAATCATCATGTGTATTATCAACATCCACACCTTCGTCTGTAGCTCCTTTCAGGAACATGGTCTGGATTATCAACTGACCGTTAAATGCTTTCATACAGTCGATTATGCGGTTCAGATCATAGTTTCCAACAGGTTTATCAACAGTGTTTATATAGTCGATATTAACCGTATCAAGCTTCAGGATATTATTGTCAACTTTCATCAGGGCATTGAAGACTTCCGGTTTATGAATGAATGTTGAATTGCTCAATACGCTTACTTTAGCCTGTGGAAAATACTTATCTCTAAGCTCAATCGTATCGTCTATGATTTCTGCAAAATGAGGATGAGCAGTAGGTTCACCGTTTCCGGCAAATGTCAACACATCAGGAAATGGTCCGTTTGCTTTCATGTCAATAAGCCTTGCTTCAAGAGCTGTCTTTACTTCTTCACGTGTTGGAAGTTTCTTTTTCGGACGATGGTCTTTATTATAACCGCACTCGCAATAAATACAGTCGAAAGAACAGAACTTACCGTCTGCAGGCAGAAGATTAATTCCTAATGACACTCCAAGACGACGGCTGTGTATAGGTCCGAAAATAGGAGAAGGGTATATTATTGTTGACATTGTTTTTTGTAATTTTATAGTTGTTAGCTATTAGTTGTTAGTTAGACGCAAAAATAAGGAAAATATCAGTACGTTATCAACATGCGGTTACCATTTTATTCTCAACTGAAACTGTATGTCAGCCTTGTTATTACCCTGAATTTCTTCTGTACCTGAGCTGATGGTATTTCTGTCGGTATAGTGTGTCCATCCGAATTTAGCCTGAAGCATTAGGAATTTCCTGTAATTATACTGTAATTTAAATGCTGTCCTTGTTCCTTTTCCATAAAACGAAGACATGGAAAAGGCATAAAGCAATCCCGGTTCATAAAGATATACACGTGAGTTATAATCATCTGTTGAAAACCAAGCACCGCTTACGGATGCTTTCACCGGAAACGATCCATGACCTAAATTGGCCAAAGCAGAAAGCAGAAAACCGTTTGCAGTTCCCTGACCTAAATATCCTGTATTGGTATAATCTGCCAAAACTTTAACAGAGTTATTATCATTCAGTGAATAATTTACCTGATACCTTGCTCTATGACGGATATATGGCAAAACATACTTCCCACCATCGTCTGCAGTATAGTTCTGAGCCTTGTTTTTTACACTGTACTTTATCAACATAGACAGTGAATTGCTATGTGAATAACTCAACTGGCAAACTCCCTCTATTCCCGATGTACCTGCCATATCCACACGATATCTTTTCCATGGAAAATAGAAGTAATCAACATAGCATAATAACTTTGTATTCCGTATAGCACTGGTTTCCAGACATAAATAAACACCTGTTTCATTCTGGGTCCTTGAGTTTTCACCAAAAGAATTTGCATAAAGACTCTGATATTTTTTGTCATAATATCTGTTGATAAGTGTTATATCTGTATCAACAGTCGGTGAATAACACAAAGAATTGATTGTTGCGATTGCTCCACATTTGTCAACTGCCGTCTCTCCGGAAATCATAAGTTTGTTAAAGAAAAATTTATAGAATACCCCGGCATTGAAAAAATCCTTTCCACGCGGATAGTAATGATTGTAAATCTGATAATCAGGATTCAACACTTTATTAAAACAGTTATAAACAGCTGTTAATCCATATTCAACATTCTTTCCATTATATGTTAAGTTACTGCCTGTCACGTGATTATATATAGTATTTTTCTTTTCAATATCCTTATACAGTCTATGATATCCATCAGTTTTCAACGACCTTATGAACTGGTTTTCAACACGTGCATCCATATTTCTGAACGAATAGAAAAGCGTCGCATCCCATCTTTTCGAAAATTTATAAGTAGCAGCTATTCCCTGAAGATAATTATATTCTCCAGTAGAAGTGTATTTTAAAATTCCCTGTCCGGTACGCCTCAGCGATGAAGATGAAGTATATTTCCCCATACTGAAACCCATGTTCATAACAAGTCCGTATCCAAATGATGCCTTATAATTACCTAAAGTCACAGACTTGAACCGACCAATATTCTGCAAATAAAGATAAGCTGAATAAAAGTCATATCCCTTCCTGTTATAAAGTCTGAAGAAAGGTTCACCAGAATCTTTCTCTGCTGTAATTCCGAAATAAACCTGCTTATTATACTCAAATCTGTAACGCATGTTATTATATAACGAACTGCCATAATACTTTTTGTTAGGACTGTCAATAAGCACATTATCAGGATAGTCAGCATATCCTGCTTTCTGATTTAACGGGATATCAACACGTGTTGTTAATTCCTGCCGGTTATATTTCATCATACGCTTGAAACTGAACTTTTCTTCTTCATCCTTAGCCGGACCTATGTAGATGAAATGCTCAAGAAACTTCCTTGTCTGCCAGTCCATTCCTTCCACTCCCAACAATTCATTTTTACTTACCACAGGACCGTACTTATAAACATAATAAAGTATGTTTTCAATCATCTTGTCAGATAGAAAAGGCAACTGTTCAAGCTGCTCTTTCGTCAAAGTGTTAAAATTGAACGGATTTTCGGCTATTTCGGACAATTCTTCATATTGTTCCATCCACGATGACAGATTTTCATCATCCACCGACATTTCACTCCATTCTACAATATCAGACTGAGAATATAAACAAGTTATAAAAACATAACTTATTGAAATATAAAGAAGTAACCTACTTATCCACATTATGTTGATAAAATTATGAACAACAAAAAATAATACTTTTATCAACCATATAATTGTTTTTATTCCTATTTTTGCGTCAATGAGTAAATACATATACATATTGACAATAATGTGCTTTTTAACAATTCCTGAATTGAGAGCACAGGATTCCCCAAATAACAGAGGATATATGGTCAAAGTATGTGTCTATGAAGGAGACACTATACCATATATAACTCTAAGAAATGTATATGTGTACCCTAAAATGAGGTTTAAAAATAAAAAACAGGAAAGATATTATTATCGCCTGGTTAGGGACGTAAAGAAGACACTACCTATAGCAAAGGAAATAAGAAACATTGTAATAGAAACCTACGAATATCTGGAAACTCTCCCCGACGAAAAAGCCAAAGACAAACATATCAAGGCTGTAGAGAAAGGATTGAAGGAGCAATACACCCCAAGAATGAAGAAATTGACATTTTCACAGGGTAAATTGTTGATAAAGTTGGTAAACCGTGAATGTAACCAATCATCATACCAACTGGTTAAAGCTTTCATGGGACCTTTCAAAGCCGGATTCTATCAGACATTCGCCGCACTGTTCGGTGCCAGCCTCAAAAAAGAATACAGACCTGAAGATGAAGACGAGATGGTGGAACGTATAATTACTCTTGTTGAAAACGGACAGCTATAAAACATTTATCCACAATATAAACACATGATTTACAAATGTTTATATTGTGGATAATTACGTTATTAATAATGTTATCAACAGTTATTTCTGAACTCCATAAGCTTGTTGGCAAACTCCCATAACACAATTCCGGCAGTTACGGATACATTAAGTGAATGTTTTGTGCCATACTGAGGTATCTCTATACATCCGTCGCACATGTCAACAACCTCCTGTTTTACTCCTTTTACCTCATTTCCCATTACTATGGCATATTTCTTGTCCCTATCCAGAACCATATCACCAAGCATCGTACTACCTTCGCACTGTTCTATCGACAATACTGTATATCCAGCTTCATGCAACTCATTTACAGCATCCTGTGTGTTCTGACAATATTTCCAGTCAACTGTATTTTCTGCCCCCAAAGCCGTCTTGTGCATCTCTGCATTAGGAGGAGTGGCTGTAATTCCGCAAAGATATATCCTGTTGACAAGAAAAGCGTCCGAAGTACGGAATACGGCACCAATGTTGTGCAAACTTCTCACTTCATCAAGTACAACTACCAAAGGAAGCTTGTCCGCCTCCTTGAATTCTTCCACCGTCAGACGGTTCATTTCCGTTATTTTCAGCTTTCTTATTTCAGACATACTATATATTTACAATTACTGTCCGCAAAGATAAAAACAATATTAATAACCCTGTTGAAATCTGTTGAAAAGGTGTATAAAACGTGTAGAAAACATGAGAATAGATTTTTAAAACTATTTCTTGCATTTATGAATCAAACATTTATAAGAATCTGGAAACCAACAATCCAAAAAACTTACCTGAAAGTTTCCGAAACAATTTGAACACAATTTTAATAAGAAATGAATAGTTGATAAACAGAAAGTTTTTAACTTTGCACAATATCAACAAAATGTTAATATACCAACTAAGTACTGAATTATCAGCACTTAACGCTGTTGAATCGTTATTGATACAGTAAGCACTTATATTAATAACTTAAAAAGCAAGAAATACAGTATTATTTTTGCCAACACAATCAACAGCCTATTAATAGCATCATAGGATTTCTTTTAAAAAGAAGAAAAAATAAAATATTTATAGTTATGAAAGAAGAATGGTTGAAAAAGGGTTATGTGGATGAACCCGTAGATAAGACACTGGACTTGAAAGCCGAGATAGACAAGCTCCGCAAGGAAAAGAATGCCGTGATATTGGGGCACTTCTACCAGGCGGACGAAATACAGGAAATTGCCGATTTCATTGGCGACAGCCTTGCGCTTGCCCAGTGGGCAGCAAAGACCGATGCCGAGATAATAGTGATGTGCGGTGTCCACTTCATGGGAGAGACTGCGAAGATACTGTGTCCCGACAAGAAAGTTCTCATACCGGATTTCAACGCAGGATGTTCGTTGGCCGACAGCTGTCCTGCCGACAAGTTTGCCGAGTTCGTTAAGCAGCACCCTGACCACACCGTAATTTCATACGTCAATACAAGTGCGGCAGTCAAGGCTGTGACAGACGTTGTGGTTACATCTACCAATGCCAAACAGATAGTGGAAAGCTTCCCTGCCGACCAGCCAATGATCTTCGGTCCGGACAAGAACCTTGGAAACTATATACATTCCGTTACAGGACGAAATATGCTTCTTTGGGACGGAGCATGCCATGTACACGAAAAATTCTCTGTAGAGAAGATTATAGAGCTTAAAAAGCAGTATCCTGATGCCGATGTACTGGTACATCCTGAGTGTAAGGGAGCGGTAGCCAAGCTGGCAGACAAGATAGGTTCTACTGCAGGATTGCTGAAACATGCAATTAACAGTGACAAGAAAGATTTTATAGTAGCTACTGAAAGCGGAATACTGTTCGAGATGCGACGCAAATGTCCTGATAAGAACTTTATTCCTGCACCTCCTGAAGACAGTACCTGTGCGTGCAATGAATGTAACTTCATGCGCCTGAACACTCTGGAGAAACTCTATAACACATTGAAATACGAATGGCCTGAGGTTGTGGTGGACGAAGCGATAGCTAAAGAAGCCATAAAACCAATAAAGCGTATGCTTGACATATCTGCTAAACTTGGATTGTAAAATTTGTATTTTAACAATTAACATAAATGCTCCATGTTGTTAACAAACATGGAGCATTTTCTTTATTTATTAAACTATGTTATAAAGCATAGATTTTTGGCTGAAATACTTGCAGATTACCAGAAAGTCCGTACCTTTGTACTGTGTTTTTCATAGTATTAGATTTTAAGGTTAACAAAGGTTGGAGTACAGCGGTACTCCTTTTTTTATGTCTATACGTTTCGTCATATATTAAGTCGTATATTAATCGGATTTTCCTTATTGATATGTTTTAAAAAAATGACAGTCCGTTTTGATCAAAACGGACGCCCGTTTTAAATAGAATGGACGCCCATTTTAAGTAAAACGAACGCCCGTTTAAAAATCAACTATTCTGCATATGATTTATTACAATTCGAAATAAATATTCTATATATATTTGTATATTTGTCGATGTATATATTGATAGTCACAAATTAAAAACGAATAACCTTTTAGTCATATAATTATGAAATCATTAAAACTTAGAACTTTAGCTTTTATAGCCCTTAACAGCATTGCTGTGTCAATGCCGGTTTTTTCACAATCATCTTATGTACCTTCCGAGAGTAATTTACAGGCACGCAAAGAATTCAGCGACAGTAAATTTGGAGTGTTCATCCATTGGGGAATTTACAGTATGTTTGGTCAGGGTGAATGGTATATGACTAATGCAGGTATCAACTGTCATGAATATGCCAAGGCAGCCTCAGGTTTCTATCCTATACGTTTCGATGCAAAGGAATGGGTTTCCGCCATAAAGGAGGCCGGTGCCAAGTATATTTGTTTTACAACCAGACATCATGACGGATTTTCCATGTTTGATACAAAATATTCGGATTATAATATTGTAGATGCCACTCCATTCAAGCGCGATGTAGTGAAAGAACTGGCAGAGGAATGTAAGAAACAGGGTATAAAACTGCATCTTTATTATTCGCATCTCGACTGGACACGCGAGGATTATTATCCATACGGACGAACAGGTAGAAACACCGGTCGTACAAAACATGGAAACTGGAATGATTATTTTAATTTTATGAACAACCAGTTGACAGAGCTTCTGACCAATTACGGGCCTATAGGCGCAATCTGGTTTGATGGAATGTGGGATCAGCCGGATGATTTCGATTGGCGTCTTGACGAACAGTATTCATTGATTCATAAGCTTCAGCCTGCATGTATGATTGGAAACAATCATCATAAGAAACCGATAGAGGGTGAGGATTTCCAGATGTTTGAACGCGATCTGCCGGGAGAAAACAATGCTGGACTTTCTTCTGAATCTGAGATAGGACAGCTTCCTCTTGAAACTTGCCAGACTATGAACGGAATGTGGGGATATAAGATTCAGGATCAGAATTATAAATCGGTTTCCGAACTTATAAGACTTCTTGTCAGAGCATCCGGTAAAGGAGCAAATCTGTTGATGAATGTAGGTCCTCAGCCTAACGGTGAAATTCCTGCTGTAGCTTTGGAACGTCTGAAAGGTATGGGTGAATGGCTTTCCGAGTACGGTGAAACTGTTTATGGCACAACAAGAGGTGATGTTATGACAGCTGATTGGGGAACGACAACCAGAAAAGGAAATACACTGTATGTACATATACTTACAGACAATATGCCACAGTTTGTTACCTTGCCTTTGAAAGATAAAGTAGTGAGTGCAGTAAATCTGAATACTGGTACCAAGGTTTCTTATGAAAAAATAAAAGGAGGAATAGTTCTGCATACAGACAATCTGGAGCCGGAAATTGACTGTATAGTTGAATTGAAGTTAAAATAATTATTACATCTATGAACAAACTCATAAATCTATTATTAGGAGGCTTGCTGTTGGCTTTTCCTGCAGGAGCACAAAACAAAAATATCTATCACAAAGGTTGGATAGATTTCAACAAGAATGGTGTGAAGGATATTTATGAAGATTCTTCACAGCCTGTTGAAAAGAGGGTTGAAAACCTGTTGCTGCAGATGAACATCAATGAGAAGACTTGTCAGTTGGCAACACTCTATGGATACGGGCGTGTATTGAAGGATTCTCTTCCTACAGAAAATTGGAAAAATGAAATTTGGAAGGATGGAATAGCCAATATCGACGAGATGCTTAATGGCGTAGGGGGAAAGTCGAAGTTGGTAGAGCAGATGCTCTATCCGTTCAGCAATCATGCTGAGGCTATAAACAAAATCCAAAAATGGTTTGTAGAGGAGACAAGACTTGGTATTCCGGTTGATTTCAGTAATGAAGGTATTCACGGACTTAATCATACCAAGGCAACTCCCTTGCCTGCTCCAATAGCAATAGGAAGTACATGGAATAAGGAACTTGTGTATAGAGCAGGAGAGATAGTGGGACAGGAAGCTAGAGCTTTGGGATATACTAATGTATATGCTCCTATCCTTGATGTGGTTCGTGATCCCAGATGGGGACGTACTCTGGAGTGTTATGGTGAGGACCCTTATCTGATAGCATCTATGGGAACACAGATGGTGGATGGAATACAGTCGCAGGGTGTTGCATCCACACTGAAACATTTTGCTGTATATAGTGTTCCGAAAGGTGGCAGGGACGGTAATTGCAGAACAGACCCGCATGTCGCTCCAAGGGAAATGCATCAGATTTATTTGTATCCTTTCAAGAAAGTGATTCGCGAAGCACATCCGATGGGAGTGATGAGCAGCTATAATGATTGGGACGGTGTGCCTGTTACAGCCAGCTATTATTTCCTTACCGAACTTCTGAGAGAAGAGTATGGTTTCGACGGATATGTGGTAAGCGACAGTGAGGCTGTGGAGTTTGTTCATACAAAGCATCGTGTAGCGGAAACATATGATGAGGCTGTACGTCAGGTTCTGGAAGCCGGATTGAATGTCAGGACTCATTTCACTCCGCCTTCTGATTTCATTATGCCTATCCGCCGTCTTATCGAGGATAAGAAAATATCTATGGCTACGATAGACAAGCGAGTGAGTGAAGTGTTGAGTGTGAAATTCCGCCTTGGACTTTTCGACCATCCTTATGTGGAGAAAATAAAAGAATCCGATAAAGTTGGAGGTGTGGATCGTAATATGGATTTTGTTAAGCAGATGCAGCAGCAGTCTCTGGTACTGCTGAAAAACGATGGAAATCTTTTGCCTCTTGACAAAAACAGGATAAAGAAGATACTTGTAACCGGTCCTCTGGCTGATGAAAGTAATTTCATGGAAAGCCGTTACGGTCCGAACAGATTGGAGAAAGTAACGGTACTGAAAGGTTTGCGCAACTATCTTCAAGGCAGTGTGGAGGTGGATTATGCCAAAGGTTGTGATATAATCAATGAAGGATGGCCTTCAACGGAAATATTGTCTGAGCCTCTTTCGGATTCAGAAAAGGACGGTATTCAGAATGCTGTTGAAAAGGCTGAGGATTGTGATGTCATTATAGCTGTGTTGGGAGAAGATGAATACAGGACTGGTGAAAGCCGTTCGCGTACTTCGCTTGATCTTCCCGGACGCCAGCAGGAATTGCTTGAAGCCTTGTATGCTACAGGGAAGCCTGTTGTATTGGTATTGATAAACGGACAGCCACTGACTATCAACTGGGCAGATAAGTATATACCTTCAATTCTAGAAACATGGTTCCCAAGTTGTCAGGGAGGAACAGTAATAGCCGAAGCACTGTTTGGTGATTATAATCCGGGTGGAAAACTCACTGTTACTTTCCCAAAATCTGTCGGTCAGATAGAGTTGAACTTCCCTTTCAAGCCCGGTTCACATGGAAGTCAGCCGGGATTCGGTCCTAATGGTTCCGGTTCTACACGTGTGTTGGGTGAGCTTTATCCTTTTGGTCATGGACTGAGTTATACAAGTTTTGAATATTCCGATATGAATGTTTCTCCTCTTGAGCAGGGAACTCAGGGAAATTATACAATAACTTTCAACATCACCAATACTGGAAAGCGTCAGGGAGATGAGGTTGTCCAGCTTTATGTACGCGACAAGTATAGCAGTGTCATAGCATACGATTCTGTATTGCGCGGTTTCGAGCGTGTCTCCTTAAATCCGGGCGAAACAAAACAGGTGACATTTGAACTTACTCCTGGGGATTTACAGCTGTTGGACCGTAATATGCAATGGACAGTAGAACCAGGTGAATTTGAATTCATGATAGGTGCCTCAAGCAAGGATATAAAGTTGAGAAAGACGGTAAAGGCATTATAATGGGAATTTAATTATTTTCTGAAAGATGATATACTTTATATGTAGTCTGGAAAGTAATCAGTATTTTTGCCGTTAATTATGAGAAAAACAATTATTTCCATCCTGATGATGTGTGGCGTTTTTCAGATTGGAACGCCGTTCATCTATGCACAGACAGCTGTTGATAGAGGTCTGAACAGTATTAACCGTGTTTCTGCCGAAGCTATTGTCGGTTTTCTGGCAGACGATGAACTACAAGGTAGAGAAGCCGGAACAATATATTCGCGTATTGCGGCACGTTATCTGGCTGCCAGTCTGAAAGAGGCAGGTATTAACCCTCTCTATGGTGACAGTTATTTCCAGCATTTTGAGGCCTGTGCCAAAGAAAGGCAACAGAAAGGAGCTCGCTGGCAGGTTCATCCTGATTCTATCTCTAGTTTGAAGAATGGTACATACCGTGTATTACGCATGGCTAATGTATTGGGTATTATCCCCGGAGAGAAAACTGACGAATATGTTATTGTTGGTGCACATTTCGATCATTTGGGTGTTGATGAGACTCTAGCTAATGATCCTATTTATAATGGAGCTGACGATAATGCATCTGGCGTTTCGGCTGTATTGCAGATAGCGCGTGCCTTTAAGGCAAGCGGTAAGAAGCCAATGCGAAATGTTGTAATTGCTTTTTGGGATGGTGAAGAGAAAGGATTGTTGGGTTCACGCTATTTCGTACAGAGTTGTGATTTTATCGGCAAAGTAAAGGGGTATTTGAATTTTGATATGATAGGGCGTAACAGCAAACCAGACAATCCGAATCATGTAGTTTACTTCTATACTGCTTCGCATCCGGCTTTCGGAAAGTGGCTTAAAGATGATATCATCCGCTATGGACTTCATCTGGAGCCTGATTATCGTTCATGGGATCGTCCTGTAGGAGGTAGTGATAATGCATCTTTTGCTGTACTTGATATACCTATTATATGGTATCATACAGACGGACATCCTGATTATCATCAGCCATCGGATCATGCAGACAGGCTGAATTGGGAAAAGGTGGTGGATATAACCAAGGCTTCTTTTCTTAATATGTGGAATTTGGCGAATGAATCGGATTATTGATTGTTTACGGTCAGGAATTTAAGGTTCTTATATAATTGAATAGGCTGTCCCAAATATTTGAGGCAGCCTATTTTACTAATGAGAAACTTAGTCCAGTATTTAGTCTTTGTATTATTCTGCTGTAATTTCAATTACGTGGCTCTGGGTATGTGCAAATCCGAATACTTCTAGTCCTACTTTCATCAGATAATCACCTGAATAAACCTTTCCGTTTGATTTGAATGTTGATTTGGCACCAGGCATAAGGTTGATTTCTTCTACTTTATACATTTTGTTTGCATCAAGTCCCTGAAGTTTCACGTTCATCAGTTTTTCCTGATAGCGTGGGTGGATGTCGTAGGCGAACAATACTGCTTTGTTCTGGTCTTTACTAACATAGTTCACTGCCATGTGGTTTGACTTGTATGGTGAAACCAGACGGTACTGGTCACCGTCCATGATTGCAGGATTCAGTCTCTTCCAGTTGCTAACGGCAGTCTGGCAGTATTCCAGTTCTTCTGCACTCATTTCTTTAAGACCTATATCGAAACCGAGCTTGCACATAGAAGCTACATCGGTACGGAATTTCACTGAAGTGTTCTTGTTCCAGCTTGTAACGTGTGCACACATAGCTTTTGCAGGGAAGAACTGTGAGAATCCCCACTGAATGTAGATACGTTCTATAGGGTCTGTGTTATCGCTGCACCAGAATTCAGTGAAATATTTCAGTGCTTCGTAGTCGCAACGTGCACCACCACCTGAGCAAAGCATCATAGGAACGTTAGGGTAGTTTTCGTTCACTCTCTTCATTACGTTATATACACCGCGTACGTGGTCGATATACATGTTGCCCTGTTTGTTCTTCAGGTATGGAGAGTAGATGTTTGTGATAGGGCTGTTGCAGTCCCATTTGAAGAATGCTATTTCAGGATTTTCCTTCATCAGGTTTTCCACTACACTGTAAACATAGTCCTGTACTTCAGGATTACTCAAGTCAAGAACAAGCTGGTTACGGTAGTAGTACATATTTCTGTTTTCATCGTGGATAGCCCATTCAGGATGTTTTTCGAAAAGTTCACTCTTAGGATTTACCATTTCTGGTTCAATCCATATTCCGAATTTTACTCCGGCTTCTTTTGCGGCATCTACAAGTGCAGGAACACCGCCAGGTAATTTGCTGTGAGTCACTTCCCAATCACCAAGTCCTGCTTTGTCGTCTTTACGGGGATATTTGTTTGCAAACCATCCATCGTCAAGAAGGAACATATCTACACCAAGGTGTTTTGCTTCTTTCATCAGTTCTGCAAGGATTTCCTGATTGAAGTTGAAACCTGTATTCTCCCAGTTGTTAAGCAATGTAAGTCTGCTGCCTTTACCGTCTTTCAGGCTGTGGTTTCTAGCCCAGTTATGTAGGTTACGGCTACCCTCGGAAGTACCATTGCTGCTCATGGTAAAGATGAATTCAGGAGTAGTGAACACTTCGTTTTTAGGAAGTTCATAGTTTGATGCGTATGGGTTGATGGCAGGAATGACGCGAAGGTTGCCTACGTTATCAACTTCGAAAGTGAAACGGAAGTTACCTGTCCATCCCAATGTACCCATCAGTACATCACCCTGATTTTCTGCTACTGGCTGGTCTAATCCTACTTCAAAGAATGGGTGTGTATGCATTGCTGCACGGCTTCCAAGTTTTGTATCGATTACTTTCTTTCCAAACTGAAGCTGTTGACTGCTCATCTGTGCTTCTTTAGCCCAATCGCTGCTGAATTCTGTCAGATAGTATGATGTGCGGTTGAAATAGAGCATTGTCGAAGCATAAGTGGAAAGAATGATAGGTTTCTTTTCCTGATGCTTTATTTCACTCCATGTCTTGATCACATTTTCTTCAGGATATGCCACATAGTGTAGTGTAACATCTACAGGATATTTGTCATCGCGAAGATTGATTGTAGTTTGTGTGCCGCCTTCCACTTCTTTTGTAGATGAAGATACATAATATAAGTATGTAGATGTCTTTCCATCGTTGTGAGTGATTGATATTGCTGGTTCATAATATTCTTCGTTGCCGGAACCGCTGTAAACTTCCCATCCGCGCTGGCTTACGCTGCCGTCTGAACCAGCATGTATATCCCATTGGAAATTGTTTATGTCTTCTTCGTGAAGAAGTTTTTCACCAAGATATGTCTGATACAAACGTCCGTTGTCTCCTACCTGGAGTATAAGGTCTGTTTGGTTTGTTGATATACGGAATACTTTGTTTTCCGCATTTGCCTGAAATGCTGCACATACCAGTGCACTTGCGATAATTAACTTTTTCATGGTTTTACTATTTGGTTTTTATGATTTTAAAATTTTATACTTGCGCTGAATTCTACTGTGAACGGACGTAGATAAGTACCACTCATGTAGCATCCTGCATATTTTGAAGCTTCGTCTTTGGTAATAAGTTCCGAACCGTTTATAGTTCCTTTGGCTCCTTTTTGATTTAGGAAGTTTACTACTGTTACTCCGAGGTCGAAGTTCTTATTTACAGCCCAGTTGATGCCTCCGAATGTTTCCCAGCGTCCGTTGAAGTAAAGAGCTTCCTGAAGGTTGGCATATGTTTTTCCAAAGTAACGGAAACTCAACCACAAACGCAAGTCTTTTGTTATATTATAGCTTGGATCTAATTCTACAAGTACCTGAGGGATTTCCTTTACAATCATGTTGTTGGCATTTACTCCCATTTCCGAACCGTCGCTGAATGTTACGCTGGCATTATAATTCTTATATACAGGTTTCTGATAAGTGAAAAGTGCGTGCAGATGGAAACCTTTGAACGGGTCTATTTCTGCTGATGTAGTCCATCCTAATGTCTGTATATCATATATAAGGAGTACTGTTTTTCCTTCACTTGTTCCAGGTTTGGTCAGGTTCTGCTGGTCGATATTGTTCGATTTAGCTATGTAAGTAACCATCGAAGTCAGGTCAAGCCAACTGTTCTTGTAGAACAACCCTCCACGTATTAATGGAATGGTTACTCTTTTGTATTGTTCTTCTGTAGGACCTGTTCCGGCATATTCGTTTATTCTTGGGAATCGTGTAGCTATTGTACCATCGGCTGTAAGTCCGAATCCTTTAATCATGTTGTATGTCACTCTTGCTGTTGCAGCATAGTTCAGTTTGTCTTTAGTTACGTTTGCAGGAGTTATGAGCGTTCCGTCAGGAGCTGTGTCACCAATATAGAAACCAGAGTAACGTGAATGTGCAATCTGGTCGGCAGACATTCTGTAGTATTCCAGACGTCCACCATAGAACAGATTAAGTTTTGGATTTATCTGCCAATCGTCTGTAAAATACAATGCGAGTTTGTTTTCATATCCTTTGGTGTATTCAGGACTCAGTTCATTGAATCCGCGGAAACGGCTTCCGTCGGCTGCTGTAAGTATTTCAGGATATTCCTGCACCGTACCTGTCCACTGCATTGATGATGAATGATAGTCCAAATGGTAGTACCATTCGTTCAGACCGAGATTCATCTTATGGTTTCCGAATGTTTTTTCAAGTTCTGTGGTGAGGAGAATATTTCTCACTTTGCCAATATGAAGCCATGTGCGTCGTCCTTCGATAAGTCCGCTGTATGGGGTTCCATCAGATAGCGTGTAGCCGTCTTCTGTGGTTACTTCACTTATCGTACTACCTCCAAAGTCTACATAATTGGCTTCAGGTGCATTCATATACTTGAAGTCAAGATTCCATTTCAGACCATTTTCAAAAGTATAGTCCGTAAGCAATGTAACTTCGTGTGAACGGTTGTCGGCCATGTCTCTTAGGTTGCATGTCTTCATCTTTCCGTCCATGATGTCCATATATTCAAATTCTCCGCTGGCAGGACCGTATGAAGCCAGTCCCGGCTCAAATCCAGGTAATTCTTTTATAGAACCATCACCCACATATATAAATGGTGCTGAGTTGAGTTGGTTCAGTGGGTTTCTGCTATATGCATATTTATAGAGAAGACTGATTTTACCTTTGTTCTCATTGAACAGTCTGGTTAAGCCTGCACGATAAATCTGTGTACGGTCGGCGTATTCATCGAACTTAACCTTGAAGGTTCCAGGGTCGAATGTTTGATACATTGTACCAGAATATCTCCATTTATCACCTATTCCACCTGTAACATTCATGTCAAACTGCTGTAGTCCGAAATGATTGGAGCGGTAGTTTAATATACCTTTGAACTTTTTATCACCTATTTTGCTGAATGAGTTTACTGAATAAGCAATATTTCCTGTTTTGATGGCAGATTCTGATGGAGTCATCAATCCTACTTCACCAAGACTGGCATCACTTCGCCAGTGGTACTGAAGTTTGTGTACTGCCGAAGAATATACTGCAGGCAGTCCGTTTTCATATACATTTACATCTTCACTTGGCAGTCCTATCTGTATTTCACGAGGTTTAGTTGCATCAGCTGCATTAAGCATCACGTTTCTTTCGCTGCCATCAGCTTTCTTTGTAGATAGTGAATCCTGTTCAGAAATTCTGAAATCCGAGTCATTTGCTTGCATTGTCATTGTGGGCAATATTGATGCAAGTGCCAAATAGGAAAAGATTTTCTTTTTCATGATAATTTGTTTAAGGAATTAGATATAATGTAGTGTTAAAATTCACAGCAGTAGCTTGTATTTTTCTCATGTCGCAAATGTATTTATGTTTTTTTCATGTTCCTTGTTCAAGTAGATGTCAGGTAGATTGCAGGTAGTTACTATGTATATATAATTATCAGATAATTAATATTTTAGATATATGTGATATATGGCTTAAAGTAGATTTTGATTTATTGGAAACTTTATTTATTTTTGTATTCAGCTCATCGAAATATAATAGTTATGAATAAATTTGCTTTATTGTTTTTGCTTATGATTGGTGTATCGTCTGTATTTGCTTCGGATGATACCAGAAAACTTTATGACGAGCTTGATGCTTTACTTCTTAGAAGGGATGAGTTCTGCCGTGCAAAGGAGGCTCGTATTGACAGTATAAAAAACTTGAAGGATGGAGTGAATGGTTACTCTGGACTGTTCGGGCTTTATAATGATGTCTTTCTCGAATATTATACTTATAGGTCGGATTCTGCATTCTATTATCTGTCACTTGCCGAAAAGATGGCAGTCAGAACATCGGTGGAAAAATACATAGATATGTGTAAGATAAACCGTTCATTACTTCTTGCTACTACCGGATATTTCTCGCAGTCGCTTGAAGTGTTGAATGAGATAGAAAGGGACAGACTTGACCCCTCTCTTATGTTTGACTATTATTCGGCATACGAATGGGTGTATAGTGTATGGAGTGAGTATTCGGCTGATGATACATTTGCTGTTGATTTCAGAAATAAGGAAATGCTTTATAATGATTCAATTTTGCAGGTTTTGGAGCCTACGTCAAAAGAGTTTATGTATTGGAGTGGAGAGTTGAATGCCAGAAAAGGAAATCAGTATGAAGCACAAAAGTTCTATGAAAAGGCTTTGGAGGGTTTAAGAGTTGATACAAGGCTTTACGCGTGTGTTACCTGTGGCTTGGCATTTGCTTATAAGAAACAAGGTAACATGAAGGACTATGAAAAATTTCTTATAATGTCTGCCATTTCAGATATAACATGTCCGTTAAAGGAAAATCTTTCAATGCAGGAACTTGCTATGTTTTTGTATCAGAGTCCTGAACCGGATTTGGTTAGAGCGAACAAATATATCAATTATTCCATGGAAGATGCCATGTTCTATAACAACAGGTTAAGGATGCTCGAGATAGCTAAAAAGTTTCCACCTATAGTAAACACATATCAGAATAAGTGGATTGATAAGAACAGGATACTCGTCAGGTCTATTTATTTCATAAGTTTCTTGGGGGGGCTGCTCGTGCTTGCCATGTTATATATCTTTAGACAGCTGAAACTATTGAGAGCTCAAAGATCTATTGTTACTGATATGAATATGCAGCTTAAAGAGCTTAACTCTGAGTTGTTGAAAACAAACCGTACACGTGAGGAATATGTTAGCCTCTTTATAGAATTGTGTGCTGCATATATTGACAAATTGAACAAATATCAGGATTTGGTAAAGAGAAAGGTAAAGGCAAAACAGGTTGATGATTTGCTCAAGATTGCCAATAGCAGTAAAATGTCGGATAGTGATGCTCGACAATTCTTTGTCAATTTTGATACTGCATTTCTTACACTTTATCCAAATTTTGTTTCTGAATTTAATATGCTTCTGAGGGAAGGGGAAGAGATAGCTCCTACAAAAGGAGAGATTTTGAATACAGAACTGAGAATTTACGCTCTTGTCAGACTTGGTATAAAAGATAGTTCAAGGATTGCTACTTTGTTGTTCTATTCACCTCAAACCATTTATAATTACCGCACTATGGTTAAGAACAAGGCCAGAAACAGAGAAGAGTTTGAAGAACAGGTGAAAAAGGTATGTACTATTGTTTAAAATAGCTTATGTGTTATTTAAATGCTCTGTTTTGCTGTTTTTATTTTTGTATTTTGTTGGTTTTTCTGTTTATTTGTTATTTTTGCACCAAAAATAATAGCAAATGGATTTATCGGCACTAGTAAAGTTATTCAATGATTTCAGTTCGTTGGTTTGGGGATGGCCAATGATAATAATGCTTTTGGGTACACACCTGTTTCTGACTATAAGGTTAAAATTCCCTCAGTTGTATTTGTTCAAGGCTTTGAAACTGTCCTTCTCTAAAGAAGGGAATGCTGATGGTGATGTCAGTCAGTTCGGGGCGTTGGCCACATCGTTGGCTGCGACCATTGGTACGGGAAATATCATTGGAGTGGCAACGGCTGTCGCATTGGGAGGTCCGGGAGCTGTTTTCTGGTGCTGGCTTACCGGTGTGCTTGGAATGTCAACAAAATATGCCGAAGGTCTTCTGGCAGTGAAGTACAGGGTGAAAAATTCTTCCGGCGAAATGATAGGAGGGCCTATGTATGCACTCGAAAAAGGACTTGGTATGAAATGGCTGGGTATATTGTTTTGTGTATTTACGGCTTTAGCGGCTTTCGGTATAGGTAACACCGTTCAGGCTAATTCAATATCACTTCTGCTAAATGAGTCTTATAGTATTTCTCCACATATCAGTGGTCTGTGTATGAGTGTTCTGACAGCTCTTGTGGTGATTTTTGGTGTAAAGGGTATTGCAAAAGTTTGTACAGCTCTTGTTCCTTTTATGGCCATAATGTATGTGTTGGGATGTATTTATATTCTTTTTGTCAATCATGCTTATTTAGGTCAGGCGCTTAATCTTATATTCGAATCGGCATTTTCGGCAAGAGCTTCAGGTAGTGGTTTTGTCGGTACTACCGTTATGATGGCTGCCCGATATGGTATTGCACGTGGTCTTTTTTCCAATGAGTCCGGACTGGGTTCGGCGCCTATTGTGGCTGCAGCCGCACAGACGCGCAATCCGGTGAGACAGGCTCTTGTTTCTTCAACCGGAACTTTCTGGGATACAGTGGTGATTTGTGCTCTTACAGGGCTTGTCTTGGTTAGTAGTATCTTGGCTTATCCTGATATAGACCATACCAGCGACGCGGCTTTGACAAAGATGGCTTTTGCCAAAATTCCATATATAGGAACTCCGGTTCTTTCATTTGGTATAGTGACATTTGCTTTCAGTACTATTTTGGGATGGACATATTATTCGCAGAAAGCGGTGGAATATCTTGGAGGGAAAAAGGTTATGCTTGCATACAGGGTAGTATGGATTATTATGATTTATGTAGGTTCTGTAGTTAATTTGTCTCTTGTATGGAGCTTTGCTGATATAGTCAATGCTTTTATGGCTGTACCAAATCTTATATCATTGTTATTGCTGTCGGGAGTGATAGTGAAAGAGACTAGAAAATATTTGTGGAATAATCGTCTTGATGATTATGATGATTCTTTGTCATGAGTAGAAGTGGTATGTTTTATTAATATTATTATAATGTGTAATATTAAGTGTTATTTTCAAATATTGTAACAGTCTTGAAAAAAATATTCTTTATTTTTTCATTGATTAACAAAGAGTTATCTGTATTCTTGTAATTTTTTTGAAAAAAAAGTTGTACAAAGTATTGCAGGAATAAAAAAAGTGCGTACCTTTGCACCCGCAATCGAAAATGATACGGTTGCTAAACGATAAGTTCTTTGAAAGATTTTAAATAAACAAACAGAATGTAGTACAAGCGTCACATTATATAAATGATGTGATGAAAAGTAAGAATAAACCGTCAATTAGAGATAAAACGGTATCCTGAACAGAGACAAAACGCATCCTGACGGATGTACAAGATATTTTACAATGAAGAGTTTGATCCTGGCTCAGG